>Ga0256868_10000872_pt1 | contig 17119 bp, 19 predicted proteins | sample RVTome_13_FD_187341 | JGI IMG/M metagenome (GOLD analysis project Ga0256868, IMG submission 187341) | Soil microbial communities from uranium-contaminated site in the Upper Colorado River Basin, Wyoming, United States - RVT92D227 HiSeq ...
GATTCAAGAAAATGGTTGATTTGTGTGGTTTTGGTTTATTTGGCAGGGTGTAAAAATTGAAAATGATAGATGGCTAGAGACTGAAATTCAGATAGGTTATTTGTAATGTGACAATGTCAAGATAAATAAAAAAATTAATTATAATGATGAAATAACACAAGAAATTGATAAAGTAATAAAAGCATATGATGAAAGAACAAAACTTAATGATAAAAGATAAATAAAAATATAATTTTGTTGTATTAACGCGAGCTTAAAAACGTGTAAATACACACGTTTTTTTAAAGAGATCGAATGTTAAATACAGGACAAATTAAAAAGATTTAACAAATTGTTGTTTTTATAGATTTCAATAATAACTAGTACAATCCTATATTTTAAAGAATAACAGAACAACAATTCCTTCAATATTCCTCCGTTTTTGTATAATGGGGTGATTTTTTAATTAAATAATATGAAATACCTATTGCAATAATGATAGATGCAATGCCGAAAAAAATATCACTTGGTGTCGTAGCATAATCTATCAGAATGATCTTTCGTGCAGCGACAATCAATGCGACAAGTAGTACAACCTCAACATGAACAACATGCTCTTTCGTATACATCTTTAATGTTTCAAGTAGTTCAACACCTACTAATACAAGGAAGAATAAACCAAATAAATCAATGATACTCCTCTGGAAATCTAATTCATCAAAATTTAAAAAAACTTTATCTACTAAACTCCAGGCAACATGTGCTATGGAGATTAAGACAACAATTCCAAGCATCACCATAAGAACATAAATGACAATTTTTTTATAAGTCTCAAAATTTAATAATTTTGTCTGAACCATCAAAACTGAAATGAGTTACAATTTTATATTATTATTTATAGATAAATACTGTGGGAGGGGGATTTGAATACCAAAATACCAGCATGATAAATTTTGCAATTTATTTTAGGTTTATTAAAAATTCATTAATAATTTTCTTTCCGTCTTCAAAATTTTTATATTCTTCAAGAGTAAAATGAGAGACATTTTCAGTTGATATGCCTCTAATCATTGTTGATAATTTATTTGGCCAGTAATCTTTTTCATATAATGCAAGAACAGGAATAACAGGTAAACCTAATCTAGGTCTTAAATAGGCATGAGCAATTTCTATTCCAGTTCCTAAACTTGGAGTAGAAACTTCAAAAATTGCTACTGATATATCACTTTCAATTGCTTCTATCATTTTATTACGAACATATATTTTTCGTTGTAGTTCATCTTTTGGCAGAGGACCGATTGCCTGCTCAAGTTTATGTATCGCTTCTTCATATGATTTACCTGTTGTATGTTCGGTATATACTTTATAACCTTGTTTTTGTATGGTCTTAATATAAAATTCATGAACTTGAGAGCGTTCTTTTCTATCTTTTGCACCTTGGATTGCTGCTCCATAAAAAACACTTTTCATAGAAAATGATTAATAACATTTATAATTTAAATTTATTGTGGTATGTAGGGGGAATGGATTTGATCACAAGATTACCGGTAAAATCTGATATTTTCTTCGGTTAACCTAAACTTGCTTAAAACCAATTTCATTAAGGATTTCCTTAAGAATTTTGGCTTTCATTTTAATATCATTTGGTTTGATTTTGTCCTTTTTTATTCTTTGGAATGCCCCATTCAATGATTTTTCTAAAATTGCTATATCAATTAAGGCTGTTGCTTTGCAGAAAAAACTTCTTGATTTACCATCGTCAAAATTCTTTATCATCATTTCAAGTAACTTAATTCGTTTTTTCTGTTGCTCTACAAATTTTTCAATCCCATATTCTTTTATAAAATTCAAATTAGGTATAACTTTTTTATATGATGGATAAGAAGAAGAGTCTTTCAATTGCTGATATTCTTCATTACTTCTGAATTTAGAACATGGGAACTCTGAACACTCAGCACAAACTTCAAAATTCTTTTTCTTGACACAACAAAGTTATAAAGGAACATGATGGATGTTTATTAATGAAATCTGGACCAGCGCAACCAGGACATCTTGAGGTTCCCTTAGTATAATATCTTGGGCATAATTCACAATCAAGACCACATACACCAATTGTCGGATATTTTTTTAAAATCTCTATTTGTGCCATGATTTACCTCTTTTCATCCTGGATTCATAATTTCCGATAACAAGTTATATTTGAATTAGTTTTGTATATAGTAAAAATCTATTATTCCATCCCAACCATATTAAATTATCATTTTGTATAAAAAGTGCAGGGTAAGGGATTTGACCACGAACGTAGTTATAAAAAATAATGGTTTTTTCACTTGTGGATATTACAAATATCTAATACCTTACTAAATAATTCTCATAATTATATACAGTATATTTTTTTCCTTTTGATGAAACTCTAAATCCCTCATTTTCCAGTAACTTTTTTGGTTCTCTGCTCCACCTGGATATTTGTCGTTCAAATAACCACCGATTTTTAATGTTCGCCAATAAGGTGTGATTTTTTTCTTTCCTTCCATCTTATCTTCTTCAGCAGCATGAGCAGCAGTCGTAATAAAAATACCAGTGGTAAGCGTGCAACAATACTTGGTGTGATGGTTCTGTGCAAGTTTTTGACATATTTCTTTAAGAGTGATGAGTTTTCCGTTTGGAACATGGTTCATGATTTCAACCACTTCCCTTGGTTGAACTAACACCACGCTATCTCCTTTTCGTGCACCCATTTTTTCTAATGATTTTCCGCATGGGAATTTCGGGTCGAATTTCAATATCTTTGGAAATTTTTTGTTATCTTCTAATTTTTCTTTCCAAGATTTCCTTTTATATGTCATACTCATACCATCTATACAATTTCTTTTTATATTGTTTACTTTTATTAAGAAATTTTAATTTATGCAGGGGAAGGGATATTAACCCTATTTTACCGGTAAAAAAACCTATAAACTCTCTGGTTGAGTTCTTGAATTTACTCATTTACCTTTTTACTAGCAAATAAGTGCTCCCGTCGGAAAGGGAACACGAATTTACTGGTAAATTTATTAAGATTGATAGTGCAGGGGAAGGGATTTGAACCCAAGTAGCTGGCTACATACTATTTTATTAGAATCTGTCTGCTTGTTCATAGAGAAGTTTTCGAATAATCACGTCTCCCTGGTGTTCAATAATTGATGGGATGATCCCCGGGAGGATCCTAGGTCTATATCCTTTATTGAAAAAATACATAATCGCAGTTGTGTTTTCATCAAATATTCTCATTCGTGCATGGGAAAACTCGATATCTCCATCATGGCCATGGGTTACTTTTCCAAATTCCTCTTTAAAAATCAGCCATCCTAAACCAAAATATAAGATATCATAATAGGGGTCACTCTGTGGATATTGAATCGTATGCATCTCTTCTATTGTAGTTTCATTTAAAATGTGTATGTTGTTATATGTTCCTTTGTTCATGTGTGCAAGGACGAAATGTGAAAGATCATTGAGTGAGGTGAACAATCCACCGCATGGATCAAGAAAAGTGTAGTCAATTGTAGGGATTTTGAGATATAATCTTCCTAATCGGATATATGAACAAGCTATATTCTGAGTTGGTAAGTGTTCCATGGAAAAGCTGGTATTATGCATTTCTAATGGTATGAAGATATGGTTTTGACAGTATTCCTCAAGTGATGTACCTGATAATATTTCAACGAGGTATCCTGCAATTGTTAGACCAAGATTTGAATAATTTCCCCCTGTTCCGGGTGAATAGTTACCCCAGAATTCTGGGTGATAAGCTTCACCATTTGGATCAAGTAGCTCTTTCACATAGCTCAACGGGTACTCACCTACGAAATACTGGGAAACTGATGCTTCATCATGATCATGAAAGCTTGCATGATGACTCAAGAGCATGCGAAATGTGATCGGGATATCAGGATAGTTTGGATTTCTTAACGAAAAGGGGAGATACTCATTTACATCGTCATCCAAATCAAATAAACCTTGTTCATATAATTGGAGAAGCGCGGTAGCTGTAACAGTTTTTGAGACAGAGGCAACCTGATAAATCGTATTGATTGTGGGTTGTTTCCATCCTTTAAAATCATAATAACCATAACCTTGTGACCAGATTATTGTATTGTTTTTTATGATACAGGCAGAAACAGAAGGAATGTGGCTTGCAAACATGTATGACCTAATTTGAATATCCAATAGGTCATTGTCCACATCCTCAATAGATTCTTTTAATGGTAGAGATTGTAGAACATAACTATTTGATACCAGTATAGGAAGTTCAATAAGTGTGATACATAAAATGATGGTAATCAGGAATTGTATAGAATACCTTTTTATGACATTATAATGTGTCTCTCATTATATTAAACTATTATCTACTATTTAACATACTTGAGAAGTCTAGAAAAAATCTCCTAATATATTATTTTTATATTCATATTTGGATGATTATGAACAATTGTTACCCATATTTTCAATTAGAAATAAAAATAATTTAAAGTATAAAACTATAAATGATTTAATCAAAACAATATTAAGAGTCATTAAATCAATATAAAAAACATATATAGATAGGTAGGTATAATATAAAACATAATTGAAAATGTTAAGATATAGGATAATTGAAAATGTTAAGATATAGGATAATTGTAAATGTTAATATATTGAATATAAGTTTAAATATAGAGTAGATGTACAATTGAAGAATATACAATAATGTATAGTCTTTATATCGTATTGAAAAGATCTACTAAAACCTTAAAAAAAAATTTTAAAACTTATAAAAACCTATGTTTGGAATTTTTATATTGTTTTCAAATTATCATAAATCCGTTAAATGTATACTAAATTAAGGCCTTCTGATAGTATTGTATTAGCCCGTATGTTTTTGGACATTTTTATTGATAGAAAAACATTGAATAAAGTATACATCGAGGAGGTATATTTCAAAGGTTTTTAGGTATTCAAATTTAAAAGGCAAGTTCTGAATCTTAGATGACGAGGATATCCCACTAAATATGTAAATGCTTATTGCATATGTTTTGGGAGGATAATGGATAAAAAAGCAAATATTGAAACAGCTGGGATAATACGTAAGGATAATAAAATATTAATTGCACAAAGAAAAAAGATAGTTGGATGGAACCAAATAAATGGGAATTCCCGGGTGGAAAACTAGAACCAAATGAAACATTTGAAGAATGTTTAATTCGAGAGATACAAGAAGAACTGAGCATAACAATCTCCATTGATAGATTATTCATGAAAACAACGCATACCTATATGAAAAATAATGAAGAATTCCCTATAACTCTCATGGTGTATTTAGCCGAGTAGAAGGAAGGTGACGTGAAAAATATCGATTGCCAGGATTCTCAATGGGTTGATGCTAAAGAGATTATAACATTTGATTTTGCAGCAGCAGATATTCTAATTATTAAAAAATTTTTAAATTCATTAAAATAAATTAGGGTGAAGAGATTTATAAATAAACAGTTGTTTGTAATCTGTTGTTTGAGGTAGGTATTTTGGTAGAACCAGTTGAGGATAACATCCTTGAATCCAAAAAGAAGAGATTATTAAAATTAAGAAGTGATATAATTGATAAATGTATAAAAGGAGACATCACAATAAATGAATTTACACAATTTCTAGAGTTTATACAACCAAAACAATTAAATCTGAAATCTGAATTAACCGGATACAGCTAGGGCATATAACCACCCTATGCTATATAACCGACCGACTTGGGCGGATAACAAAGTGGTTACCTTATCATTTTCTCCTATAATATCGCCGATAATATCAAAGAAATTTTTCTAAAACCATTTTTTCTTTTTTTAATTGATTTTTAAGATTTTAACACAAGTATTTTATTATGTTTTAATTTAGGATTTTATTATGTCTGATTCCAAATTAGAGAATCGGTTAATGAATTCAATAGTTCAAGCAGTAAATGAATATATCACCCACAAAAAAAAACAGAGGTCAAAACTAATTGGAAATAAACTGTTTCAGAGAAAATGTAAGTGATACCAGAATGGTTGTTTCAAACTGGTATATTATGCAGTTTTTTAAGTTGGAGAAATTTTGGAGAGATGAAAAAAATAGATTTTAAATAACATAAATTGTATTCTATAACAAAATTTTTGGGGGAGTGATATTATGGAAAAAATTTGTACTAAATGTGGAAATGTAAATTCAAAAAATGTAAAATATTGTGTAAAATGTGGAAGTAATCTTGTAGAAAAAAAGATAGAATCATCACCACAAAATCAAGAACCTTCACCTATCACATTTCAACAAGAGATGCAGACAATTAAACATTCTAATCCAGTTAGTTTCAAAAAAACAAGACCTATAGAAAAAATAGTAATTACTGCTGTAATCATTGCAATAATCCTGTCGATAGTTGCTATAGCTCTACCAATAGTTTTAGAAGAAGATAACCTAGCAATAAATTCTGTAGGAACTGATGAAATTGTTGATAGTTCTGTTACAGGTGGAAAAATTTTAGACGGATCAATAACTGATAGCGATATTAGCAATATTGGTTTGTCTAGACTTGCAATTAATTCAGTAACAGGTCAAATAATTCTTAATGGTACTATTGATATTAGTGATCTAAGTAATAAAACGATTGATGACTTGACAAGTTTGATTTTAATTGCAAATAACTCAATAACTGGGATTAAAATTGCAGATGGAACAATTGATACCGTAGATATAAAAAATGAAGCAATTACGGGTGGTAAAATAAAAAATGAAACAATAACAAATTTAGATATTGCACCAAGTGCAGTTAATACTGAGGAACTTGCAAATAATTCTGTCACTTATAACAAGATGAGTATAAAAATTAAATATGGAACAAAAATAGAAGTAACAAATGGAACAGTTGTTTCGCATGGATTAGGATCAAAACCTTCTTCAGTTATAGTAACACCGGTTTATGATAAATCAGTTCTTGGAGGAAACTATGCTATTTATGCAAATGTTCATAGTATAAGTTCTACTTCTTTTACAATAGATTTATGGTATATAACATTCACTACGCCTCCTATAATAGATGAAATTGATGGAGCACCTTTTACAGATGGAGTTAGCGTTAATTGGATTGCGATTGTTTAAAATCTATATTTAATCTACGAGAACTCTCCTAATAGAACAGTTCTATTAAATAAAATATCGTCCTTGATAATGTAGAATAAATAAGAAATATTTATAAACCTTGGAAAGAAATTGTAATTTACTTACAACTTCTTTTTTCTTATTTTTTGTAAAATGAAAATCAGTGTAAAAAGTGCAGGGAAGGGATTTCTACTTTAAGTTTAAATCACTTACCTTTAAGGATTTTATCCTCATCTTCTATTATTTAAGGGATATTATAAGGTAAAGTCGGACTTCATTTTACAGGAAAAATATAATATTATATCTATTGAACGTTTGTTATTTTTCATTCATCCCTTTCATAAAAAAACATTGTACCTCTATTAGCATGTTTTCTATCTGTTTCACCCTTTGTTCATCATTTATTTTCTGATAGTAATCAGATAAAGCAATCAAGAGTGCTTGAATTGCTGTCGGTGGGCAATGCCAATTTTTCTCGGGTACGACCCCAAGTTCTTTTTCTATTAACTCAAGCAAAATTTTCAAGGAGTTTTTACTAGCCACTATATCACTAAGTGATTTTCCTTTAACACTGGTTGTCAATGCAGAAGCAGTTGCTATAGTCACGACACATCCAAACGTCTTAAATTTAATATCCTCAATATATCCATTTTTTACTCGAAGATATATGTCGGTCAAATACTGGTTGACTGGATTAAGAGCCCGACCAATTCCATCAGGATTTTCGATTGTACCAACGTTTTGTGGATTCATAAAATGATTAAGAAGCCTCTGATCTGATTCAGTCATAACTAATACCAGCCAGTGAAAAATCTATTATTTTCCACCTCTTATGTTTATTACAATACTAATGAACATTACATATCTCTCCTAGTATTAACTGGGAGACAACTAACGGTGCAGGTTTTCCAGAGGTGGGATCATCAGGGATATCATCGGTTTCTTTCACTAAGATTTTTACATCAGATCCTACCTTTGCTATGTATGTCTTCTCGATGCGTCTAATAATTTCCTCAACAGAGGGACCGATATACCGTAGATCATTATCGATTACAAGAAGGATTTCAATCTCATTAAGAGCCTTCTGAACAATCTGAAATCGTTTTACCTTAAATGTTTCAAAATCGATAAGAACTGAGGTAATAAAAAGAAATGTACTCGGTGGATATATTGTCCCATTTGGGAGAACAATATTGGATAGCACCCGCCCTTCGACTGGTTTTTCAAAAATAGGACTTCTTAAACCACATCCGCATTCTCGACCATTGCTTAGTGTTATCCAGTCTTCCATACCAGTATATCGAATGATTGGTGTTGCGCCGTTCCATAGTCTTGTAAGCACAATTCTCCCTCGTTCACCAGGGGCAACAGGCTCATTTTTTTTATCAACCGCCTCTATGTAGAAGAAATCTGTATGAACATGCCAGTTGTTCTCAGTGCATTCAAATGCTATATTTGCTCCAGCTTCACAAGATGCATATACATTGTACATTTTACATCCAAAAACGCTCTCTACATACCATCTAGTATATGCATCAAGCATTTCTCCCCCTACGTTTAAAAATCGAGGATGAATATGTTGACCATATCCTTTTGTTTTAAGAAAAGCAAGTTCCTGGAAAATCGCAGGATATGAGATAATCACATCTGGCTTAAATTCATCTAATCTTTTAATGATGTCATGAATAGGGTCAGAGGCATTCATGGAAAGGTAATTGTCAAAGGAAAAAAATGATTTCAAATAATGCAGTACATTTTTTTCGTAAACCTCATCGATTTTAAAAGGATTAAAATTACCCAGATGAGCAATTCGTGCTGTTCTCCAGTTAAGTTGAAATGCTTGTTGTTCTCGAAGTGAAATCCCTATTCCTCCAAGCATCGTTGGAATATCAGTGTAGATGCATAATGGCTGAGAACCACTATTGCAACAATATTTTCCGGTTGTTCCACCTGTACAAATAACATGCCCTTTCTTTTTATTATATGTTGTGGGGAAGACGCCGTCAGGGAAATTATCTCGGAAATCTTGTCGTGAAATCAAGGGAAGTTTTATGATGTCCTTTATTTTATGGATGTCTTTTTGGTGAATACCTGCGTTTTGATATTTTTTATTATAGAGTGGTACTGTATACGCATAAGTGATGAGTTTTCTGAAAACTTTATCTTGGTATCGTTCTAATTGTGTTGAAGATAATCCTTCGATTCTTCCTGGATCACGGAGATACCGTTTTATTAAGGGAAACACAATAGATGGGTTATATAGCGGATTAATCTTCATCAAATTTCATCACCTTGGTTTTGGTGGTTATTACGAATTTGTTTTTTACATTATTAAACTTACCAATTGGTAAAACATTAAATATTAAATAATATATAATAGTTTTGGTGATTGTTCAATGAAAACACCCTGTCAAACCATCATCTGGCAAGTCCTACCAGTCATTCGTAAAGAATTGGCTAAAAGTCTGGTGTCATACTATGGTTTTACACAACGAAAAACCGCTATAAAATTAGGAATAACGGAAGCTACAGTCTCACGATACCTTTCTGGAAAACGAGGAAATATTGACATATCCAACAAAACTATTTTAAAAGAAATCAGCAACTCCGCAAGTAAAATTGCTAAAGGAAACAAAAAAATAGTGATTCAAGAAACCTGCAGAATCTGTGATCTTTTAAAATCATAATTTAATCTAGGAGAACTCTCCTAATAGAACAGTTCTGTTAAATAAAATATCGTCCTTGATAATGAAGAATAAAAATGAAATATTCATAAACCTTGGAAAGAAATTGTATTTTACTTACAACTTCTTTTTCTTTTTTTATTGAAAATGAAATCAGTGAATTTTATTCTTAAATTATTATATCATAGAAATATTTATAAAGTGTAAATAATATAATATATGATTTATTATGCCTTGTTCTCTTAAAATAAAAATCATGGCTATGATTCTTACAGGATTATTACTTTTTAGCCTCTATAATACAACAAATCGAATTAATAATGTTAATGCAAGTAAAGTAGAAGAGATTCATGGTATCCCCATTGATTCTTCTACCTTATCAAAATCATCTGTAAATTATGAAGAAATTAGAAGTCTTGAGTACAATAATGTACAGGATATTGAGTTGAAAGATGATGCATTTCATGGAACTCATAATTATTTTTCTGTTGAGTGGTGGTATTTTGATGCTATTTTAAATGATGATTATGATTTACATGCTGGTTTCAAGGTTTTTTCTATTAGAAATTTTGGTGTTGTATGGCCGATTATAGAAATTTATAAGGGGAGAGAGTTGATAGTTAAAATGTTGAAACCTTATTTACTTAAGGATTTCTCTGCATCATTGATTTATCCTTCTGTGAAGATGGCTGGTAAATCAATTATTGAGTTTGATATGGATGAATTTAATAATACTGGTAAATGGAAATATAATGTTTCAATTAATATGAAGAATAATGGGGTAAACTTAACTTTTGTTGGTACTACAAAGGGATGGAAATACATGATTATGGATAGAGAAGGATGGGCGGTTGCATTACCAAAGGCAGATGTATATGGTACTATTACAGTTGATGGAAAAATTATTAATGTTACAGGTAGAGGCTATCATGATCACAATTGGAATTACACTATTAAAACTAAAATAAAGGAATGGGGATGGTATTGGGTTAGATTAGCAGGTCAAAATTATAGTTTAATATCTGCTTGGTTTTTGAAATCTCCTCTTGATTTTGATAATATTGTGATATTAAATAAGGATTTTGACAGTTATACCGAATTAAATCCAAAAGAAATTAATCTATCTTTTTTAAATTATATATCTATAAATGGTGTACTTATTCCTTCACAGATTAGAATTTTTATAAATAATATTTCTGTAAATGTTGATGTTCTTATGAATTCAACCTCTATTCATTTTGTTGGATCTCCAAGGTTTTATTATTGTAGATATTTTGTTAATGTAACTGGATTTATTTCTAAAGATGATGATATTGAACATTTTGTTGATAGTAAACAAATGTTTGAGGTTATGAAGTTTAAATAATTTTTTATTAAAGGTAAAACATTTCTATTTTCTTTTTTTTATTTTTTATTGGATAGACACCCAAGAGGTAAAAAACTCCCCCACACATTTTTTACAATGAATATCTATCCAATAAGAAAAGATGTAATTTTTATAAGATATAAATATTTTATGAAATAAATAATTGTTATCGAAAAGATTTAACAACTTGTTGTTTTTGAATTAGACTTTGAAAAAATCCTTTAATTTTTTAATTTCAGGATTGTTTATTCCACAGCTTTGGACTGTAAACATTTCTTCATGTAGTTCTATTTCTGAAATAATTTCTGGATATAATTTGAAATATAATTCTACTACGCTTTTTGCATCTTTTATATTATTTGCAGTAAAACATATCATCCAGTCGTATTTTCCATTCAAGTAAATACTGTTTATGAATTCTACTCCCATTTTTTTTACTTTATCTGCTATCTCCCTACTTGTTATATGATTTATTACTTCTTTTGAAATTGGTTTGTTTGATCTTTTCATAAGCATCATGTATCTTTTTTTATTTAATTTTTCTTGATTTACTACAGCTACATATCCCCAGATAGTATTGTTTTTTTCTAGGTTATTTATTACTCGCCATACTTTTTGCCTTGAGAACCCACATGTTTCTGCAATATCGTTTATGCTTTTATTTGCATTTTTTGCTAGTTCATCAAGTATTCTTTTTTCATCTTTTTCTATTTGTTTTACACTATTTTTTGGCATATTTAACAAAATGCTATTTTGATATTTAAAGTTATTCAACATATGTAACAAATGTTATGTATATCAATAGAAAACTATTTGTTTATTTAAATGCATACATTTTTTGAGGGATGTAAAATATGCAAAAAGATGAGCTTATTCAATTTCACATGTTTTTATTGCAATTAAAAAACCATCTAGAGGAAATGGTTGATAATAACGATGGACTGGAATTTCAGTCTTATGACAAATTAAATGTTACACCATATCAGATTTATAAATCTAAAAGAGAACATAAACTTGCTGTATTTACATTAAGCAGGGGAATTGCAAACCTTTTATCGTATAATAATTTTTCAGGTTTTGAAAAGGTTTCTAATAGTCTTGGTCAAATATCAGAACGTTTTATGACTGAAAAAGAAAAAAATTTATGCTTTTGTTGAAATGAAATTAGTTTAAAGATGCTGGGAAGGGATTTGAGCACAATTTTAATCATAAAAGTTGAATGACATTTGATGCTTTCCTATAATTTAGAACACAATGATAAAATTAATATATATACTAATGGCTGTCATTCTATTGTGGAGGGGTATCTGTTATGAAGAAAATAGTTGGAATTTTAATTTTTATGATGATATGTCTACCACCCCTTGTTACAATAGCCATGTCAGATCCAATACTAGACATTCAAATCAATGGAGGATTAGGGGTTAATGCAACAATCACAAATATTGGGACAGAAACATTGAAACAAACAGATTTCATTAGATGTAAATTTATACCAAAATATTTTAAACAATCGATGCCTCCGAGTTTTGCTGGTAACCGAGCAGATGATCTTCCACCCGGCCAGTCACTTACCTTTAAATGGATCCCACCAATATTCCGATTTCCCGCTCCAGGCATTAATATCTGTACAATTGATTTAGTCATCTATGAGAATGGAAACGATAATACCATCTATGGCGAAAAAATTATAGATTGCCTACGACTCGGTCCGTTTATTATCCTACTCTCAAAGTAATTTTTTTTCGTATTTTTCTTTTTTTTACCTGTTAATATAAAAGAAATAATAACTTAAAATACTATTTATTATCCTATTTACCTCTAGTTTTTCTGGAGAAATACCATTATAAAGGGTTACTTGTTTTTAAAAATAATGATTTTGAGGGAGGAAAAAAATGAAAAAAATAATTTATCTTTTATTATTAATAATACTGTTTATTTTATTGTTACCCCCCGCGAGTGGCTTGCAATTAAATAACAATATTAATTCACAACTTAAATATGATTTCACACTTGTTGATAATCATCTAAACAATTCTGTTGATACAATTCCATTAGATGGTTGTGTATTATTATTAATCAAAGATGGGCAAGTAATATATGAAAAAGCATTTGGTAATTACTCTCTAAATACTGTTGTACCAATCGCTTCTGCAACAAAATGGGTATCAGCGATACTACTAATGGATTTAGTAGACGATGGATTATTATCTCTTGATGATAAGGTTTCTGATTGGATTTCTTATTATAATGATCTACCTGACAAAAAAGACATTACTGTCAGACAACTATTTTCTCACACATCAGGGCTTCCAAACCGTGCGTTGTGGCTAAATTTCCAATGGCCTGGTTGGGATCTTGAAAGATGTGCTAAAGAAATTTCAAAATTAAAAATGGAAGAACCTCCTGGTACTATGTTCAGATACGGTGGGATTAGTATGCAGCTTGCTGGTAGGATTGTTGAACTTGCTGCAAATGATACATGGATTCATTTATATGAAGAAAGAATATCTGGTCCTCTTGGTATTACTACCCTTATTTGGGATGAAAAATATCCTGATACAAAAAATCCAAGAATTGCTGGAGGAATTACTGCTATTTCAGTTTACGATTATTCAAAACTATTGCAGATGATGCTTAATGATGGATTATACAACGGTGTAAGAATTATAAAACCAGAAACAGTTCAGCAGATGCTTTCTGACCAGACTTTTGGTGTACCTGTTGCAAAATCTCCTTATACAAGATATAATGACCACCCACATCTTGGATATGGTATTGGTGTATGGGTAGACTCAAAAAATATAGATGATGAGGTCGTTGAAATGAGCAGTACTGGTGCATGGGGTTTTCATCCATGGATTGATTTTAATAGAAACATGACTGGTGTTTTTTTAGTGGATTCTAGATTATCGGTAATATATGATATGGAGGTAGAATTAAGAATATTAATTAGGGAGATTGTAGGGGAAAACAAAGCACCAGAAATTCCAGAAGCACCAAATGGACCTACTAATTGTAATGTTAATACAGTATACACATATTCTGCTGTTACCTTGGATCCTGAGGGTGACATGATTTCATATGTTTTTGATTGGGGTGATGGGACAAATAGTGGTTGGACAGAATTTGTGACGTCACAAACCCCAGTATCTTTGTCTCATACATGGTTAAAAACTGGTACTTATAGTATCAGGGTTAAAACAAGGGATGCTTATGGAACAGAAGGACGCTGGTCAGATCCTTTGCCTATTAATATGCCAAAAAATCGATTTGCTGATTCTTATGTCTGGCTTCGTTATTTTCTTTCTGTATTCAGAAAAATGTTTATTATCTGAGGTTTTATAAAGTAGTAGCTGTTTTAGAAATTGTAATTTGAGGGAGGAAAAAAGATGAATAAAAAAATTATATCACTTTTGGTTTTAGGAGCAATTCTGTTATCTGGTATGGTTCAAATATCTGCTTCTAGTATCATCAAAGAATCCTATGATATTGGAGAAAAAGGAGTATTTAAAGCAGAATTAGGAAAGAATGTAAATGAGAAATCAAAAGTATCTTTATCTGGTAAGTATATTACTAAAGAAAAGATCATAATGGTTAACGGTAATGCAACATTTGGAGAGAAAAAAGGGTCTTTTAAAGGTGTATTTAAAGGAAATCACTTCTATTTGACTATACTAATTAAAGGACATGCTTTAATCATCATTGGTAAAATTAGTTTTAACAAGGATTATAATACTTTTAAAGGATTGTGGATTGGAAAAGGTCTTCCAATTAAAGGCTGGATAACAGGGTCATTTTCCTCAACATAATTAAACAATAAATAATCTCAGATATTTTCCTTTCCTGAAAAAAAACTAAAACAATACTATAAATAAAAAACCAAAATTCCAACTTTTTTTCTTTTTTTTATAACGATTCGTATAAAGACATGGCTAAAACCTGCAGAAAAAACAGGTGTAATATGCTGGGACTGGGAACAACTCCTCAAAGAACTCCAAAAACCCTAAAATAAAAATAATAGATGATAATAAATCAACTTACTGGGGGTAGGGATTTGAACTTTTTTCTTTTTATTGTAAAAGTTTTTGCCTTCAAAGCAAAATATATTAAACAGCCATATAATATTTGATATTATTATAATTAGAGTGGTTTTCATATGAGGAAATGTTTAATATTTTTAATAATTAGCGTGATTTTCCTTCTAATTTGTTCCTCTGTATGTTTAGCTGATGCATCAAGTATATCACCAGATCAACCAGGATCATATTATATTGGTTCATACAAAGTATGGTATTTTGCATTTCCATATGGAATTTATCAAGCGACTATAAGATATCCAGCTATCTCTGATGGACAACGCACCCCTGTTGATTTCTCTGGAGCACCATATCCTGTTATCGTTGTCGCAAATGGACTTGCTGGATCTGAAGAGCAAATCACTTGGATTCCAGACCATTTAACATCTTACGGTTATGTAACTTTATGTTTCACTCCACCTCATCGTTTGTCGTTTGATACAACACAATGGTCATATGGTTTTCTAGCTGGATTCAGAGAATTGCAAAAACAGAATGATCATCGTTTTTCACCAGTTTATCATATTCTTGATACAAAGACATGTGGTGCTATTGGTCTTTCAATGGGTGGAGGTGGTGTTATTGAAGCAACTGGGAGTATTAACTCAGTGATAGACGCATCAGTCGCCCTTGCCCCTGCAGGATTTCCTTCAGTTTTTAACGCAGCACAAAACATTATTGTCCCAATACAACTTCAAGTAGGAACAGTCGACAGACTAGTCCCACCAAATCATGTAAAAAAAATATATACTCAACATTTAACAAATGATACAAATAAAGAATATCTATCAATAATTGGTGGTAATCATATAGGATTTATTGATGAGTATTATGCAAGAATCGCTCAACAATGGAATATTGACAATCCACCTAATATCAGCGTTGAACAGCAACATAATATTTCTAAAAAATACTTTACTGCATGGTTTGAATACTATCTCAGAAATCTGGATGAGTACTATACATATATTTTTGGACAGGAAACACAAAAAGATTTAGATGAAGGAGTCCTTACTGACTTGCAATATAATATAACTTAGAAATAATATCATTCAACAAAATTAAAAATAAAATAGATAAAAACAACAAATTGTTATATTGATTTCATTTTACAAAAAAAGAAAAAAGAAGGATTTTATTTTTAAAGATGTTTAATTTTTTGGTATAGATATTTTGTATGATATTGTGGTATGTATGTAACCTTAGAATTGATTAGTTAGATTCTCTTAGGATACGAGTTGTTTTATTTCCAGTATGTATATTATTTTACCCCACTGATGAATGCTGTTTTGATTTGGTGAAACTCGTGCTTTAAACTCAACTCTCAAATTGTCTTGCTTATATGCTTCGGGTAAGTTAATAGGGTCGTAGAGGTTTTGGTCGTCTCCAATTATCCCGTAAAATCCTCCTTCGAGGTCAATATGTCGTATAGTTCCAGTTCCTTGTATGTACCGAGCCAGTTTCACTAAGGATGTTCCATTAGTAATGGTCATAGTATCGTTGTCATCCCAATTTATTTGCAATTTAGCGTTTTTGGAAAATAATCCAAGAACCGCCAACTCTTGCTCCCATGTTTCTTCACAATACATTTCAGTAGATACTATATTACTGAAGGAGATACCTCCGTCGATGGTGGGTCTCCAGTCTCCTCCAAATATGTTACATCCTACATTCCCACCAAAAGTGCGGTCTGAATTGAACCGAATGGAAGTATTAACATCTGGAAGAGCTGAAGTTGGTTTGTCCGTATCACCGTAGGATAAAAGACTCCATTCGCCTATAATTCCAGAAATCTGAGATGTACATCCACTTAATCCAACACAAACTAAGATAGCAATTATCCCTAATATTACAAGTTGTTTTTTCAT
>Ga0256868_10000873_pt1 | contig 17109 bp, 13 predicted proteins | sample RVTome_13_FD_187341 | JGI IMG/M metagenome (GOLD analysis project Ga0256868, IMG submission 187341) | Soil microbial communities from uranium-contaminated site in the Upper Colorado River Basin, Wyoming, United States - RVT92D227 HiSeq ...
CTTGCTCTGATGCCATAGGCAAGGCCATCGAATGGCACCTCCAAGAGAAGGAGGTAAGAATTAAGACCGAGCCTGAAATAAGAATGTCCATTCCAAAACATCCTTGCCAAGAAGAGGGGGGATCTTTTCAACGGAGTTTAGGGATGGTCTTTCAAAGAGGGGCATGCCCCGAATGTGGAGGACCTCTTATCTTTGAAGAGGGTTGTGTAAAGTGTTACTGCGGATATTCAGACTGCGGGTAAAAAATGCTGTATGGGGCATGGAGCACAGAGCATAGCGTCAAAAGGCTTATAGCACAATAACTCAATAACCCATTAACTCAATAACCTAAGTTTTGAAGACTCGATCTTTTAAGGCAGGGAATTCCGCTCGGGCCTTCTGAACGATATCTCGATTCACCTCTGCCCAGACCACACCCTCCTCATCATCGCCTCCGGCTATGATTTGACCCATTGGATCGACGACCAGGCTGTGCCCGATAAACTGTGTTCCCCGATTCATCCCTACGCCATTGGATGAAATCAGACAGGAGAGATTCTCCAAGGCCCTTGTTCGATTCAGAAGAAGCCAATGCTCCAGACGAGGAGCGGGCCAGGCAGAGGCGATCAGAAAGAATTCAGCCCCTTGATCGAGCATCTTCCTGAATAATTCTGGAAATCTTAAGTCATAGCAAGTGGCCAGCCCGAAGTTTCCAAATTCAGTGGGGATCACCGTGATGGATGTGCCGGGAGTTAAGATTTCTGCCTCCTGAGATTGGTAGGTGAAAAGGTGAATCTTCTGGTAACCTCCAAGGATCTTTCCTTGGGGGTCCAAAAGAAAACTGGAATTGTAAAATCGATCACTTCTCTTTTCTACAAGGCTTCCGGTATGAAGATGGCAGGAAAGTTCTTTAGCCAAAGTTCGAAGGAGGGTTAAGGTCGGACCCTCTTGCGTTTCGGCCTCATTCCTATAACGATCAAAGCTCATAAATCCTATACTCCAGAGTTCTGGCAGGAGGATCAGGTCTGCCCCCCGACATTGGCGAATCATCTCAGAAGCATGTTCCAAAGCTTTTTCTTTTGATTCCTCGATGACTTTTAACTGAATGGACGCCACACGCATCGTTTTGCCCTATCGATGGTTTTGACTTGTTTTCATGGGTAGCACATATAAATTCGGCCTGTCAAGCCAACCCGGGAAAAATAGTTGCTTCCCAACTGAGAGATGGTTTAGAATAATTTTAGCTGATAATGAGTCAAAGGACATGAGACAGGACAAACGAAAGGTAGCCATTGGGTTACTCTTTTTTATTGGAACCCTTTCAGGGTGGGGATTCTTCGCCTATGGTAATGAGCAGAAACAGATCCCTGATCTAAAACCGGGGCCTGGAAAAGTCTTTCTATATGCGGCAAAAAAGTTTGGTGTTCCCATCCTCAAGGCTTCCATTAAGATTGAAAATGGATTATCCGAACAGGGGAAGCCTCTATACCATATTTCTGCCTCTGTGGATTCTTTCCGTTTTGGATTCTTATTTAGGATGAACAACCGATTCCTCTCAACCGTACAGGCGGAGACCTGTTCCCCGGTGCGATATGTTAAAGAAATTGATCAAGAGGGACTTCTGATCGAGAATAAACATTATCTTCAAACGGTCACGTTTGATTACCCTAACAAGAAGGTAGTGATGGAAAAAGGGGAGAAGAAAGAGAGGCAAGAAATTCCCCTTTTATCCGACACGCATGATCCTCTTTCGATGTTCGCCAAATGTTATTTAAAAGAGGAAATTCATCCGGGACAGGATATTCAGATGTCTATTTTCGACGGGGTGAAGTTGCGACAGATGGTCTTTTATTCAAAAAAAGGGAAGGTCAAGTCAAAGGTGTATGGAGAGGTTGAGGCCGTATGTCTCGAGTCCAACACTTCCTTTTCTTCCTTTGAAGATAAAGAGGGGAAAATCCGAATCTGGTACACTACTCATGGGGAAAAGACTCCGATCTTGATTGAGCTGGAGCTTCCCATTGGACATATCGAATTTGAATTGGAGTCTGTAGAAAAGAGGTAAAAATGCCTGAACAGGATGGGATGAGAAAAGGTCTCGAAGCGCCCATCCGATGTTCAATATCAAAACAATAAAAGCTGAGTGGAAAGGAGGAAACCATGGCAGTAAAGAAGGCAGCAAAAAAAGTGGCAAAAAAGGGTGTAAAGAAGGGGGATGTTTATAAATGTAGTGTTTGCGGTCTGGCTGTCAAAGTGGATGCGGTCTGCGGGTGCATCGATACTTGCGACATCATCTGCTGTGAGAAACCCATGAAGCCTAAAAAGAAGGGTTAACCGAGATATTGCATTGAAAAGGCAGTTGGGTCCGCTTGCAAATCTTTACCAAGCGGTTCTTTATTATGTTTTATGGGTCGCATACAATATCACCTAAGGTAAGTTCTATAATATAGTTGGAAGCTCAGTAGCAAAATGATAGAAGGTTCCGCCCTGCCTTCGCCCCGCAAGCGCGGGGCTTCGCGCAGGCAGGTGTAAAGATTTGGAGAATCCCCACCATGAGGTGTGGATTCTCCCGGAAAGGTAAGATTCTTTTGTATCATCTGGCGGCCCAGCACACCCAACAGCCTTTTGACATGTTTTTATTTAACTGGGGGTAATTCATCATCCACCCACATGGCCTGCAGTCAGCAGGTCTCCCTATGGAAGAACTTACCACCGACATTCTTGTGATCGGCAGTGGCCTAGCTGGCCTCCTTTCTGCTTTGGAGGCAGAGAGAGCGGGTCTTCGTGTTCTCCTGGTAGGGAAATTCGCCATTGGAATGGGGACCAATACCTCGTTGGCCAATGGCGCCTTCACCGTTGCGAACGCCGGTTTTTCCAAAGAGGATCATCTCCGAGCGACCTTAGAATCTGGAAGGGGATTAACCCAGGTTAAACTGGCGGAGACCCTCATTGAGAAAGGTCCGGATGCCATAAAAAAATTGCGAGGCGATGGAGTCCCCCTCCTTGATAAAGGGACGGGGTGTATCGTGGCTCGGCCAGAGGGTTCCTCCCAACTGCCTGGAGTCCTCTTAATCAAACCTCTGGTCGAAAGACTGAAAAACAGTTCCATCAAACTTTTGCCAGGGCTGGTCATTTTTGATTTAGTCGTTGAGGGAGGAGAAGTTCGGGGGGCGCTTGGATTTTTAAATGATGGGAAACCCTGTTTGATTCAATCGGGAGCGGTCATTCTCTCAACCGGTGGAGCGGGGTCGATTTATCGTAGAAATGATAATCAGAAAAGTATCCTCGGAGATGGATATGCCTTAGCCTTTCGGGCAGGTCTTCCCCTTTTTGACTTAGAATTTGTCCAATTTTATCCCTTTGTTTTGGGAGAGCCAAGGCTCTCTTCTTTTCTCCTTTATCCTCCCTATCCAAGTGAAGTCAGGTTGTTCGATGAGAAAGGGGAGGATCTCTTAGAGAAATTTGACCTTCACGGAGATCTAAACCAAGCCATTAATGTCCAAAGAGATCGCCTCTCCATTGCCCTCTACCATGCCTCGCAGAATGGGGACGTTTTTTTTGATTTGACCCAGGTCCCGCAAGAAAAATGGGAGCGTTATCCCCTTAACTTTCTCAAGAAATCGAAGTTTCCTTTCCATGATAGACCCTTTCTCGTTTCCCCGGCAGTCCATTTCTTTATGGGAGGGGTGGAGATCGATGAAAACGGCAGAACGTCTCTCCCTGGTCTCTTTGCGGCAGGGGAGGTCGTCTGGGGGATTCATGGTGCCAATCGACTGGGAGGGAATGCACTGACGGAATGTGCAGTGTTTGGAGCCATTGGAGGTCAGTCGGCAGCCGAATATGTCCGCCAGAAACAACAGGAGCAGGGAGGATTCAATCTTTTCTCTGAAAACTTTATCAAAAAATGGGATCGAAAGGTTCGATCCTATCTCAGAAAAAGAAGAGGAACCTTTGACCGACCCAGAGACCTGCTTAAGGAGTTAAAAGATTTGGCCTGGAGATATGCCGGTCCTGTTCGGGAGGAAGAGTCCTTGAAAGAGGGGTTGGATCGGTTGGCTTCTATTGAGAAAAGAATCGAGGAGGTTTATCCTGCTACCTTCAAAGATCTTTTCAAAAAAAGAGATTTAGAAAATGTGACACTCCTTCTCAAGGCTATCTTAAAGGGAAGCTTGCTTCGAACGGAGAGCAGAGGTTCCTTCTTTCGGAAGGATTTTCCGGATCAGGATGACCAGAATTGGTTGAAAAATACCTGCTACCGTCTTGAAAAGGGGGAACTTCTGATAACTCATATAGAGAAAGCCCAAATGTCAAAATCCAAATGACAAATGAATACCAAAAGACTCAATGTCAAAAGCTTTTCCTTTTTCCTTTTGTGATTTGAACTTTAAATTTCATTTGAGCTTGGAACTTTGACATTTGACATTTAGTAATATGCCCATCTCTACTCAAAAAGGAGATAGACGCCCTTTAACTCTTTTATCTCCTCGCCCGGTATGAAGAGAAAAAGGCCCGGATGAAATCGAAACATCCCCCCTATCAGGCCTCTCTCTTAGAATTCTTATCCTTGACATTCTATTGAACTTTTGGTAAGAGTTCTCCACTATCTCTAATGAACATTGACCTGAACCGCTTTTCACCGTTTAAACCTTTTCTAAGTTTTTGAACGGCAAGTGTCCCATCCAGTTCTATTTTTAGGATGCAGGGCGAGGAAAGGCAAGAGGAGAAAAGGTGTTTCAATGCCAGTTAGCTCTAGCATGTAACCGAAGAGGTCTGAAAGGAGGGTTCCTGTGGTTAAGAAAAAGAGAGGAATAGGTCTGTTGCCGAAACTATTAATAGGAGTTCTTATACCGATTGTGTTGGCTTTTATAGTCATCGGGAGCATGGTGTTCTACAGTTGGAACGTTGGGGGGAGACCGTTTTTTACAAGCATTAAAGACAACGGATCGCAGAAGCTAACAGAATTAAAAACTTTTTTTTTGACGGAAACAAGGACCTACACTGGCGGACTGGTGGAAAAGATAATCAAGACAAAGGCCTTGGATGTAGTGGGGCAGATGGAGGTGGTTTTTCGATCCAATCCCAAAATGAAAAAGGAAGATCTATTGAAAGACCCGGTCATTCAATCGATTGCCGTCCAAAAGGTTGGAGAGATGGGTCATACTGCCATCTGTGATGTTCAAGGTGTCATTTATTTCCATGTGGATCCTACATTGGTTGGGATGTCTTTGAATCAAATCTACGGGAAAAATCCTGAGTTATTGAGGATTGTGGAAACCGGTGCTAAAAATCCGACCTCTGATTATTATGATTGGAAGGATGCGAGCGGAAGGGTTTATTCCAAATATTTCTATTTGCACCCCATCAAAGGCTCGGAATTCATTGTACTGGCAGATGCTTACGTCGAGGAATTTTCGAAACCTGTGAAAGCGATCGAAGACAGAGTGAGGCAGATCGAAAGAAGATATCTTGAGGAATACAATAGAGATTTTCGTATTTTCTTCCTGATCATTTTGATCACTCTCCTCGTGCTCATGGCTGTGATTTTCTTATTTTCTCGGTCGGTGGTTCATCCCATCAAGTACCTCTCCAAGGTGGCTGACACAATCAGTATGGGAGAGTTGAACGTTCCCATCAACCTTAAAGCGACAGGAGAGGTCGGTCTTCTGGTCGAATCCCTAGAACGAATGCAGGCGAGTGTGAAGGCCGCCATCGAACGATTTAAAAAGATGAAATAAAATGATCATTCTTTTTTTCGTTGACAACATTGGCAGGGTTTAATATCAAAGGAGAAATATCTACCACATTTCAAGGGAGGTGTAATGATGAGACGTTTAATTGTATTGGGAGTCATTGTTTTTTTGGTCTTTGGCGTTTCCTCCGTATGGGCTCAAAAGCCGGTTCGATTATCCATCGTTACAGGAGGGACAGGAGGGGTCTATTACCCAATGGGTGGAGGAATGGCCAGTATCCTATCGAAATATATTCCCTATGTGGAGGCAACGGCAGAAGTGACGACTGCCTCTGTGGATAACTGTCTTCTGGTGGGTAGAGAGAAGGCGGATTTAGCCCTGATCATGGCAGATGTCGGATGGGATGCTTATCAGGGAAGGGGTAAATTCCGGGAGAAAATTCCTCTAAGGACAGTAGCGGTTCTTTATCCAAATAACATGCATATCGTGACGTTGGAAGGTAAAGGCATTGAAAAAGTGACCGATTTGAAAGGGAAAAGGGTTTCGACGGGTGCTCCTGGGAGTGGAACAGAGGTGAAGGCTCTGAGAGTTCTTGAAGCTTATGGATTGGACCCCAATAAGGATATGTCAAGGGATAAATTGGGCGCCTCTGAATCAGCAGGTGCATTGAAGGACAGGAAGATCGACGCCTACTTCTGGGACGGAGGCCTTCCAACGGCATCCGTCACAGACTTAGGTGCCACTCCAGGGATAAAGATCAAACTGATTGGTCATGGGGAGGCAGTTTCTAAGATGAGGGAAAAATATGGGCCGATCTATATAAAATGGAACATTCCTCCAAATACCTATCCTGGACAGGAGGCGGAGGTTCCGATTGCGGTGGTATGGAATATTCTGGTTTGTCACGAAAAGATGAAAGGCGATTTGGCTTATGATATCGTGAGGAACCTCTTTGATCATAAACCGGAGTTAGTTGCCGTCCATCGAGAAGCACGGTTCTTATCCTTGGAGACCCAGCCGGGTGGGGCATCTCCGATTCCATTCCATCCAGGAGCGCTTCGATATTTTAAGGAAAAAGGGTTGAAGATTAAATAATTGAAATCGAAACGATCGCCCCTCCTGATATGGATTGGCATACTGATCGTAGCAGGAGGGGTTTTTCTATTCAAAAAAGTGACCCTGCTTCATATCGAGAATATGGATCGCCCCAAGGCGATCCATATTCAGATGAGGCCCTCTGAAACATTTTCCATGTTCTACATTCATTCGATCTACAAGGAGCCTGTTGTCGAAGAATTCCAGGCTGAGGGAGCTGCCATTGTTCTGAAAGGAGTAAGGACAAAAAGCCCTGCCGTCATGGAATACTATGGGTTTGAAGATACGACGGGATTCCATCCGATGAATCAGAGGCTGGGGGCCATCTATTTTAAGTGGGGAACAGGAGAGGGACAGGGATTGATTGTAAGGGACAGAAAGATTTACTTGAGTGAGATCGGAGAAAGAGGGGATCGAATTCAATTGAGAGTTGAATCGGTCTCTTTGGGGAAATATCTTCTCTTACTCATTTGGAAATATCATTAGAGAAGAGAGGAGGAAGGGCAGAGATTTGGAAGAGAAAAAGAGAAAAGAAGATCAGGAAGTTTTAATTACAGAAGAGGCCCTAAAAGAAGCAGAAAAATACATCGAAGAGGAAGAGGGGCCCTCTCGCCGGCTGACCGGGAGGATGGATGTTTTCATCACCGTAGTGGCTGTGGTGATGTCACTGATCCACCTCTATGCGGCCATCGGGGTGATCATGACTCAGGTGTTGAGGGGAATCCATGTCATGTTCGTCCTCTTTCTCTCCTTCTTGGTTTTCCCGTCCTTCAAGCGTTTTAAAAATCGGATTATCTGGTATGACTTTATCCTCGCCCTTCTCGCCGTAGCGGTGATCGCCTATATGCTGATCGACTTTGAGGATTTTATCTACCGTTCTGTCGTACCGAATTTCTGGGATAAGCTCTTTGGAGTGATATTGATTTTGTTGATACTGGAGGCTACTCGGAGAACAACGGGTTGGGTTATGCCTGCCATCGTCACCGCTTTTATTGTTTATGCATTCATTGGACCGGAACTCCCCAAACCTTGGACACATCGGGGATACGACATTGACCGAATTGTTGGGCATATGTATATGACCCTCGAAGGGATCTTCGGAGTCCCGATCGATGTCTCATCGACCTTCATCATCCTCTTTACCATCTGGGGTGCTTTTTTAGAGTTCTCCGGTGCTGGAAAGTTCTTTATCGACTTTTCCTTTGCAGCCATGGGCGGAAAATCGAGCAGTGCAGGTCGAACCGTGACACTGTCCTCTTTCCTCCTCGGGGGTCCTTCCGGAAGTGGTGTGGCTACGACCGTGACATTGGGGTCGGTGGCCTATCCGATGTTAGCCAAGGCAGGCTATAGTAGGGATGCTGCCGGAGGGCTTCTTTCGGCAGGAGGGATCGGGGCAATCCTCTCCCCTCCTGTCCTGGGAGCCGCTGCCTTTCTCATCGCAGAATTCTTAAAGATCTCCTACTTAGATGTGATCATCATGGCCTGTATCCCTACGTGCCTTTATTATTGGTCCATCTTTTTGATGGTGGAGCTGGATGCTAAAAAGTTCGGGGTCAAAGAGATTGCTTTCGATAAAACCTATAGTTTGGGACAGCTCACCTACCTCTACGGATTTCACTTCATCTCTCTCGTCGCCATCGTGGTGATTATGGTGATAGGTTTTACGCCCATCTATGCAGTCTTTTGGGCAACCGTGATCACCTTTGCACTCAGTTTTATTAGGAAGGATACGGGTCTTTATCCCAAGAAGTTAGTGAAGGCATTGAGAGGAGGTTCGATCGGGGTATTGAGCGTTGCCTCCACCTGTGCAGCGGCCGGAATCATTGTGGGAGTGGTGACCCTGACAGGCCTCGGATTAAAGTTTAGTTCGATTATCATCCAATATGCTGGGGGAAGTATTTTTTTAACAGCCGTCTTTACAGCGCTCATCGTTTGGGTGATTGGGCTTGCCGTCCCCGTCACAGCTTCCTATATCATTTCAGCGGTCATCGCTGCACCGGCAATGATTCAACTTGGGGTTCCTGATTTTGCTGCCCATATGTTTATCTTCTATTACGCCATTCTTTCAGAAGTCTCTCCACCCACGGCTCTCTCATGCTTTGCGGCTGCGGCTCTCACAAAAGGGAATCCCTATAAGACGACCCTATACGCATGGAAATATACCCTTCCTGCCTTTATCGTACCCTTTATGTTCACCCTTGACCCCAAAGGAGTTGGCATTTTGCTCAAAGGGCCGGTCGTCAATGTGATCTGGACGACCTTCACCGCTTTTATCGGGATTGCTGCCCTGGCAGGAGGGGTGGAGAACTGGTTTTTTAAGAAAACGACAATTTATGAACGATTCATGCTCATTGGCGCAGGGTTACTGTTGGTTTACCCCATCCCGTTATACGACGTCATCGGGTTCGGGTTGGTAGCCGTGGTGATTATTTCGCAAAAGTTAAGAAAGGATGAACCACATCCTCTCACAAGTGCAACCCAAAATCGCCCACCCTGGGGTTGACCAATCGAACATAATCGTTATATTTGACCTTCAATATTTCCACATGACTTCCTGCTTGAAAAACAATCAATTCGTCTTGGGTGAGAGCTTGATGGACCCATACTTCTAAAAGGTCAGAAACCTTTGATTCCCACCGAAGAATATTGTAAGAAAGATTCATGATCAAAACCTTGGCGAGTTTTTTATTACTCACATTCATATCCCTTTCTTTGACAGGCTGTGGAAACCTTCTCTATCTCTCCAAACTGGGATGGCATCAATCCTCGATTGTTTTTCATAGTGTTCCGGTTCAAGAGGTATTAGATAACGAGAAGATGGACCATGAAGCCAAAGAGAAGATCCGTTTCATCCAGGAAGTAAAGCGCTACGGTGAGAAAAAGTTGGGTCTCACGAGGACCGAAAATTATTCAAAATATGTCGAAGTCAAGGGCCCTGTTCTCCATGTCATCACCGCCTCCGAGAAGGATCGCCTCCAACTCTATCATTGGAACTTTCCCATCACCGGCAAGGTGACCTATAAGAGCTTTTTTACGAAAGAAGGTGTTCTCAAGGAGAAACGATTTCTCAAAACGAAGGGGTACGACACGTTTATTCAGAAAGCCGGAGCCTACAGCACGCTCGGATGGCTGAAAGACCCAATCTTTTCGTCCATGCTTAAATGGGATGAGGCCACCCTCGCCAATCTCATCCTCCATGAGATGACCCATGCCACGATCTATTTTAAAGGCCAGACCGACTTCAATGAGCAGATAGCCACTTTTGTGGGAAATCAAGGGGCCATCGATTTCTTAAGAGAGAAGTATGGGAGCGGATCCCAGGAAGTGGTGGAGGCAATCCACTGCCAAGAGGATAACCTCCTTTTTTCTCAATGGATCGATCAGGCCTGTCAACAGCTATCCCATTTCTATTCGAGAGAGATTTCAAGGAATGAGAAATTAAGAGGGAGAGAAGAATTCTTTCAGCGTTTAAAAGAAGACTTTAGGGAAAAGATGGCATCCTTTAAAACAGAGGGTTACAAAAATTTCGAAAAAGTGGACATCAATAATGCGGTGCTATTGGCCTATCGTCGATATATTCATCGCCTCGAAAAATTTCAAGCCCTTTACGAACAATTAGGAAGGGATGTCAGAAGGGTTGTGGAATATTTCAAGACCATCCAGGCTTCAGGGGATAAGGTAGTCTTACAATCTTTTCTGGAATGAATTTCCTTTATAAATCTAAAATCTACACAGCAGTTGCAAAAAAAATTCCAAAAGGCTCTTGGGTGTGCTGGGCCGGCAAAAAAATAGAAAAGACAACTACATCTCCGGGCGATTTATCGCCATAGCTTACAGCGGAACCTTTTAGCGTTTTGCTACTGCGTTTCCAAGCACGTTGCAGAGGTTACCCTAAGTGATATCGCAGGTTACCCATAAAACATACTAAAGAACCGCTTGGTCAAGGTTTGGAAGCACACTCAACTGCCTTTTCAATGTAACACTGGGTCTATTTTATCGTTCCCGCTTTCCTTCGATGAATTCCTCCACCATGGATTTAGCCTCATTATCAGGGATCTGGACAATCGGATGTTTCATCGCATAGGCGGAGATAGAAAGGAGAGGGCCTCCGATCCCTCGTTCACGGGCGAGTTGGCAACATCGGATGGCGTCAATGGTCATCCCGCCGCTATTGGGAGAATCTTCGACAGAAAGTCTCAATTCGAGGTTGAGGGGGATTTCTCCAAACCCCCGTCCTTCCATTCGTAGAAAACAGACCTTGTTGTCATTCTGCCATGGAACATAATCGGAGGGACCGATATGAATATTCTCTGGTTCTAATGGAACACCGAGTTGGGACTGAATCGCTTCGGTCTTGGAGATCCGTTTATTTTTCAGACGATGTCGATTGAGCATATTGAGGAAGTCGGTATTTCCGCCCGTGTTAATCTGGTAGGTTCGGTCCAAACGCACCCCTCGATCTTCGAAGAGTTTTGCTAACACCCGGTGGATGATGGTGGCCCCCATTTGCGATTTGACGTCGTCTCCAACCACCGGAATCCCTTTCTCTTCAAACCGTCTTGCCCACCGAGGATCGGAGGCGATGAAACTGGGGATGCAGTTGATTAAACTCACCCCTGCACTTAAACAGGCCTCCGCATAAAACTGAGTTGCCTGATCTGACCCCACAGGAAGGTAGTTCATCAGGATTTCCACTCCAGAATCTTTGAGAACCTTCTCCACATCGCATGGTTCTTGATTGGCGACGAGGAAGACGCGATCTTCAGGGTAATCCTTCATATGTTCTGAAACCCCGTCCAATACCTCTCCCATGGAGACCGTCACGGCAGAATCATTGAGGTTCGGAAAAATAATTTTGGTGCAATTGGGTTTGGCGAAAATGGCTTCCTTGAGGGGTCTCCCCACTTTTCTTCGATCGATATCGAAAGCCGCACCCACCTCAATATCCCAAGGTTTGTAGCCTCCGATATCGAGGTGCATTAAGCCAAGGGATTCAAATTTCGGATTCTTCTGGCCACTGGCTCGGTAAAATTCAATCCCCTGGATGAGGGCGCTGGCACAGTTTCCGACACCCACGACAGCAATTCGGATCGGCTTTTTCTCCATGTAAGATTTCAACCTTTCTAAATAAGAGCCTCATCCTTTCTCAAGTGAAACTAATTATCGTATTTCATTCCAAATGTCAAGCGATTTGGGACAAAAGGTGAATCATTTTCCTTGACTTCTCTGTTTTTATTTGATAATTTCCGCAAGAATTCATCCGCCTACGCAGGAGACCCTGCCTTGGACCTGGAGGAATGCGTTAATGCGCATGATATGATTGCAGCGATCAATCTGCTATGCTTCGGCGGATTTCGCTCACCGGCGGATGACCCACCGAAGCCTTGGCGTAGGTGGGTAGGATCTTGGGAGACCACAGGCTTGTCCGTAGGGCTCCCTCTGCCTGACGACAAAGATGAAAAAAAGGAAATCCAAATTTCTTCAACAGCCTGTTCAGCATTTAAACCCCAAAGCGACGAAAAACCTTCTCGATCTTGTCAAAGCCTTCCAACACACCTCTTTTCAAAGTCGAAATGTCTTTAAATGTTTTGAAGTTTTCCGAAAGATGCTTGATGATCCGGATTGTATTATCTTCATGGGATTGTCCGGGGCGATGATCCCGGGCGGGATGCGCAGGGTGATCCGCGAGATGATCGAGATGAAATTGGTCGATGTGATCGTCTCCACCGGTGCTAACATCTTTCATGATCTTTTCGAAAGCTTTGGATATCGACACTATGTTGGGTCCGAGGAAGGCGACGACGATGCCCTGCGCAGACATCGTATCGTACGAGTCTATGATGCCTTGATGGATGACCATGAAATCAATCAGGTGATTCACCTTCTCTCAAAGGTCCCGGAAAACTTGGAGGAGCGGGTTGTTTCCTCAAGGCGATATTTGGAGGTGTTGGGGAGCCGTATCAAGGATAAGGAATCCATTCTCAAGACTGCCTGCCGCTATGGGGTTCCCGTCTTTATTCCTGCCCTGAGCGATAGTTCTATTGGAATTGGTCTGACATTTCTCCACCTTCAAAAGAGAGCTCCCTCAGAGGGACTCGTCATCGATCAGATTCGGGACAGTTTCGAGATCGCTCAATTGAAGAAAATGGCCTCCGTCACCGGGGCGATCTACATTGGAGGAGGAGTCCCCAAGAATTATATTCAACAACTGGGGCCCGTCAGTGAACTCCTGTTCCAAAAAGAGAGCGGTCATCAGTATGCCTTCCAGGTTACCACCGACGATCCAAAATGGGGAGGGCTCTCTGGCTGTACCTTTGAAGAAGCGAAGTCTTGGGGGAAGATTGAGAGGGGGTCAAACTATGCAGCCGTTTATATGGACGCAACCGTCGCTCTTCCCTTATTGGTAGGTGCCATCCTTCAGGAAGGAAAAGTCTATCGGAAAAGGAAAAGACGTCGCTTTCGTTGGGAGGGAGATAGACTGAAATCCGTCCAATTTGTCTAACCGCCCTTCATTTCTGCATTTAACACTTCTGGCAAGTCAAACGAACCAATTTTTTTGGAAAATGACTTCTTAACCCCTTTTTTAATGCTGGGTGGCGAGTAATTTGCATACCCTGAACAGGGAGGATTATTGATCTTCCTCACGAAAGGTGGGATCTATTAATACGTCCGCTACCTGTGGAAGGGAGGGCGAAGAGGAACAAGAGGTTTAATGGGAGGAAAAGAGTTGAAAAAAAAAGTAGCAATGGTTATATTCAACTCAGAACCTATTGAAAAAAAGGAGTTTAATCTCGATGAAAGATTCTGATTCGAAGGTTCCAGATCAGAAAGAGCTGGAAAAGGAATTGAACGATTACTTAGGTAAAAAATACGGAGACCGAATCCGGCTGGTCGTACCCATGCTCTTCCCGAAGCCACAGACAGAAGAGGTTTCAAAAGAGGAAAAAGAGCTGGGCGAAGGGAAAAAGAAGATTCATTTTGACTTAAAACCGGAGGAGCTGGAAGCCTTTTTGAATGATTACATCATTCGGCAGGATGAGGCCAAAGAGATCCTGGCCACCAAAATCTGCACCCATTTCAATCGGATCAAATTCACCGAAATAACCAAGGGGCGCAATCGATACGAAGGGGTGGGTCATATCAAGAACAATATCCTGATGATCGGTCCCACCGGTGTGGGGAAGACCTATCTGATTAAATTGATTGCCAAGAAGATCGGAGTCTCCTTTGTGAAAGGGGATGCGACGAAGTTCAGCGAAACCGGTTATGTGGGGGGCGATGTGGAAGATCTCGTTCGCGATCTCGTTTACGAAGCTAACGGAGATATGGATCTGGCTCAGTATGGCATCATTTACGTGGATGAGATCGACAAGATCGCCTCATCGAATAACCTCATCGGTCCCGATGTATCGAGGACGGGGGTTCAACGGGCACTGCTCAAACCGATGGAGGAGACAGAGGTGGACCTGAAAGTCCCCCATGACCCGATCTCTCAACTGGAGGCCATTGAGCATTACCGGAAGACGGGTAAAAGGGAGAAACGGACGATCAATACCAAGAACATCCTTTTTATCATGAGTGGAGCCTTCAACGGGTTGGAGGAGCTCATCAAGAAACGTTTGAACCGAGAAGGCATTGGCTTTGGTGCCGAGATCCGCTCGCAGGACGAACGGGCCGAGTACCTAAAGCAGGTGAAGGCAGAGGATTTGATCGCCTATGGGTTTGAGTCAGAATTCATCGGACGGCTTCCGGTGGCCACCGTCTTTGAAAAACTGGAGGTCAAAGACCTCTATACGATCTTAAAAAATCCGAACAATCCCATCATCCTTGGGAAGAAGAAAGATTTCAAATCCTATGGGATTGACATTCAGTTTGAAGACGGAGCCCTTTATGAGCTGGCCGTGAGGGCTTATGAGGAAAAGACCGGTGCGAGAGGATTGGTCAGCGCCATCGAGAAGGTTCTCATCAAATATGAAAAGCGACTTCCGTCCACGGATATTCAGAAATTTGTCGTCACACAAGCGGTGGTGGAAGATCCTGGGCGAGAGTTGGAGCGATTGCTTCAAGATCCCTCACATCCGGAGATGCTGGAAAAATTTGAGAACCTTCTTTCCAGTGAGAAGATGGCCTTGAAAGAGTCCATTCTGCAGAGAGAGGGAGAGTTCAAAAAGCGTTATGGCATTGTTTTCCGGGAGGGGAGGATCGACCTGATTGTCGATCGGATGATCGAAAAAGGGTATGATGTCAACACCGTTTCAGAAGAGGTGGTGGAGATTCAACGACAGGTGGAGGAGTTTGAAAGGGATTTCCAGAGACGGACCGGCATTGGTCTCGAATTTAGCGAAGAAGCGATTCACCGGATCACAGAAGTCATCCTGAATGAAGAGGGGAAAGGGCCGGCGCTCTTCGCACGGCTTTCAAAAGATTATGAATACGGGTTCGAGCTGATCCGCGATAAGACGGGTCAAAGAGAGTTTATCATTACCAAAGAGACGGTTGATGATCCAGAGGGATACCTCGACCGGATGATCCGTGAGATTTATAAGCGGCAGTCAGACCAGAGGCTTGAGGATAAGGAGTAATGGCAGCCAGAGATTATTATAATGTTTTGGGCGTGGGCAAGAACGCGAGTGATGAGGAACTCAAGCGGGCTTATCGGAAACTGGCAATGAAATATCATCCGGACCGAAATCCCAACAAAAAAGAGGCGGAAGAGCGCTTTAAAGAGATCAACGAGGCCTATGCGGTCTTGAGCGATAAAGAGAAACGAAAACAATACGACACCTTTGGCGCTGAAGGGTTCCATCAGCGATTTACTCAAGAGGACATCTTCCGGGGATACGATTTTGATGAGATTTTATCAAACCTCTTCGGGGGAAGGGGAAGACGGGAGTTCAGATCTGGAGGTCGAAGCGGCTTTGATTTTGGAGACTTGTTCGGCAGACAAGGGGGCTACCAGGATACGGGTCGAATGCCCCAGAGGGGAGAAGACATCGTCTATGAGATAGCCATTTCTTTGGAAGAAGCTGCCTCTGGCGAAGAGAAGAAGATCTCCTACCGAAAAAATGGAAAGGTTGAGGAAGTCTCTGTTAAAATTCCACGAGGTATTCCTTCTGGAAAGAAGCTCAGGCTGACTGGAAAGGGGATGGAGGGGAGAAACGGTGGTCCTCCAGGCGATCTCTACCTTCAAGTTTCTGTCAGGGAGCATCCCATCTTCAGCCGGGAAGGAGACGACCTCATTGTGGAAAAAGAAATCAGTTTCTCAGAGGCTGTCCTGGGGACGACCATCGAAGTTCCCACCCTCGAAGGGATGAAGAAGGTCAAGATTCCTCCTGGTACCCAGAGCCATACCAAAATGCGGTTAAAAGGCCTTGGCATTCCTCATTTTCAAGGAGAAGGCAAAGGGGATGAGTATGTCAAGGTGATTGTCAAGGTCCCTAAAAGAGTGTCCGAGAAAAACAGAGGGTTGATCCAGGAACTTGCCAAAGAAGGCATTTGAGTCAAAGTTGATTTAAGAAATATGAACTTTCAACTCGTAACTTTTCACTCATAACTCATAACTCTTATTTCATAATTCTTCACTCTTAATTCCTGTTTTCTTAAAAACCTCATTGACTTTTCTCAGGTTCTGATCGAAAATTGAAAGCGAAATAAATCGTATGCTTGAGAACAAAGGGGGAGGCTATGATCGATAAAGTCTATGAAGAAGTTCCAATTGAGAAATTAAGGTGGCGTTGTGATCCAGAGGCATTGCCCTTCGAGACCACTCAGACCATCCAGGCCTGTGAGGAGATCATTGGTCAGGAGAGGGCTCAAGAGGCGATCCGATTAGGATTGAACATCCATAGCGTCGGGTACAATATCTTTGTGACGGGCTTGACAGGAACGGGGCGTTTTACCACGATCAAATGTATCTTGGAAGAGTTAAACATCCAAGGGAAGATCCCCAACGATTTTTGTTACGTCAATAATTTCAAAAACCCGGATATGCCCCATATGCTGATCCTTCCTCCAGGGCAGGGGAATGCCTTCAAGAAAGAGATGGAGACTTTGATCGAAACTCTAAAAAAGAAAATTCCCTTGATGTTCGAGAACGAGACCTATCTCAATAAAAAGAAAGAGGTGGTTGAAAAATTTCGGAACAAACAGGCGGAGATGTTCCGGGAGTTTGAAAAGAAGGTGAATAAAGAGGGTTTTGCTCTGGTTCAGGTTCAAATGGGACCTTACTCACGTCCTGGCATCTTCCCGTTGGTCGAGGGGAATCCTGTTAATATTGAACAGTTGGAGTCCATGGTGGAGGAGGGCAAATTCTCTAAAGAAGAACTGGAAAAGCTTAAAGAAAAGCAAG
>Ga0256868_10000874_pt1 | contig 17098 bp, 15 predicted proteins | sample RVTome_13_FD_187341 | JGI IMG/M metagenome (GOLD analysis project Ga0256868, IMG submission 187341) | Soil microbial communities from uranium-contaminated site in the Upper Colorado River Basin, Wyoming, United States - RVT92D227 HiSeq ...
AGAAAATTACTTCGCGGCCAGCTATGGGCGGCTTTCCTGAAGCGAAGGGTTATGCTGCAGCTTCTTTAGGAAGCTCCCAGCCGGGGAAGACCAGAACACCCGGGTGACACTTCAGCGCCCGAGCCAAAACCTTCGCGCGCTCCACCCCCAGACGGACTCGATCGTTTTCGATTGCCGAGATTGTAGCCTGAGGAATGCCTGTAAGCTTCGATAGTTGATTTTGACTTAATTCCTGAAGCTCACGAATGATTCGCACAGATTCCCCGATCGAAACCGTAATCCGTTTCTTTGCAGGACGATATTCCCTCATTTAAGACCTCCGATAGTCATGGGCGGTTATTGAAACCACCTGGAACAAAAGTTTATCGAAAATAACTCGATAGATCACCCGCCATTGTAAACCAAGCCGAGAGGACCGGTAGCCTTGCCACTCGCCCGACAAGGCTTCGTCGTGAAACCCTTTAATCAAACGGAGTCCGGATGGACCAGAAATTGCAGCGATGTCTTTCCATTTCTCGTACCGTTTCAGGATCTCCTTCGGGACCGAGGCGACTTGCTTATCAACCCGTCGGTGCTCCTCGATTCGCCACATACTATATAATACCTATACTATATTTAATATGTCAAGCACAATCTTCCAGGCCGAAGAGAGTTACGGAGAATTGACTATCTTCCTTCGCATCCCTGATCAACCGTCCTCCAATTCATAAGCCTGGTGAGGGCCATCCGGATCATTTTCTTCCCTTGATCCCTTTTTTCCTCTTCGGCTTCAGAAAGCCATCCAAAAATTCTGAGACCGTCTGAATAACAACACCATTGGTAGGGAATTCTTTATGAATCGATTTATTGTGGTTGTTTTGGTGAATTGCCGGGACTAGCTATTTTTGAATATCTTTCCACATTAAACCCCAATTTCTCTGCCAGGGTAATTAAATTGGGAGAGAATAGTTTTGGAGTCCCATTCTCCCACCAACACTTCTCAAGACCTCCCACACACTCTTCCAGTATCTGGCCCATTAAATTCTGAGCCTCTTCCAGGGAGATTTCGAAACCCCACTTCTTTGCTAACTCGAGGAGTGTCATGATTTCCTCAGCCAGTTCTGACTGACGGGAAAGATCCGAACCCTTGCTTTTTTGAAGAACGTTCATCTTCTCCATTAACATCTCATTCAAAGCAAAAAGAGATTTCTCTCTTCTCAGATGATAGCCGTGCTCCCTTGCCTCTTCAACAATCTCATCAATCTTCCTTCTTTCGATCGTCCCTTTAAAATCCCTTTTCAGCTCCTCTATTTCCTGGAATAAACGATCGCTCAGTGTCACTTCAGCCGCCACACGAATCTCGAACGGGATCTCCAGCCCCTCCCGGGATAAGGCCTCAACAGCCTGTTTCGTCCTGTCAAACAGATCAGCATAAATCTGGCAGTGCTCATCAAATTCTTTCTGGATGAGTTTCTGGAAGATGGCCTGTCTTTCCTCCTTAAACGTATCTTGAATCGTGAAAATGTGATTTCCGAGGGAAGAAGTAAGAAACTTGGCTATCGCCTCTTCACCTTTTCCAAAGCTCTCTTGCCCTTTTTCCTTAAAGGTATTGAAATCGAGTCCTTCCTTCTTTTCCGAAACCCAGGTCCGAAAAACCTCTTTCTCAGATGAAATCAATCCAAAGAGAAACTCCTTTGATTCGGGAATGATTTCTGAGGTGACCCGCACCTGACCTATGACCAACAGATTCTCTTCCTTTTCCATCTTTTCATAACGAATCTTCTCCACCCGATAGGAAAAGATTCTCTTCTCCCCATCCCCGCCATCGAATAAAGAAGTGATGGCAAAGTGGTTCACCACCTTTTCAGGTGTGACCCATTTCGGTTTTACCAGACGCTGGTAAACTTGATCGCCCCTGCCCATCTCAGGAAGATTACTCTTGGCTTCGGATAAATGTTCGACGAATTTCTTCTCAATCTCTTTCCCTGTTAGCTCCTCTGCCAACTGGATGGCCCTAACTGCATGTTGAAGAATGAGAATCGTCTCAAGCCCTGCCAAGTCGGCAAAGAACCAGCCACAACTCGTATACATCTGCAGAGCGTGCCTCTGCATCTCCAAAAGTTTGAGTCCTTTGATCCTGCCTTTTTGATCAAGGCCTTCTGCCCCATATTGATTAAAAAAGTCCTTGATCCCTTCAGGAGACCGATTATGGATAACCTCGACATACCCATTTCTCGCTTTCCAGACATCCTGAAATATTTTTTCTCCCTCTTTCTCAAAAACCTGGCTGAGTTCATCCCGTAAGAGATCAAGGGCCTCCCGCAAGGGTTTTCTCCATTTCTGGTTCCATCCGGGTTTGCCACCGGTGCTGCACCCACAATCCTCTTTCCATCTCCCCACCCCGTGGGCGCAACTCCAGGAAGTTCCCTCCCCCTTTGGCCCATCATCAATCTCCACTTCGTGAACCGGAGGAAATCGCTTCAAAAAAGAGCCGTAATTGATCAGCTCAAATCCCCTTGCTGGAAACCCATTGCCCAATGCAAAGGCCAACGCCATGTCTCCGAATTTCTTGTGGTGCCCGTAGGTCTCACCATCCGTGGCGATGTGAATCAATTGAGGTCTTCCCTTCGACTCCTGTTGGAACTGCGCAAATCGATTGCTGAAGAGAGTGCCATCTTTTAAAAGATCCCCGAAGGCAACTTCTTTTGAGATGATCCCATTGTAAAAAAAGATGTCGATGAACTGATCTGAGAGTGTTTTCCCCAACGCATCCCGCATAAAACAACGGTAGGGTTGCGTCGTTTCAACCCGGCCTTGTGAAACATCCGTCCACTTCTTGCCCCCAAAGGGCCTTACCCTCAACGCCTGGAAGGGGCTCAGGATAAGATAGCGCATTCCGTACTTGACCAATATCTGAAGGGTGGCGTAGTTGACCGCCGTCTCAGGAAGCCAGAGGGCCTCGGGTTTACGATGAAACCGTTTTTCAAAATCAGCCATTCCCCAGAGAACCTCTGTTTCTTTATCCCTGTCAATGGCCAAAGGCATGATGATGTGGTTATAAACTTGCGCGATGGCATTCCCATGGCCAAACCGCCTCAAGCCTTCTCGGTCTGCCTCAAGGATCTTCTGATAGACCGAACGGAAATGCTTCTCCAGCCAGGGGAGGAGCGTGGGACCAAAATTGAAACTGATGGATGAGTAATTGTTGATGATCTCTAAAATCTTCCCTTTCCCATCCAGGATCCGGGCGTTAGCATTGGGCCGATAGCACTCCAGGGCGATCCGTTCGTTCCAGTCATGAAAGGGATGGGCACTCTCCTCGGTCTCAATGATTTCGAGCCAGGGGTTCTCCCGGGGAGGCTGATAGAAATGACCATGAATGGCGATATAGGTGTCTTTCATCTTTGGAGTACCTATGGCCGGAACGTGCCCCGCAAGCCCCGCCTTGTAGGCGGGGTCAAGGGACACAATATAAAATGAAATTACCTTGCCGGGAAGCCCCGCCCTGTGGGCGGGGAGCTTCACTATTTGATTTTCAATGCATTATCTTACATAACGCTCTTAATTTCAAAAGAATTTTTGATCCGCAAGGAAGACAAAAGAGGTTAGGGAAAAACTACGCAAGAAGTGAATGACGACAAGATTGTGCTTGAGATATCAGCTTGACGAAAAGGAGTAAACGGAAATTTGATCTATTAGGCCATCGAAGCAAGCCCAAACATTTTTTCCTGAAAGATTGATTGTTCATTTTTGCTCAACCATATAACAGTTCAATTAGAAATCAAGAAAATAACCTATAGCAAGATAGCTTTTCGGAGGTTAAAAAGTTTACACGATTTTACATCAATTTCCTCCATTTGCCGCTTCACTCAAAGTCCCCATTTCATCGGAGCGGTTGATTGAAAGATAATTTTCACAATGTCATTTTGCATATTGACAAAGAATACCTTTCTGATATTAGTAAGATCAATTTTCAATATTGAGGTAAGTTTGGCTTTTTCATTTTGAATATGAATTGTTGTTGCACGGAAAGGAGGTGAACATTTCTTTATTCTTTTGAATAGCACAATTTTTTGAGCTCAACCATCGAATGGAGGAAAATATGAAAAGCATAAGAAAGATAATCAAGTCACTAATTTTTGTGGGGTTGGTTTTTGTATTTGCTCTTTCGCTTGTTTCCCAATTAGGGGCACAAAATAAGCACTTAAAAGGAGAATATGCCGTTGTAGGAGAAGCGACATGTTTATCTCACTGGTTAGTGAATCCTAATGGTGGTAATACCACTCCATATTCTATTCACACCTCTAGTGCGCAGGGCACTATGACCTTCAATGGTGATGGAACTGGATCGGCACAAATTTCATCTGTAAATGTAACGCATCCAATTTATACTCCCATCCCAATGGCTCAGTACTGGTGGTCTCCGTTTCCGGATGGGATACTTGGGCACACGAATACTAATGATGTCTTATTACAGTTTACTTATACCGTCTCACCGAATGGAGCTATCAGTCGGACAATAACTACAGCTCAAGGAACTTTTACGTACGGACCTTTAGCTGGGAAGACTTTTACGTTCACTCCTTTCACACTCACAGGTTTCGTTTCAAAAGACAAGGGAACGATATTACTTTCTAGTGTCCCTGGACAAGCGGAAATTTATACGATGGTTATTTCTAATGAAGACGGTACACCTTATGGTACGCAAGAGCAGGAATGCCATCGATCTCGAGTCCTGACCCTCATAAGTAAATAGGGTGAAACGAATTCTAAAAATTGGGAATTGACTGTATGTCTCTTGGTCCTTTCCCAATTTTTTTTATTAGATACTGCCTAGAACTTACTTAGTTCCCGTACCGAGCCCTAGTTTACGAGGGGGGGGGAGTTTTTCCAGTTTGAGGCGTACTTGGCTCGCTGATCTATGGCAAGTTTTTTAGGGTTGAATGTCTCGCAGCTGAGCAGGGTCGTTACGCTCACTTTCAATCCGTAATTTTCAAACTTCACCATGTCCTTTTTTTGCTGACTTGTAGGTGCAAGCGTCAGACAAAACACCTTCCACAATGTAACTTTCCTACTTTCTCCATCCTACTCTTTAGGATGTTTCGATTCGTAGATGCGTTTTTTAATCTGTCCAATTTGTTTGGTAACCGGAATCTCTTTGGGACAGACTTCTGTGCACTTCCACAGGGTCTGGCAACCCCATGCTCCGTCCTTATGATCCAATAGGGCGATCCGCTCCTCAGAAGCTTCATCCCTTGAATCGAAGAGGTATCGAAATGCCCGGGCTAAGGCAGCAGGACCGACATAGTTGGCTGTCTCCGGATTCTGATTGACAGGACAGGATGCCGTACAGCAGGCGCAGAGGATACAACGGATGGCTTCTTCAATGAGATGCTGCTGTTCCGCTGACTGATTTCTTTCCTGATCAGGTGCAGGAGACTTTGTGATGAGATAGGGTTTGATGGAATTATATTTTTCAAAAAAAGGATCGAGGTCTACCACCAAATCCTTGATCACTTTAAACACAGGAAGAGGTTCGATTAAAACTTCTTCCGTAAAATTCTTGACCAATTTTTGACAAGCCAGACCACAGATCCCGTTGATCTTCATCCCGTCCGATCCACAGATGCCGTGGCCACAAGACCATCTGTAGGAGAGTGTTGGATCCTGTTCCCAGCGGATCCGGTTGAGGCAATCGAGAAGCCGATCCATGGGTTCGGCCTCAATCTCATAGGTCTGGTAGTAAGGCTTCTCATCCTTCTGTGGATCAAAACGGAAGATCTTAAGTTTGATCAGCATTGATAACCCCGCACCAAGATTGCTTCATCCCGCAAGGCGGGATTCGCAATGACAACCTGTTGAACGCCAAGTGGTTTATGCTGTTCAATATCATTGTTTTTCAATCCGCAATCCGCAATTTTCTTAATAAACTCTCGCTTGAGGTTGGAATCGGGTGATCTTCACCGGTTTATACCTCACCTCCGGCCCTTTCGGGGTGTGAAAAGCAAAAGTATGTTTTAGAAAATATCGATCTGCCCGCGATGGGAAGTCCTCCCGGTAGTGGGCTCCCCGGCTTTCCTTTCGATGGAGGGCGCTGTATAGGATCACCTCCGAGAGGTCAAGCTGATGTCCCAGCTCGATCGCCTCCATCAATTCATAATTGAAAACCTTTCCCTTGTTCACGACCCCAATCTCTTTGCAACGCTCTTTCAGATTCCGGATCTCCTCCATCCCCTCTTTTAAACCGTCTTCATTCCGAAAGACCGATCCATAATCCATCATCACAGACCGCATCTTTTTCCTGAGTGAATCGATTTTTTCCTGACCTGGTTGATTCAATAACCGGGCGATCTTCTCTTCCGACGGTTTTAGAGCATCCACCGACATGGATGGAAAGTCAGTCTTCTTAATCCTTTCCTTCATCGCCAGCCCGCTTCTCCGGCCAAAGACGAGGAGATCGAGGAGGGAATTGCATCCGAGTCGGGTCGCGCCATGAACCGATACACACGCGCATTCTCCTGCTGCATACAATCCCGGCACGATCGAACCCGTCTCATCGGCCAACACCCTTCCATCGACGTCCGCAGGAATGCCTCCCATCATATAATGGCAGGTGGGAGCCACCGGAACGGGATCGTAGACCGGATCGATTCCTGTGTAGATTCTGACAAAGGAGGCGATTTCCCAGAGTTTCTCCTGAATCTTTTGCTCTCCAAGATGCGTGAGGTCGAGATGGACATAGTCCTTTCCCCCAATCCCCCTCCCCTCACGAATCTCCGTAAGAATGGCTCTGGAGGCGACATCTCTTGCCGCCAGATCCTTTACGGTGGGAGCATATCGCTCCATAAAACGCTCACCCAACTGGTTTCGCAAGAGTCCCCCCTCGCCTCTTGCTGCTTCACTCACCAGGATGCCTAAAGGATAAAGGCCTGTGGGATGAAACTGGACAAATTCCATGTCTTCGAGAGGAATTCCCAAATGGTAGACTAAGCTGAAGGCCTCTCCGGTGGTCGCGTTGCCATTGGAGGTCGTCCTGTAAATTTTTCCACACCCTCCGGTCGCCAACAGAACGGCTTTGGCCTGAAGGAGATGAAGCTCTCCCGTGGCCAGATCATAGGTCACTACCCCCACACATCTCCTTTTGTCCATGATCAAGGAAAGAAGGTAGTGTTCCGAATAGAATTTCGCCTGGTGTCGCAGGCACTGATCAAAAAGCGTGTCGAGGACGACCCTTCCGGTGTGGTCTGCAGCATAGCAGGCCCTCTTGACGGGTTTCTTACCATAATCGCGCGTGTGACCGCCGAAGTTCCGTTGGGCGATCTTCCCCTCGGCGGTCCGGCTGAACGGCACTCCCATGTGTTCCAATTCATAGATGGCCCGCGGCGAATCCTTCACCAGGATCTCGATGGCATCCTGATCTCCCAGGTAGTCGCCTCCCTTGACCGTGTCATAGAAATACCATTCCCAATGATCCTCCTCCTCATTGCCGAGAGGAGCCGTAATCCCTCCCTGCGCCGCTCCGGAATGGGATCGCGTAGGAAAAACCTTGCTCACAATCGCCACATCGGCCTGGCCCACGCACTCGACCGCTGCCCGAAGTCCTGCCAAGCCAGCTCCCACAATGATGATATCGTGTTGGAAGATCATTTCGATCGCTCTTCAATAGGAATATAGGGACATGCCTGGGGACCACAATAGGATCCCACATAATCCGCATCCGGACGATAGAGTTCGGGTTTGGGTTGGGCTTCAGCAAACTTTTCTTCGACGATATGAGCTGCCCAGCCTGAAATCCGTGAGACGGCAAAAACAGGGGTGAAGAGGTCCAATGAGATTCCCATCATATGATAGACCGAAGCGCTGTAGAAATCGACATTGGGATAGATCTCTTTCCCTTTCAGCTTTCTGAAATCCTCCTGGGTAGCTGCCTCAATCGCCTTCGTCAATTCAAACCATTTCCGATCTCCTGTACGATCCGCCAGCCGGATGCAAATCTCCCTGAGGATCGTCGCCCGGGGGTCTTCGGTGTGGTAAACCGCATGCCCCATGCCCATTACTTTTCCTCCTTTTTGGAGTCTCCCAGAAACCCAGGATTTCACACGATTTATCTCTCCGATTTCCAGAAGCATCTTCATCACCTCGCTGTTTGCTCCTCCGTGGAGTTCTCCGGAAAGCGCTCCGATCGCCGCCGCCACAGCGGCATAAAGATGGGCGTGGGTCGAAGCGACCTCCCGAGCGGCAAAGGTGGAAGCATTGAAAGAATGTTCGGCATGAAGAATCAGACACGTGTCGAAATCCTTGGCTGTTCCTGGGTTGGGAAGAGAACCGGATAACATGTACAAGAAGTTCCCTGCATGGGTGAGTTCAGGATCGGGACGAACCGCTTTTCTCCCCTTTCGAATACGGTCCCATGCGGCAACGATGTTGGGCAATTTGGCAATCAGCCGCATCGCCTTTTTCAAATTTGCCTCCCTCGACTCATCGTGCAACCGGGGATCATCGCTCGCCAAAACAGGAACAGCTGCCTGCAATATATCCATGGGATGGGCCGTACTGGGCATCATCTTCATGAATCGATAGACGGCCTCAGGAATCTCTCTTTCTGAAATGAGGGTTGACTGAAACCCTTTCAACTCTTCTGCTGTAGGGAGATGGTCATTGAGCAGAAGAAAGGAAACCTCCTCATAGGTGGAATGGACGACCAAGTCACAGACATTGAGACCCCGATAAATGAGAAGCCCTCTCTCCCCATCGACATCCGAGATTCGGGTATCCGCCACCTTGACTCCCCGAAGGCCGATGTTCTTTGTCTCCGTGATCTCTTTCATCTTTTTTGAATCCTACCTCATCGCCCCCCTGAAATGAATGTACATCGTCATTGTAAAAACATCAATGCTAAAATCCATTATATACACGATGACACAAAACTTAGCAGTTTGTCATTCCGGGCTTGACCCGGAATCCAGTGTTTTTCCTGGATTCCCGCTTGCGCGGGAATGACGTTCTTTGCTCCGATTAATTGCGCTGTGTATAGGATTGCAAAGAATGGGCTAACAAATAAATAGGGTTCGTTCTGTATTTTGTCTTAAAAAAACCGGTATTTTGGATAAAATCTGTCAGGTCTGAAAGAGAGGCTTTAGGATTGACATTTCATTGCAGAGGAAGCAGTGTAGTTGAGCAACCCTCCGGCAAGGAGAATCTCCGTTTCTCGTTGGTTGAGGCCGTGTAAGACTTCAAAGGACCTCTGTTGTGTCTCGTTTTCAATCACGAGAAGACCGTCACCCTTTAGTCCTCTCCGCAGATTCGTGATTCGGAGGTGATCTCCCTGTTGAATTCTTGAAAACTCATCCGGGCCCTTAAAGGTCAAGGGAAGAATTCCAAAGTTGATCAGATTGGAACGATGGATGCGCGCATAGGATTTTGTCAGGATGGCTTTGATCCCAAGGTACATCGGACCCAGAGCCGCATGCTCTCGGCTCGAACCCTGTCCATAATTTTCACCTCCAACCAAAAATCCTCCGCCTAGCTGCTTTGTCCTCATGGCGAAACGGGCATCGATCCTCTCGAAGAGGTATTCCGAAATGGCGGGAATATTGGATCGCAGAGGAAGGACCTTTGCTCCGGCAGGAACGATATCATCGGTCGTTATATTGTCCCCCACTTTCAAAATAACCGAGCCTTCCATGAGGTCCTCCAGGGGACCGCGAAGGGGCAAAGGTTTGATATTCGGCCCCCGCTCGACCACCACTTTTTCCGGCCTTGAAGAGGGAGGAAGAACGAGACTGTCATCAATCAAGAATCTTGGGGGCATGGGAACGCGAGGCGGTCTTGGACCTAATTTTCTGGGATCAGTGATGGATCCCTTCACGGCGCAGGCGATGGCCACATAGGGACTGGCCAAATAAACCTGATCCTCAGGTGTTCCGCTTCGACCTGGAAAGTTCCGATTGATGGTCCGGATGGAAATGGCATGAGAGGGGGGAACCTGCCCCATTCCGATACAGGGACCACAGGCTGCTTCCAGAATGCGGGCGCCTGCCCGCACAAGGTCGGCCAGAGCTCCGTTCCGCGCAATCATCTCAAGCACTTGTTTTGAACCAGGGGCGACGACAAGGCTGACATCCGGATGGACCTTTTTCCCTTTTAGAATCTTAGCAACACCCGTCAAATCGAAATAGGAGGAATTGTTGCAACTCCCGATGCAGACCTGTTTGACCGCTCTTCCAGCCACTTCTCTGACCGGACAGACGTTGTCCGGACTGGAGGGTTGAGCGATGAGAGGCTCTAACTCGCGGAGATCGATTTCAATCACCTGATCGTACTCTGCATCTTGATCCGGCTCGAGAGGAACCCAATCCTCCTTTCTCCCTTGTGCCTTCAGGAATTCGAGGGTTCTTGCATCGCTCGGGAAGATCGTGGTGGTGGCTCCCAATTCCGCCCCTAAATTGGCAGTCGTGGCTCTCTCCGGGATGGAGAGCGTTCTTACCCCTGGCCCTCCGAATTCGAGAATCTTTCCCACACCTCCTCTGACCGTTAATCGTCTCAGCAGTTCCAACATGATATCTTTTGACGCCACCCAAGGAGGAAGCTTCCCCTTCAAGCTCACCAATACAATTTGGGGCATCTTGAGGTAGTAAGGCTCGCCCGCCATGGCCAGGGCAACATCAAGCCCCCCTACCCCAATAGCGATCATTCCCATTGCGCCGGCATTGGGAGTATGGCTATCCGAACCGAGAAGGATCTCTCCGGGCTTTGCAAAACGCTCCAAATGAACCTGATGGCAGATGCCATTGCCGGGTTTGGAAAAGAAGATCCCATATTTTGCGGCAAAGGTTTGGAGAAATCGATGGTCATCGGCATTCTCAAATCCGGTCTGGAGCATATTGTGGTCGACATAACTAATGGAGAATTTGGTCCTGACCCCCGGGATCCCCAAAGCTTCGAACTGAAGGTAAGCCATCGTGCCGGTGGCGTCTTGTGTGAGGGTCTGGTCAATGGCAAGGGCAATATCTTCATGAGGAACTAACGTTCCCGTGGCCAGGTGTGTCTCAAAGATCTTTTGCACAAGATTCTTACCCATCGATCACCTTTCTACTCATCAAGCTTACCTTAATGTTGCGTAAAAAAACGCTGTCAAAGGGAGGTGGGTGTGCTGGAGAAACTTTATACCTGCCTGCGCGAAGCCGCTCCGGCGAAGGCAGGGCGGCACCTTTGGTCTTTTCGCTACTCAGTTTCTATACACTTTACAAACGCCACCTCAGGTAAAATCACATGTTCCCTATAAAATATAGAAAAAAACCGCTTCATAAAGTTTCGGAGGCACACCCACCTCCCGATTCAATTTGTTAAAGTTCAAGAATGATAATCGATGCCTTTCCAATTTGTCAATCCAATCTCCCACAGCGTTACTCGAACCACCTATCATCCTAAAACATTCCACTTCGGGTAAGCCCTCGGTTATGGGGAGAGATCCCATGCGCAGGATCGGGGTGGTCTCCCGGAGAAAACTTGAAGCGGCACATATGAGTGATGAGCTAAGGCGCAGATACCCTTCAAACGGCCTTTTCAGCGCCACCCTCCGATTCCCCTCTCTCCAATGATCCGCTTTTGAAGCCTCCCGCCGAAGGGCGGGGCTTCCCGGCAAGGTATTAGCATCCATATTGTGCCCCTTAACCCCGCCTATCACGTTTTGGCGGGACGGGGCAGGTTCCGGTCAAGGTTTCGGAGGGGAGACCACGCCGATCCAACCGCACCAGAGACGGAGGGGTTGCCACTTCCGTCATTATTTTCTTGACAAAGAATTACGACATATGTCATTATAATTATGACAAATGTCTTATTGGACGGAGGAGGCAACATGCCATTATCTGCCATTGAAAGAATATTAGGCGGACAAAGGGTGCTTCATATGAGAATACAGAAGCGGCAGGACTTGATCGCGTTGAGTGATCACGGGGTGACGAAAAGTGCCCTGTTGAATCTCGCGAGATATTTGTCTTTTCCGATAGATCAAATTGCAGCGCTTCTACCGATCAGCGGGCGGACCATACAAAGATACAACTCTCGCCAACATTTTAATCGCGCCGTATCAGAACAGATTTTACAAATTGCCGAAGTGGTTGCAAAAGGGGTTGAGGTCTTTGAAGATAAAAACCAATTTCTCCTCTGGATGAAACAACCCAATGTTGCACTCGGGAATAGAACACCTCTCAACCTACTGAGCTCAAGGTTCGGGACGCAAATGGTCCTCGATGAACTTGGGCGAATCGAGCACGGGGTGCTCTCTTAGTGCAAGTTTTCCGGATTGCTAAAACTCGATCCATTCGCGATCTATCAGGAACCGGAGCAAGGGTGCATGGGGGAAGATGGAATCGAAAGGATATCCCTATCGTTTATGCATCCGAAAATAGATCGCTTGCTACATTGGAATTTTTGGTTCATGTCCCTTTATCCCTGCTGCCGAACAATTTAAGCATCGCCTGTCTTGATATACCGGATGACATCGTTGTTGAACAAATCTCGATAGCCGATCTGTCAAAGAATTGGCGGGACTACCCCGCCCCTCCAGAATTGGCTGATTTGGGATCCGAATGGGCCATAGCCATGCGTTCACTTTTGCTTCGTGTCCCATCGGCGGTTGTCCCGGATGAATTCAACATACTGATCAATCCAAAACATCCGGACATGAACAGGGTGGTTATTCCCAGCGTCGAACGTTATATATTTGATAGACGCCTGCTTAGAAAATAGAGGAATTCCCCTCTTCTTCTTCAGACGAACTAGCCAGAACGAGCTACAAGAAGGAGGCCAAAGATGACGAGCTCAGATCAAAAATACCGAATAGAAAAAGATTCCATGGGGCCGGTCAGGGTTCCCAAAGAAGCTTACTACGGTGCACAGACGCAGAGGGCGATTGAGAATTTTCCCGTCAGCGGGTGGCGATTCGGAAGGGAATTCCTTTATGCCCTGGGTCTGATCAAATTGGCAGCAGCGAAGACGAATTTTGAGCTGGGCCTCCTGGGAAAGAGAATCGCCAGGGCCATCGCACAGGCCTCTCAAGAGGTGATGGAGGGAAAGTGGGACGAACAATTTGTGGTGGATATCTTTCAGACCGGCTCCGGGACTTCCACCAACATGAATGCGAACGAGGTGATTGCCAATCGTGCCAATGAAGTTTTGGGAAGCAAGAGAGGGACCTATCGACCTGTCCATCCCAATGACCATGTGAATCTGGGTCAATCGACCAACGATGTCTTTCCTTCTTCTATCCATATCGCCTCGCTCACCCTCCTCCGGCAAAAACTCCTCCCGGCTCTCAGCGATCTCCATAAGGCGTTAAAGGCTAAGGGGAGAGAGTTTTATTCCGTCCTTAAAATTGGAAGAACGCATCTCCAAGATGCCACGCCGATTCGCTTGGGACAGGAATTCGGAGGCTATGCCCGTCAGGTCGAATTGGGAATTCACAGAATTCAGAATGCCATGAAGTCCCTCTTTGAAATTCCTTTGGGAGGAACCGCCGTGGGGACCGGGATCAATACCCATCCTTTTTTTGCCAAGAAATCCATCGCCCTCATGAGCAAGGAAACAGGGTATCGCTTCCATGAGGCGACGGATCATTTTGAGGCTCAAGGGGCTCGGGATGCCCTGGTAGAAATGAGCGGAACTCTTAAAACGGTTGCGGTGAGTCTGACTAAAATTGCGAACGACATCCGGTGGCTGGGTTCCGGGCCTCGGTGTGGAATCGGGGAAATTCATCTCCCGGACACCCAGCCCGGCTCTTCGATCATGCCCGGGAAAGTCAACCCTGTTGTCCCTGAATCCCTGATCCAGGTGTGCGCGCAAGTGATCGGGAATGACTCCGCCATTTCCCTGGCGGGGCTCAGCGGCAATTTTGAGCTGAACGTCATGATGCCGTTGATCGCTTACAATTTACTGCAATCCATTACTCTCCTCGCCAATGCGGTGAACCTCTTTTCCAAAAAATGCATCCAGGGATTGAAGGCAGATCGTAAGCGTTGCGAAGAGATGATTGAAAACAGTTTAGCCCTGGCTACGGCTTTGACTCCGAAAATTGGATATGAGGAAGGGGCGCGAATCGCAAAAAAGGCATACGCTCAAAATAAGACGATTCGTCAGGTAGTGGAAGAAGAAGGACTTTTTTCAAAAGAAGAATTAAATCGCCTGCTCGACCCTCGATCGATGATGGCCCCTGCAAAATTTGATAAAATGAAAAAGTAGGCTTATCCCCTCTGCCCTTGATCAATGGAAGCACTTTCCCCTCCCAGTTTTTCGTCATTGCTGAGGATCTGGGCAAGTCCCTCTCCAGGCTTCATAAGGCCAGATGTCGGATGGGTGAGGTTACCGGCCTCCTGCAGTTAACCATCCCCCTCCTGTCCCTGGAAACCATTGCCTCACCCCAAAAGGTATTGGCCGATGAAGCCTCTCCGAGGAACCCGCCCAGATCCTCTCTGAGCCACCGCATTTTCAGATCTCTGAGGCTGCTTACGCCGTAGCAGGCATGTCTGTGTCTCCGCGGTCTCCACAGGTATTTCCTCCTGGAGGCTCGACAGAAAAACTGGGGAACGGCAAGATCGAAGCACCCTTGACATCCTTAATCACAGTGCTTATTTTTTTATAGAGGGGAAACAAAGGAAAGGAGGCTGATACATATGTATTTTATAACAATCTCTGAAATGGTTGGAACAAAGGGAGCTCAGGTTGCACAACAGGTGGCTAAGGGGTTGAATTATGCTTATTATGGCGAAGCGGAGCTGCTTCATTTCGCAGAAGAAATGGGATTTTTTGCAGATGTCAAAAAATTAGATGAAAAAGGCCCTCATCTTTTCGAAAGGTTTTTTAGCGAAAAGCCAAAGGTCTACCTCGATCGGCTGCAATCAGTCATCTTTGAGGTTGCCAAGAAAGGAGATGCGTTATTTTTCGGAAAGGGAAGTCAGCTTCTTCTCAACTCCTTCGATTGTGCCCTTCATGTCCTTGTCACAGGATCTTTGGAAAAAAGGACCCAACGAATCATGGAAGAAGAAAAAGTGGATAGAGAAATTGCCGAAAAAATGATTCATCGATCAGATCAGGATAAAAGAGGTTTTCTGAGATTTGCTTTTGATCAGGACTGGTTAAATCCAAATCTCTACGATCTCGTTCTGAATACGGATAAATTAGCCGTCGATTTGGCCGCTAAAATGGTCATGGAGGCCGCCAAATCGGATGGGATCAAAGCCTGCGGGGTCGATTCGGTGAAATTGCTTGAAAAACTATCCCTTCAACGTAAAGTAGAAGCCGCTACCCTCGAAGTCGGTATGGAAAGTCAACATACGTTCTACAACGTAGAAGATGGGGAGACGGTGCGAATTTATGGCGTTGTTTATTCTCTCAACGAAAAAGAGGCCTTGGAGAAAATGATGAAAGGGATAAAAGGGGTAAAGAAAGTGATTAATAATTTGACCCTATTCCAGGGGGCGATGGGAGGTGCCTAACCGGGGTTTCCCATGATGAAAAGCAAGAAGAACTTAACTGAAGTCCAACAAAAGGGGGTGTAGCTGAGAGGCTATCCTAAAAAGAATGGCCTTTTGTTTATTATCCTCTTTGCTATCCCATCTCAGATTTTTGTGATCATCGACCTGGTTGAACCCTTTGGAGTTATTTCCTTCTGAAATAAACCAAAAGAAGGATCCCACCAATGATCATAAACGCGGAAAGCATCTGCCCCATGGTAAAGGGACCGAGGATAAAGCCGAGCTGTGGGTCCGGTTCCCTGAATAATTCCACAAAAAATCGAAATAACCCGTAAAGAGAGAGAAATACGGCTAAGAGCCCGCCGTCAGGAAGTTTCTTATTTTTGAGAAACCAAAGGATCAAAAAAAGAACGCCTCCTTCTAAGGCGCATTCATAGAGTTGAGAAGGATGCCGGGGAAGGTGATCTTTATCGGTTGCAAAGATCATCGCCCAGGGGAGTTGGGTGACTCGACCGTAGAGCTCCCCGTTGATGAAATTACCAATCCTCCCTAAACCCAATCCAATCGGAGCGGTGACAATGAACAGGTCAGCAATCTTCCAGAACGACTTTTTATTCTTCCAGGAAAAAAGAATCCCAACGATGAGGACACCGATCAACCCCCCATGAAAGGACATGCCGCCATGCCAGATGGCAAAGATCTCAAGGGGATCTTTCAAATACACCTTAAGATCGTAGAATAGAACATATCCCAACCGTGCTCCGATGACTAATCCGAGAATGAAATAAAAATAGAGATTTTCCACATCCAGTTTTGAAACACCGAAATCCTTTCTTTTCATTTGATACCGGACGAGGAGATAGGAGGCGAGGAACCCGAAAACATACATTAACCCATACCAGCTCACCCGAATGGGACCAAGTTCAATCAAGATCGGATTAAAATTGACGGTCATGGTTTTCTCCTGATGTTTCAATTCTATTGGACAACGAATAAATATTCAAGCACTTTTCTGACCGTAAATAAAATTGACGCCCAATACTAATTTATGTATAATTTATTAGTAATTTTATGGAAGAAACCTCCAAAAAACAACTAATTCTACAGGATCTCAAGAAATTCATTCTGTCGAAGACCTCCATTGTCTATATCCAATCCGATGAAGAAGATCGGGTCGAAGGCCTGCTCAAAGAACTCAGCGCCACCTTTCAACCCAAGCCCAAACTCTTCATCTGGAACCCTTTTCAAGGATTGACCGGAGAGAATGAAAAGATTGAGAATTCGAAGAACTTTATTGAGGCTCTGGATAAAGTGATCCAGAGTACGGAACAGGCTTTTTATCTCTTTGAGGGACTCCACCCCTATCTCACGACAGACCTGTCCCTTCCCAGGAAGTTAAAAGATCTCCACCGTGCACTTCGAAATCGGTACGCGACGCTTTTCATCGTGGCTCCTGTTCTAGTTATTCCGGAAGAACTGAAGCGGGACATGGTGGTCTATGAACTTCCCATGCCGGATGCAGTGGAAGTGGAGCGAACCCTGATGGGAGTCGTCTCCGCAAGTCCCCAGGCTTCTAAACTAACAGAATCCCTGACGCCGGAGTTGAAGGACCGGATGGTGAAGGCCGCGCTTGGCCTTTCTCTCGACCA
>Ga0256868_10000875_pt1 | contig 17096 bp, 14 predicted proteins | sample RVTome_13_FD_187341 | JGI IMG/M metagenome (GOLD analysis project Ga0256868, IMG submission 187341) | Soil microbial communities from uranium-contaminated site in the Upper Colorado River Basin, Wyoming, United States - RVT92D227 HiSeq ...
TGTATGAGTTGAGGTGACGTTCGGGATCGTCCAGGTAGTGCCCACCAGCGTGCCTTCAGAGACCAAAGCCGTATAGCCAGGATTCGTTGTCACTGTGAAGGTCGCCGTGCCGCCGTAGTTGACGGTCTGGCTCGCAGGCGTGACAGAACCCCCTAACGGATCTCCTCCAACTGAGGCCGAAACCGTGAAAGTCTGAAGGTACCCATATACCTCAATCTCGGCTAGCCCTACACTCCCAGTAGTGACACTGACTTGATCTATTCTGAACCTAAGGCTATTAATCGCCTTCGGTGCAAGATTAATTTCAAATCCCGCTCCCCCGTTGCCCAAAGTTCCAACCGGAAGCGTTGAACCATCACTAAAAATCAAGGTTCCTCCCACGATTTGATCGTTAGTGTTTATTCGATCATGAAGAACGACCCGGCCCACCACATAAGGACTCGCCCAATTCAAATCAATCGAAGCCCCAGCCCCCTGCCCATCTGTCGCCCACTCCCGTGTAGAGTCTCCAGGATACCCATCTACCACCCCATCCACCGCCTTAATGGCAAGTTGATCGGGAGGTGTTTCAGATGAAGCTCTCACAGAAGCCAAGGGTGCAATGTTTTGATGAAGAAGGAGCGCTTGTACAGTAATATTCACCAAGTCAGGTATGCTACTTACCTGGCCATCACTCACAACAAGTTGAAAACTCAAGACTTCGTCCAGCGTCAAACCCGTCGGAGCCGTAAAAGTGGGATTAGCACTGGTAGGATCTGACAACACGACTGAACGACCTCCAATTTGCAACCATTGAAAAGACAAAGGATTACCGTCCGCATCAAAACTACCAGATCCATTCAGTGTCACCTCTACCCCCTCCCCAACCGTCTGATCGATGCCCGCATTGGGTACGGGAGGATGATTGGTCCCAACAAGGTTTTCGGACCAAAAAACTTCATCTTTATGAATAAAATAGCCTAAGAAGTCACTGGTTCCTCCTTGGGACACATGGGCTGAGATCGCTTGGTATTTTGGATTAACTGCGTAATTGGTCGATTGCATTGATAATGGAACATCAATGCTTTCTCTGTCGCTCCAGTTAAGACCCGTTTCGGATAATAAATTCGGAATCTCAGAAAAATACGCGGTCGGAGCGAGAGGGTTTGGCCACGATCCCACAGGGTGGTTCCACTTTATGATAGTTTTGTGAACAGTAGGATGATAGCTCGGGTTACTGTCATGAACTGACAATATTGCAGCTTCCAATAATTCGTAAGTGGTACTGTGATCCTCATGATCATCGAATTCAGAAGTGGTAAAGATATGGTCTGGGGTAAAAGTAGAAATAATGTCTTTAAGATCTAAAAGCATGTTGTATCTGTTATAATTGGCATTGGAGCCAAATTTGTAGAAGTGATAATCAACACGACCCAACCCACGATTTCCGTAAGTCGTTGATTGACCATTTGGTGCTGGGCAAATGTCATCTTCATCTCGGCAAGGATTACCATTGAATAATGTAAATAAGTACCCGTCAGGATAACCAAGAAAAATCAAATCATCTTCGATCATCCCCAAATAGGCCTGGGCTGCTACAGCTTCTGCTTGTCTGATATACCCCGTCGCAGTACCGGCGATGTCACCATTTGTTATAAAAACTACCTTGACAGTTTCACCTCTTTGTACCGCTTGGTATACGATACCGGCAGTAGTAATAACGTCATCATCAGGATGAGGAGCTACTACAAGTATGCTGGCGCTGGACAAGGTTGTGAAATATAGACTCGCCAAAAACATCAGAATACTCACCGCAAAAATGTGATTCTTTCTCATGATTGTTCTCCTTCTACCATCTTTATGATTTCTAAGAACCAAACACTTATTAGTTGGTCAGTCTCTCTTTGATGCTGACCAATATGACACAATCCTCGATCCCAACAAAAAATCTATGAAATTTGCAGAAAGAAGCAAAAACATTTAAGATTTGATAAATTTCACAATCCTTAGAAAACGCTAACAATTTCAATCCCATAAGTGCTTTCACGGCGACCCGTATTCCTGTACCAGCAATTTCGATGCCAGTTATTCAATATCGTAATAACCCATTATAGTTATAGAGTTATTTAAGATTGCGGGATTTTAATGGAGGTTAAAAATGGGAAGTAATTTTCGCAAAAGTCCCGAATTATTTCTTAAAAATCCTCAAAATGTTTTCCACTCTTTGAGAACGTCTGATAAACTGGTTGACCTCTTCAGAACCCCTGAAAAAACCCTGCATCAGCCAAAGTGTCGCTGAACTCATAAACTCCATCAGTACTCTCCGGTTAAGGATTTTTGAAAACTGACAATGTTAAACAATGTTACCAGACTGTCTCACCTAAAAAGAGACGATGAGCAGTTTGCCTTTCTTTTTTGTCCCAATTTTTTTGCATTTTAGACCTCATAATTCAATCCTAGAAATGCGTTAGAGCAGGTTTCCCGATTGGATATACATTAAACCCAATTTTAAATAACATTTGATGATTGAGGATATTTCTTCCATCAAAGACAAAAGCTGGTTTTTTCATTCTTTCAAATATGCGTGTATAATCCAGGTTTTTAAAAACGTCCCATTCCGTTACAATAACAATAGCCGAGGCATCAATGGCTGCATGATAGGGATCCATTTCGTAACTTACATTTCCATCAAACCCTGATAGGTCTGATCGGGCATTATCTAGTGCTTGTGGATCAGCAATGGAAAGGATTGCCTTTTCTTCTAACAACTTCTTGGCTACATATTTCCCAGGGGATTCCCGGGTATCCCCTGTGTTCGCTTTAAAAGCAAACCCCAATAGCGCTATTTTTTTATCTACAATGGTATTGAACATCGCTTTGATTATGTTTGTAACAAATCGTTCTTGTTGATACTCGTTTATCTTAATCACTGCCTCCCAGTAATCAGCCACTTCGACCAATCCATAACTCCTCGCAATGTAAACCAAATTCAGAATATCCTTCTTAAAACATGACCCCCCAAATCCCAGGCTGGCATTGAGGAATCTCGAACCAATTCGACTATCGGTGCCTACGGCATAAGCTATTTCAGTAACTTCGGCTTCTGTCTTTTCACAGAGAGCTGAAATTGAATTAATTGAGGAAATGCGTTGGGCCAAGAATGCATTAGCAACCAGTTTGGAAAGTTCTGATGACCATAAGTTGGTCGTGATGATTTTTTCTTTGGGTACCCAATGGGCGTAGATATCAACTATTTCCTTTGCTGCTTTCAATCCAGACTCAGTTTGATGAGACCCAATTAAAACTCTGTCCGGTTCCATAAGGTCTTTGATGGCAGAACCTTCGGCTAAGAATTCAGGGTTGGAAATCACGTCAAAATGAAGATGATTCTTATTATCCTTCAAAATTCTTTCCATGGCTTGGGCTGTTTTGACCGGCAATGTGCTTTTTTCAACAATAATCTTATGGTCTTCTGAATGTTCAATAATTTGTTGGGCAGTTTTTTCCCAGTACTGGAGATCGGAGGCCATCCCCGCCCCATAACCGAAGGTCTTAGTGGGGGTGTTGACCGAAACAAAAATAATATCTGCTTCCTCAATGCCCTTCTTCATATCTATTGAAAAAAAGAGATTCTTATCCCTTGTTTCTTGAATGATCTCATGCAATCCAGGCTCAAAAATCGGCAATTGATCTGAATTCCACCCTCTGATTCTTTCTTCGTTTATATCCACCACCGTAATTTTGTATTCAGGACACTTCGCTGCAATCACTGCCATCGTGGGACCTCCGACGTAACCGGCCCCTATACATAGGATATTCTTTTTGAAGTTCATTCAATCTCCTTTGTTGAGGATGAGAAAGCCAAAACTTTCAAGCAAGGATTTCTCCCTGTCATTTGAATGGCCTTCTGATCGTAAAGACTTCAGCATTCTTGGGCTTGATTAATTGGATTTCTTCAGAGTTATTTGCAAATATTACGAATAGAATGATCTGCAGCGGTTAATGCCTTTCTTCCGCACGCTTACTTTTTATTTTGGGATATCAGATTTTGATATTGTTCAAGGTATTTATTCGCCATTCTCTCTACATGATATTCCTTAAAAACCAAGTCCTTTGCAGCCGCAGCTTTGGCCTCCGCCTCTTCCTTGTCCCTGTATACTTCTTCAATGGCTTTTGCTAACCCCACCGAATCACCTGCTCCAACAAGTGTCCCGCATCTCCCCTGGCCTAAAATCTTAGCTATCTCTCCAACTTTTGTGGCAATAACAGGAGTACCTGCTTGCATAGCCTCCAATAGAGTAATGGGAAGGCCTTCACTATAAGACGGAAGAACAAACACATCAAAATAAGGGAGAAATCGGAAAGCCTTATCACAATATCCAGTAAAATGCACTTTATCGGTTAGATCCTCCTTCTCAGCTAATCTCCTAAGGGACGGTCCTTCTTCTCCCTCTCCCATCAAAACCAAGCAGGGATCAATAGATGAAGAAACGGCAATGGACACAGCGCGGATCAGAACATCAACCCCTTTCTCTGGAGATAATCTGCCAATCCAAAGAATTTTGAACTTATTCTCCAACTTCTTAGACAATTCCGGAAATTCATGCTGAAAATCACCATCATTAATATTTAATTTCGGTATTCCATTGTTAATAACAGCGGGATGAATACCAAATATTTTTAATCGAGCATTGTTTTGGATTTCTGATGAAACAGCAACTACCTCCTCTAAGTTCTTTAAAGCGAAAGCATCCAGCCATTCATAAAACCAAATCTTTGAGAATAAACGTGTTGAAGTCCAACCGTGAAGGGTAGTTATAACTGGGAGTCTACGTAATTTCCGAGGTAATATACCGAGAAGGATATTGGCTTTATAGCCATGGCTATGAATAATCTGTGATTCTAAACTCCTAGCCAATTCCAATATCTTAAATGCCCCTTTTATGTTTAGTCCCTTTTGAAACCTTAGAGAAAATACATTAAGTCCCCGTTCCCTTGCTTCAATATCAATCTCCTTCGGACCCACCGCTGTATCACCTAAACTCAAAAGCATAGGGTGGAGTCCCATCTGTTTCTGTGACTCCATTAGACAGAGTAGAACTATTTCAGCACCGTAAAGGCCATCACTATCAATGACATGTAGAATTCTCATCTTCATTCACTAAAAACGATTCTAAGTAAGAAGACGGGTTTCAGGACACTGGATATAGGTATGCAAATATTTGTCATGCTTTCTTAAGGCGGCTGTCAAGAGGAAGAAGGAGTTGATCTGATCTTTAGCACAAAAATATGTTGGTTGAACCCGAATTGAAATCATGATCGTATTACTTTTGACTTATTCAATTATGAGAGCTTTCACATCACATACTGTGGGATAATCAGATATGATATTTTCTCCCATCCTTCCTTTTATAAGCAAAAAAGCATCATCCTGAGTATGTTTCCCGGTAAAGATTTCTTTCCCTATTGTTTTTTCCGCTCTAATATTTCCTTTTAAATTGAAACCATTATCCCCTACTAAAACCAAATCGGGCGCCTTTTCTATGAGCAGCCCTGAATAAATCTGTTCTTTTCTGTATACATTTCTAATTGCCTTCCTGTTACCTATTTCTAATGCACTAAATAGTGCCTCCAGGTCCCTTAGCACTCTTTCTTTATCCTGTTTAGCTACACCTCCATTGGGATATTTCCCTTTCAAATTGATGTAGATTCTTGCCGGGTCTAACGCAAAGGCTTTCGTTGAAGAATTTATGTGTATTAACTCCAGCTCTTTATCTTTATCAAGATGTAAGTATCCTTCCTGTCTCAAGAAAGAATTTATGTACACATCGTAATCAAGCCTCTCAAACCCATGGTCAGAGAGCATGACGAATAAATCTTCTTCGCCTAATCCGGTAATCATTTCACCAATAACTTCATCTATCGCTCGAAAGTGGTCCAGGAACGGACCATGGTGTTTATGATTTTCATCTTCATAGACATTCCACAAGAAATGCATCAGCCTATCTGTTCCAGTGAATACAAACATAAAAATTTTCCAATCGACACTCTTCCATAAATAGCGATACGTTTGAATGCTCGCGTGCAAAGTCTTTTCCAGGTCGGATAAAAATAGATCCATGGATTGATGAGCCAACGTCGAATCCACGTCAAGGCGGTAGTCGAACTCTCTCAAGGTCGGAATCAATGATTTCGGGAAAACACTCTTTGAAAAATCGATGGAGACGAAACCGGAGATATGCACCCCGTTCATTTCCTTAACCGGATAAGTTGATGGAACATTAACGATTACTGATTTTCCATTGATGACATTCCAGAAAGGCTCGGATTGCAGGTCGCTAAAATTAGGAAACCGCAATTGGTAGGAATTGGAGGATAGATCGGTAAAACCAAAAATCCCATGTTCGCCAGGATTTTTCCCGGTAATGATAGATGACCATGCCACCGAGGAAACTTCCGGTAAAGACGATTGCATCTTTCGAAAGATTCCGCTTGAAATGATCTCCTTGGTATTGGGCATCACCCCTTTATTCGATAATTCTCTAAGTAATCCGAAGGGAACCCCGTCTAAACCCACTATTATGATTCGCCCGCTCTGCATATCAACTCTTCATACTTTATTCTAAGGCAGTTATAATTCCCCCTGCGCAAATATCTTCATCTCGAACCATCACAAACCTTCCCAATTCCTGGACATCCTGAAAAGTCTTAATCACGATGGGGTTCTTTGTTTTTATGATCACCTCCCCAACCTCCAGGTTACCTAATTCATTTGCCTCTTCCTCAATGATTTCGAGGGAGGACGAATTGATCCTTCTCCGAATTGTCTCTATCTTTCCGGTTGTCTCTTGTGTCGAACATCGGAAGATAATTCGCTCCGACTTATTAAAAGCCTTCTTGGTCATCCAGAAAACACTGGCCTTAAAAGTATCGGTCAAAATAGGTTCCCTGCCCGGCTCACAAAGCACGTAGCCCCGGTCCAAAAAAAGAGAATCCTCCACCGTTATTCCGATACTCTCACCGGCCATTGCCTCCTCCACCTGATTCGGAAACTTCTCAATCGACTTCACTCTTGTCACCTGATGGCTTGGAAGTACTTTCACTTGCTGACCTGATCGCAAGATCCCCGCCTCGATCCTTCCTGCAGCAATCCGCTTGCTGTCGGCCTTGTAGATGTCTTGGACAGGAAAGACCAGTGGCTTGTCCACTACGGCGTCTTTATTCTCGAGGCTGTCAAGGCTTTCCAGGAAAGTGGGCCCACTGTACCATGTCATGTTTTTTGATTTCTTCGCGATGTTCTCTCCTGTGATCGCAGCAATGGGAATGTAGAAAATCGGACTAATATTGATGGAACGAAGGAACTTCTCGATCTCTTTTTTCACCTGGATGAATCGGGCCTCGTTGAAGCTAACCATATCCATTTTGTTCAACACAGCAACGACCTGCCTTAATCCGAGAAGGGATAAAATATAGGCATGGCGCTTCGTCTGTTCCTTCACTCCTTCGTTCACGTCGATGATCAGGACAGCGGCTTCTGCCTGAGAGGCTCCTGTAATCATATTTTTGACAAATTCCACGTGTCCTGGAGCATCAATAATGACGTATTCCCTTCTATCTGTTTTGAAAAACACCTGCGTGGTATCTATCGTAATTCCTTGCTGTCGTTCCTCCTCCAGGTGGTCCAGAAGGTAAGCAAATTCTGTTTCCCTGCCCAGGGCCTTCGAGGTCTTCTGAATTTCCTCAATCTTATCAGGAGCCAGGGAATTGGTATCATACAAAAGCCTCCCAATCAGTGTGGATTTACCGTGATCCACGTGGCCAACAATTACGAACTTAAGACCCATTCTATCCGTCATCGTTTTCTTTACCCCCATTTTTAGAGACGCCTCGCATCTGATAGCTAATTCAAGGCTTACGCTTTATGGTTTACGGTGACCTGCTATTTTGCCTACAACGACATCGTCAACGGGCAATATTTTGCCCCCGACCCGAACACTTCCCAGCCCGGATTATTCGTCACTCAATATAACCAAGGCTCTGCAATTTTGCCCGAATAGCCGCGTGTCCCCCTTCAGACTCAAATACCGAACAGCGGTTGAAGCGCACAAAAACGCGCTGGCCCAGTGCCAGATTAAGATTTTCGCCGTAAACCTTGTCTTTCTTCATATTGACTTTCAATCCTTCAACCTCCAGGTCTATTTCATACCGGTCGCCCCGATACCGAATATCCATAATGTGACCGGGGATCCGGTCACTCGTGTGTTCGAAAGATACGTCCACATTCTCAGGACGAATCAGCAGCACGACCTCGCCTGTGGCGCCAGGAGATTTCATACCCGGGATCATAACCCCATCGTGGCAGAAAAATATGCCACCGCTCTTGGCGTGGCATTCAAGCACATTGACATGTCCGATAAAACTGGCAACAAACTTACTGCTCGGATGATCATAGATTTCATTGGGGATACCAATCTGTTCTATTTTCCCGCGGTTGATTAATACAATCTCATCAGCTATCTCAAAGGCTTCTTCCTGGTCATGGGTAACAAAGACACTGGTGATGCGAACCTCATCGTGTAAACGCCGGAGCCAGGATGCAAGGTTGCGGCGGACTTTGGCGTCAAGCGCCCCAAAAGGCTCGTCCAGCAAAAGCACGTTGGGATAAGGCGCTAATGCCCGGGCTAAGGCTACGCGCTGCCTTTGCCCCCCGGATAGTTGGGCAGGGTAGCGACCCTCATAACCTCTCAGCTGAACCAACTCCAGAAGTCTTTCCACTCGCTCGCGGATCTCTTTGGAGGGTCGTCTGCGTACCTCCAAACCAAAGGCGATGTTCTTCCAGACCGTCATGTGCTTGAAAAGCGCATAGTGCTGAAAAACAAACCCGATGCCTCTTTCATGGGCGGGTCGTGACGTAACGTCCTCTTCCTGCAAAAAGATATCACCGGAATCCGGCTCCTCCAGACCGGCTATGATTCGCAGGATCGTGCTTTTGCCCGATCCGCTCGGCCCCAACAAAGCTACCAGATGCCCCTTAGGAACTTGAAAGCTTACATCGTCAACGGCCAGAAATTCCTCTTTGCCATCCTTCCCGGCCTGAAAGCATTTGGAGATATTTCTAATAACGATACCCATATCGGTTATTCCCTCAAACCCTGTCCAATCATCCACTGCTTCTTTTTCAAGAGTTCCATAATGATCAGCAATGAGAAGGATACGACCGCCAATACCAGGGATGCTGAAAAAGCTCCCTGAAAATGAAAATCATTGAATTCCTGGTGGACATGAAGCGTAGCGGTCTGAGTACTGCCGATGATGCTTCCACTGAGGACCAATACCGCCCCAAATTCCCCCAAAGACCTGGCTGTGGTCAGGGTAATGCCGTAAGCCAACCCCCATCGGATAGAAGGCAGTGTAACCCGCCAGAAGGTGTGCCAGCGGCTCGCGCCCAGTGTGCGTGCCGCCTCTTCCTGCTCCAAACCGCATTCCTTGAGCACCGGTACGACCTCGCGCACCACAAAAGGCAAAGACACAAAGATGGTTGCCAAGATCATGCCGGGAACCGCAAAAACGATCTGGATGCCCCCCTGTTCGAACCAGTGCCCGAGCCATCCGTTCTTTCCAAAAAGAATGATGAACATGAATCCGGCTACCACCGGAGAAACAGCCAGGGGCAGGTCAACCAGTCCATTGACCAGAGCCTTTCCCCGAAAATCCTGTTGCGCCAGGACCAATGCCAAAATCAATCCGAAAAAGGTGTTGACAAGAACTGAAATCACGCTGATCCAGAAGGTAAGCCAGAAGGCATGACGGGCGGCCGGAGTTTGCAGCGCCGTTAAGAACGGTACAAAACCGTTCCGAAACGCACCCAGAATCATTTCCACAACCGGGAAAAGGACCAGAAAGCTGAACCAGGCAAGGACAGCAGAAAGAAAAAGACGCTTGCCCCATACGCCGTTCCGTTTAAGAAACTCTAACCTCTGTCCAGCGCCAGGCCGATGGCTTTCTGTGTCCAATTCTTCAGCCAGGCTCTTCTCAAACGCCATCCCGTCTTCCCCAGTTCTGCATCAAGTTGAGCAAAAGCAGAATAAGAAACGAACTCACCAACAGGACCATCGAAACCCCGAGAGCTCCCCGGGCATTGTAGCTTTCAAGCTCACCGTAAATAAACACGGGGGCTACTTGAGTCTTCATGGGGATATTGCCTGCCACCATAACCACCGACCCGAATTCGCCTAAGGCCCGGCTGAAAGCCTGCCCCGCACCGGTCAGAACGGCCGGTAGAATTGAAGGCAATACAACCCGCAAAAAAACCCGCCAACGTTTTGCCCCGAGCGTCACCGCAGCTTCCTCCATATCACGGTCCATCTCCATAAGCACCGGCTGCACGGTTCTCACAACAAAGGGGAAAGTAACAAAAAGCAATGCCAAGACAATACCTGGCTTAGCATAAATGACTTCCACTCCATGGGACGTTAAAAAGGTACCAATAGAACTCTGTGGTCCATACAGCACCACCAGCATTAAGCCTGTCACAATGGTAGGAATGGCAAAAGGTAGATCAATCAGGGCATTAATAAGAGACTGTCCGGGAAAGTGGTACCTGATCAATATCCAGGCCATGGCCGTCCCCGTGATGGCGTTCAATATGATCATGACCAATGCCATTAAGAAAGTTAGCCGTAACGAAAAAAGCGCATCCGGCTGAACTACATTTTGCCAGAGATGACCAAGCCCTTCCCCCCCTGCCCGTGCGGAAATAGCAAGAATCGGCAAGGCTACCATTAGCCCGATGTAACCGAGGCCAATGCAACGGTTGACCAGATCCGGGCGGCCGGCTCGCTGCCTCTTAGAAATGGAAGGATTGACCGAAGTTCCTCCCCAACGGGTCTTGAAAGTAAAAACCATACCTACTTTTCCCGAGCCAATTCCAGAGTTATTTGAGTCCAGATTCCTTTAGGACCATAAATCGTTTCCAACACCTTGTTCCACCCCCCTAAATAGTCGATATCAAATAACAGAGGCGGTGTAGGATATTGCCCTTTAAACTCCTTACCAATTATCGGATTGGCAGGCCGAAAACCGAATTTAGCAAAAGAGCGCTGCGCCCCATCCGTGTGAAGAAATTTTATAAACTCCTCAGCGAGGACACGCACCCCATGTTTATCGACATTTCGGTCCACCACCGCCACCGGGTTTTGAATCAAGATTGTAGCCGGAGGAATAACAAAAGGTAGAGATTTACCCCCCATCTGACGCAGAAGCACTTCGTTCTCATAAGTAACCAGGGCATCTCCGATGCCGCGTTCAAAGGTGGTAACAGATTCTCTTCCCGACTTATCCATGACTTTCACCCTTTTTTGCACCTTCTTAAGTAAATCCCTGGCATAAGCCGCGTCCGGCTTTCCGCTTTTAACCTGCGAAATCTTCAATCCTGCGCCGTAGATCGCATTGATGTTCCATTGGGCCCCCCCGGAGGTCTTGGGATTCGGGTACAACACCTCCACGCCCTGACGTGTCAGGTCTTCCCAATCCTGGATTTTCTTGGGATTTCCCTGCCGGAAACCGATGACTACCACGGAATGGGTGATCATCCCTTTCCATGGGCGATTCTTCCAGTCATGGGCGATGAGTTTTGCCTTGACAATATGGTCTATATCGCCCTCTAACGATAACGCCGCCACGTCCGCCTCAAAACCTTCAGTAATGGCCCGGGCCTGGGCGCCAGACCCCACATAAGACTGCTCGATCTTCACTTCCCGTCCGGATTTCTTCTTCCAATAATCCCGAAATGCCGGGATGATTTCTTTTTCGTATGCCTCTTTTGGAACGGTATAGGCCCCCAGAACCAGGGTGTCAAAACTTTTGTCCGGCTTTTGTCCTCTCACATCACCGCAGTAGAAAAACAGCATACTCAGCAAAACCACTGGAAAGACCATGTTCCGAACGCCAGTAAACCAAAAACTCCATTTAATTTTCATCCGTAGTATTTCTCCTTCTGGTACGGGATGGGGCTCCGTCCCATCACTGCAATCACATATATCCCAAGGATCGTAGTTTCTGCATCATGTAGGCAGACTCCTTGTCCTGGGCGCGACCGCTCCTTTCGGATATTTTAGAGATTCTCAATTCTTCGACGATTTTGTCAATGGTGTCTGCATCCGAATCAATCGGATTACAGCAGCATTCGCAGCCAATGCTACGAAACCGTTTTCCGCCTTTGGCGAAATACAGCGGGACCATCGGAATGTTTTCTTTCTTCACGTATTCCCAGACGTCGATCTCCCGCCATCCGAGAAGGGGATGAACCCTTAAATGCTCCTCCTCTGTCGCCTTTGTCTTGTATTGATCCCACAATTCCGGCGGCTGATTCTTATAGTCCCACTCAAAATCCTCATCTCTCGGGCTAAAGATCCTCTCCTTGGCCCTGATGCCGTGTTCGTCCCTTCGAATGGCAAGATAAAGGGCCCTAAACTTGTATTTCTCGATCGCTTTCTTGAGAGCATTCGTCTTCAGTTCCGTGCAACACACGAACTTCCCCTTTTCAGGTGCCACTCCGGCGTCAAGTGCCTCCTCGTTCTTGGCAACAATCAATTCAAGTCCCCATTCTTTAGCCCGTGCGTCCCTGAATTCGTAAATGTCTCTGAATTTATGTGTGGTATCGAGGTGGACAACCGGGAAAGGAATCTTTCCGAAAAATGCCTTTCGAAGCAGCCACAAGAGAGTGGTTGAATCTTTTCCAATTGACCACAGCATGGCAACTCTTTTGTACTGACTGTAAGCTTCGCGAATTATAAAAATACTCTGATTCTCTAACTTCTCAAGATAACTGTCGTTTATGTCTGTCACTTGTTTGACCTCCTTTTACTCAAGCAATCAGCTCTTAGCTGTTGGCTGTTAGCTGTGAGCCAATCCTATATGCTATTTACTATTCGCTGCGACCGACGAGCTATCAGCTATGGGCTTTGTATCAAAGGTATCCCAATGATCTCAGTCGCTTTCTTATAGCCTCGATCTCCTTCCCAGACAATCCCTCCTCCCCTTTCCTGGATGTTTTCGCGGAGACGATATCCCGCAGCACATATACGGCAAATTCGGTCACAGAGTTGAAGCCCGTATCCCGAATAATTTCTTTCAGGTTGTCGTACAGGGGCCTGGGAATCTTTAGCGTTACCTTACCTTTTTCTCTATTCATCGACACTCAAATGACACTCCTATTAGAGTGTACCAAATCCACAATTCCATGTCAAGATATTTTTTATTTTTTTTAATCATGATCTGATGAAATTTGGATTAAAGATGAAGATAATGCGGGCCTGGATATGTTCGGACAGAAATCGGAGGGAAGTTAATGATTTACTCAGAAATCATTAGGCGTCTTGGCATTGGTGGTGGGTCTGGTCGGCAGGGACAGTCTTTTGCCGTACAGACCATCCATCACATCCTGCAACATAGTCTGTCCCACCGAATTCTGCCGGAGAATACAGGTTCTCAGTACTTTTCGGCGAAAACTGGTCAATCCCCTTGGCACGATTGGCTCAGGAGGGAGATCACCTTCTATCGTTAAGGGATTACGCCTGGATGTGGTGCTTGCGGTGGATTAACATCCCCTCCTCCCCCAATAGTAATTGGGCGTCCCACAGGGTTGGAACTATTATTGGCGTCAAACACAAATAAATAAGCTGTACCCGAAGTTGGCAATCGCCCTAAATTGACTCTGACCGTAATAGAAGCATTACTCCATGCAGAAGGTATTTGTGGCTCCACTATCGTTGCCAGAGTGTAATTTTGGTTATTCGCTAACATAACCCTTGAAAAGGTATTGTCGGCATAGATATCGTCAAAATATCTCCATGCATTGTTGCAGGTATGATAGGTATTCCCCTCCCCGTCATAGTACCTTAGAAACCCCCCTATTGACCAAGACCTAGGAGCAGCGAAAAGTGGACCAGCACAACTGCCATCAGCTGACCACCTATTGTCCTGACCCATTTTTATAAAAGCATTCCCATCAACCTTTAATCTCACTTCGTTGTGTTGCCAATCTGCTCTTATGTCTTGCATATTGTACTGAGCCATATGACAACCCACATTACAGGGATTGCAATAGCCCGTGCAAAAATCGGGTGGAGATATGACACCTTGCGAAATGTAAAAAGGAAGAAGTCCCCAAACCTGGCAGATTTGACCATTGTAAGCTGTAGTCTCAGTCTGAAAAACACCTGCCTTTTGGTTGAATCCACTTTCGCCAGGAGGTTCTTCAATGGGGAAGTCAGAGCTATATCTTTCATACCAAATTAGGAACCATTCGTTCTTTTGGGAGGGTGCTGCAACTGTCACTAAGACATTATTACAGGCATCATTGTCTGGATAATTGTCCTTGTGGCCTCCTCCGAGATATTTAGTACTTCTACTGTGCGGTGGTGCTACAGCTCGATATGAGTTTGAGTTTTTGTAGGCTGTTCTCCAAGCGCCACAGACACTTGGCGACCATACTTCGGAATAACCACCTTGAGTTCTTACAGTATCTGGACTATCAACAGTCTTATCTTCACCGTCATCCCAATGCAAAGGCGCAGCTGGAGACTTCACCCCAAAATTATTACCAGAAATAGTGACAGTCCCTCTATGAGTGAAGGAACCAGAGGCTGAAGTAACGACAGGTTGTCCAGAGGCGGAATAAACAAGAAATAAAAAGGAGTTAATTGTTATAAACAAAAAAAATTTTGTTTTCATGCTAAACTAACCTCCTTAGTGTAAGTAGTTTTTCCATACGCAAGGGGGAGCAATAACTGTGCCAATTACTTCTTTATATTCGCATGAAAACATCCTTTAACAGAACAATCTGTTAATGTCAAATTCTTGCTCGCTACAGAAATCAATCGGGGAACTTAACCAAATTGTTTCTTTTTCCTCTCATTCAGGGCGCACTGCTCCAAGTCATTGAAAACGAAACCAATATTTACATCACCACTAAAATATAAACTGACCGTTGGAAAAATCCCGATATGATTATTACCAACGTGCGGCCTTATGATTTTCGTTTTAATCTTGAATCAATTCTCATTTTACTAAGTCCTTTCTAACAAAAGATGTAATTTAACCGTTATTTGTTACACTTTACCTAACTTATCCGAATTTTTAGTGTCTTTAATACAAAGCTACGTTATTTCTAAAATACGGCTTCTTTTCAATGTTCAATTATGTGCAGTTTTTTGTTACGAATTAATAGATACTTTTTTATCTACCTTATATCCTTTGAGGTGCTGACGGAATTATCGCCAACCAAGGATTGTACAATTATGATAGGGTATCCGATTGTATTATGTTTGTTCTCCGCATCAAAAACAAATAGGTAGGCTTTACTACTACTTGGCAATTTCCCCAAATTGACAGTAATCGTTACTGACGTTTCGTTCCAGGCAGTTGGAATCTGGGGCTCGATAATCGTGGCTTTCTGATAGTTTGCATTGTTCGCAAGCATTACTCTTGAATAAGTTGTGTCTACATAAACATCATCAAAATAGACCCAACACCTGTCGCATCCATGATAATTAGAGGAAGCACTAAGGGGTGCAAAATAACGAAACCAAGCACCTATTGAAATCGACCTCGGCCCACTCGCCCCCATATCCCGCATATAGGGAGGAGTAGAGCAAGTGCAATTCATTGAAACCGCATTATCAACAAGGGTTTTGAACCAAGCCGTATTGTTTCGAAGGTTAATTTCGATGTGCTTCCATTCACTCCGAATATCAGCGCGTCGAAGGGTAGTCCAAGAACCAGGGCAAGGGCTGCAAATTGACTGACTGTAACCTGCAACCAAATCATAATAGCCGCGGCCCTCCTTATCCAATAGCCCAAAAATCTGGACATCATTCTTACCGAATGAAGACCCGCTTGTTTGCATCGTCCCGAATTTGTGGTTATATTGACGACCGAGTGCATAAATCCTGTCATTCCTTCTGTGAGAACCAGGACTCGTCCTATTCCAACCTCTCTGAACTGTTATCTGTTGTCCGTTTCTGCTTTGAACAAGCAATCGTTCACTTCCTACTTCAAGGGTATCATCCACCCAAATATGCTCATACTCATTTCCCTTAATGTTAAATGAAGTTGTTGAACTATCAATGTTTTCATCAAGCCAAAGGTCATAGTAAGTTCTGCCTCCTACTAACTGGCTGGGCCAGTCAGAACTATACTTCATATAAGCCATGAAGAACCAATCTGGCGTTTGCGAACCATTGTCAATAGTTATCGTTCCGTCACTGCAATAGTTATTCCCTAATTCGTAAGTGTCGTGGATAGCGGCTCCTAATATTTTTGTGCTATGTGGATGCGCTGGCGGTATCCACCTTTCGCTGTTTACATTCTTATAACGATGTGTGTAACCAGTAGGCCCCGTGTTATGGCATTGGGCGTAATTGTTGGCGAGTCTGTAGACAGCTGCTACGGCAGCGACGGAGTCTACGGCCTTGTCTTCCATATTATCCCAAAGTAGAGGGGCAACCGGGGACTTCATCCCAAAATGGTTGCCTGAAATAGTTACCGTTCCCCCATGAGTGAAGGTACCAGACGTTGTGCTTATGATAGGGTTTGCATTAGCGTAATAAACCGAAAATACAAGAAGACTCGTGGTAGCAAATAATAACGTTTTTCTCAGCATGCTAAGCTCCTCGTCAGGTCTTTTGGCGCTCAGGCCTTAATTCCCTCTAATTGTGTCGAAGCGTCTTTACTGCTGGCTTCCGAAGACTTGAATTTCAGCCAATCCGATACTCTCGGTTGCATTGCTCACTCCATTTACGGTCAACATCAGACTCGTGATCACTTTGGTAGGGAATCCATACTCCACCCCTGTCCCCGCATTGTTCAAAGGTCCCACCTGAACCGTTGAGCCATCGCTAAAACTCAATGTCCCGCTCAAGAGATGATCGTTAAGATTCGGCCTATCATAAAGAACTACTCGATCCACCGCATAAGACCTACTCCAAGTCAATCGAATCCAGGCGCCTCTCCCTTCAGCATACGTTGCCCACTCCCTTGTAGAGTCTCCAGGCCATCCATCAATAACACCATCCACAGCCTTTATCGCCTGTTGACCATATCGCACTGTCTCCGAT
>Ga0256868_10000877_pt1 | contig 17070 bp, 12 predicted proteins | sample RVTome_13_FD_187341 | JGI IMG/M metagenome (GOLD analysis project Ga0256868, IMG submission 187341) | Soil microbial communities from uranium-contaminated site in the Upper Colorado River Basin, Wyoming, United States - RVT92D227 HiSeq ...
AATTCTCAATGTCCTCGAAGCCAGTCAGTGGAATCAAACCGAAACGGCAAAGATCCTCAAGATGAACCGAAATGCCCTCATCCAGAAAATAAAGCAATTAGGAATTCCATTGAAAAAAATGGATTGAAAGCTGCCCATTTTTTCGCTGATTGCCTATAATCCTGCACAGTTTCAACTCTCCTAATCAGATCAAGTAGTTTCACCATATCATCCCCCCCTTTTCAATTCACTGCCTATAAAAATAGGCAACGAATTGGAGAGATATAATCTGTCTGTTAAAAAGAGCTTCTCTAAAAATATCTTTGATAACAACGAATTAATAGCCACTCCGAAGAAAGATAATTCTTTTTTTCCTCTGGCACCCATCTTGCTCTTTATGATCAACATTCCTTTTTCTTTTCCACAATAAATCCATCAAAAAGGAGGTGATACCATGAAGAAGATAGCGATCGAGCTGCTCATCATCGCGATGACAGTGATGGCCTATGTGCTGCCCGTTTTAGCTGAAGGCGGCGGAAATTAATTTCTACCCCCATCCTATTAATCCTATCTTAAATAAAAGAAAGCATGACCGGAAAAATGGTTGTGCTTTTTTTTATCTTTTGACATCTTGCCTGATTTCTGTATATATATTCTTCGAAGCCTTTAATTGTTTAAACATAAATAATGAAATTTCTAAAAAACATTTCAATAATATTCTTCTTCCTTCTATCTATTTCCATTCTTACAGATGGAGTATTAGGGGAAAAGGTTGCAAACTCTGAGGAGAACCCTGTTATCGGTGGCACATACCGAAGACCCCTCGAATTCATGCCAAAGACCTTGGACCCTGCTCTTTCTACAGACATTTATGCTGTAACTATAATCCAGCAACTCTTTGATGGATTAGTTCAATTCGATAATAATCTTAACATCATCCCAGCCATTGCCAAATCATGGAAAATTTCTCATGACGGTCTCACTTACACTTTTTATCTGAGAGAAGGGGTGAGATTCCATAACGGAAGAGAAGTGACGGCAAAAGATTTTGTCTATTCATTTACAAGAATCATCGATCCTAAAACCAAATCCCCTGCTGCCAATTTTTTGGATCGAGTTCTTGGATTTAAGCAATTTCAGGAGGGGAAAACCCATCATGTTAGAGGCCTCCGCTCCGCTGGTAAATATATGTTGGAGGTAAAATTATCAGAGCCCTATTCTCCGCTTCTTCCTATTTTAGGGATGAATAAGTTTAAGGTTTTACCAAAGGAAGAGGTAGAAAAATCGGGAATTAATTTTGGAAGATCTCCTGTGGGGACTGGCCCCTTTAGATTCGTATCGATGGAAGAAGGTGAGGAAATCATCCTTGAAGCCAATCAGGACTATTTTGAAGGGAAACCTTTTCTGAATAAGATCATCTTCACAATCTTTCATGGGAGCCCCCTTGAGGACATTTTTAAAAATTTTATGGAAGGCCGATTGGAAGAAACCTCAATTCCTTTTAAGGAATTCAGGAATCCTGCCAAATTGAAAGATTCTCATATCGTCAGAAAACCAATGCTTTCTCTTCGTTTCTACGGCATGCAGATAAGAACGAAGCCTCTCGATAATAAGAAAGTAAGACAAGCTATCAATTTTGTTATCAATAAGGAGCAAATTGATCAGGAAGCCTTTCAAGGTATGGATCTCATAACAAATCGGATAATTCCATTGGGAATGCCAGGTTCATCTCCGACGAAACTTCTGTATCCGCATGATATAAAACGGGCAAAAGAACTTTTGCTAGAGGCCGGTTACCCTGAAGGAAAAGGAATTCCCCCTATTGAGTTTTGGTCTGCATCGAAGGCAGAGATGACTCAGAAAGAACTGGAGATAATAAAGTCGAATCTGGCGAAGATAGGGATTAATATTCAGATCCGTTATGAAACCAATTGGAAGAAATTTGAAGAGATGATGATCTCATATAAAACCCCGATGTTTCGATATGCCTGGTATGCAGACATTCCAGACCCGGACAATTTCTTGGGAATCCTTTTCCATTCCAAATCCAATTACAATTATATGGCTTACCATAATTCTGAAGTAGACCGCCTTCTCGATAGAGCAAGAGTGGAGAAAGATTACCTGAAACGGATGAAGATGTATCGAAAGGTTGAAGAGATCATCATGGAAGACGCACCGATCGTTCCTACCATTAACCACATATTCCAGCAGGCCTATCAGCCTTATGTCAGAGGCGTTGAGGTGAATGCCCTGGGCGGTCCTTATATCCCGATGAAAAAGATCTGGTTAAAGAAGGAGTAAGTTAGCAGGCAGACATGAACGATGAAAATATAAAATCCCCCCTCGCCCCCCTTTAGTAAAGGGGGGATACTTTTCTCCTCCCTTTCGCAAAGGGAGGTGGGGAGGGATTTTCAAAGAGTCAAAGTGTTACATGGATTCTAAGAAACAGTACCCATCCTTTCGGCTTCAAACCAGACTCATACTCTACTCGACTCTTCTCATTGCCATTCTTATGGTTTTAGTTGCCTTTTTTGTAGAGAAACGTCAGTCTGAAATCATTCGGGAAGAGGCTAAAAAGCGGGGAATGGCCATTGCCAAGAATTTGGCCGCGGTGAGCACCAACGCCATCCTCACCTACAATTATATTGTCCTTGAGCAGAATGCTGAGAAGGCGGCTCTTGAAGAAGACATCATCTATGTCATCATCCACGACAAGGAAAAAAAGGTGGCTGCCTACAGCCAGCACGATGAGAAACAGGGCACGATCCTAACCGATGAGGTGAGCCAGAGGGCCGTGACGGCAACCAAGCCATTGATCCAATCGGCCTTTTACGAAAAGAAAAAGACCCGGATATTGGATATCGCGATTCCTGTCTACATCAAAGAGTCTTTGGAGAAGTGGGGAACCATCAGAATCGGCCTGTCTTTAGAGAATATGGCTGGTCAGATTTTAAAGACCCGTCTCAACCTCCTCCTCCTAGGTATTTCTGCCATTGTCTTAGGAGCTCTTGGATCAATCGTCTTCGCCAGACGGATCACCCAACCCATCTCCAGATTGGTGGAAAGGAGCATTTCCGCAGCCAAAGGAGACCTTGAGCAGGTGATCGACATCCGCACCGGAGACGAAATTGAAGAACTGGGAAGAAATTTCAACCAAATGATTCAACAGATCCTCCTCGACCGAAACGAGTTGGAAAACCGCCTTCGGGAAATTACCTCCCTGAAGGCCTATAACGACAATGTTCTCTCCTCGATGACCAATGGGCTGATCACCATCGATCTGAATAGAAACATCGTCACGCTCAATGCGATGGCAGAACAAATCTTGGGAAAAAAGAAAGAGGAGGTCATCGGCCTTTCATTAGAACAATCCTTTGGTGATCGCCATCCTCTTTCTCAAATAATGGCCGATACATTATTCCTCAGAGAAGGAATATTCCATTCAGAATTAGAATTGAAGGGGAGCGAGGAAATCCTCTGGTTGATTGCAAGCACTTCCCTGCTCACCGATGGAGAAGGCAGGAAGATTGGTGCATTGGTGATTTTCCAAGATATCACCGAAATCAAGTCCCTCGAAGAGAAACTCCGACAGGCAGATCGACTTGCTTCCCTGGGAACACTCTCTGCGGGGCTTGCTCACGAGATTAAGAATCCCCTCTCCGCCATCAAGACCTTCGTCCAACTCCTTCCCAAAAAAGTTGAGAATCTATCTTTTATGGAAAAGTTTAATGTCACGGTTCCTCGGGAGATTGACCGGATCAACCAACTGGTGGAAGACCTCTTGGAGTTGACACGAAAGAGAGTAAGATCCTTGGTGGATGTCGACGTGAACCGCTTAATCCTCCAAATCATCGATCTCCACGGAGAAGAGATGGAGAGGAGGCACATCGACTTCGAAAACCATCTGAACGAAGCCCTGCCTCCCATCCGTGGTGATTCAGAAACACTTTATCGCGCCCTTTCCAACCTTGTGATCAACGCCATTCAGGCGATGCCTAATGGCGGATCATTTCATATCTCTTCTGAGTTGGATCAGGTTTCTTCCGTAGTGAAAATCACCTTCAGGGATACAGGCATCGGAATGAACGAGAAGACATCAAGAAGCCTCTTCAACCCATTCTTTACAACCAAGGACAAGGGCGTTGGACTTGGAATGGCGCTCGCCCGGAAAATAATTGAGGATCATCGGGGGACGATTCAAGTCATGAGTGAGAAAGGGATAGGAACCACCTTTGTTTTAGGACTACCTGTTGCAAAAGCTTAAGATTGCCTATAAATATGGGCAATCAACATGGAGTCTCTCCAAAACCTTCCTCTTATCTTTTCCATCATAATTTATTGAATTTTAAAGGATTTTTATTTTTTGCCAAAAATGTGGCAAATTGGCACTCTGTTTGCTTTATCTTTTAAAGAGTAAATCGTTACCTCCTCATCCTTGGGCTATGGATGGGATGAAAAGGTTGAGGGGGATTATTATTCCCATTGAGGAGGAAGAATATGGATCATTTGTCAAAACGCATTTTAGTAGTGGATGATGATCAAGGGATCTTAGATTCCTTCGAAGTCCTTTTGGGTGACCGCTATGACCTGGTCAAGGCCGATAATGGCTATGAGGCCCTGCGGATCCTTGAAGACGATCCTCCTCCGCTGATGTTCTTAGATATCATGATGCCTGGCCTCGACGGTATGGACATTTTGAAAAAGCTTCAGAAAGATCAAAAAAATGTCGGGGTTGTGGTGATCACGGCGACGAGTCAAGAAGAAGTAGAGAAGGAGGCGAAATCCTTAGGGGTCATCGATTACTTGAAGAAACCCTTCGACATCGCTGAGGTCGAGGAGATTGCCTCTAACGTTTTCTCCTAAAAAGGGAAGGAGGAAGGGGACCCAAGAACAAGCCCACTTGCTAACATGACAGTACACCAGGTACATCATCACAGGAAGCATCACCTTAGCAAAATGTTGAAGAAGCCTGACAAACGAGAGGAAGAGCTCATTAGGCCTGAAATCAATTACCAGGCGCTCGTTGAACAGATGCCGGCTGTGGCTTACATTACCGCCCTCGAAGAATTCGGAAATCGACGTTACGTCAGTCCTCAAATAGAAACAATGTTGGGTTTCTCATCAACCGAGTGGTTGGCCAAAGTCGACCTATGGGTTCAGCGACTTCACCCCGATGACCGACAGCGGGTCCTATCCGCCGTTTACAACAGCTGTGAGAATTACAAACCCTTTCGCTCCGAGTATCGCCTGTTGGCCCATGATGGCCGGGTCGTATGGGTGCGCGATGAGGCTGTCGTGGTTCGCGATGAAGCGGGTAAGCCCAGCTTTTTGCAAGGTGTTATGTTTGATGTATCTGATCTTCTTCAGGCAGTGGAATCTCTGCATCAAAGTGAAGAGAAATTTCGAACCCTTTTCGAAAGGGCAGCCGTCGGCATTGCCCTTGTGGACATAGAAGGACGGCTTACGGAGTGCAATCCTGTACTACAACAAATGCTCGGATATAGAAAAGAAGAACTTCTCGGCCGGGTTTTTTCCGAACTCATTTATATAGAAGACGAGACAGTGGATTTGGATTTCTATAAAAAGTTGTTGTCAGGGAAACAGGATCATTACCAGGTGGAGAAGCGCTATATTCGAAAAGAGGGAGGAGTAGTTTGGGGTCGTGAGAATGTTTCTCTTGTCAGGAATGCCGGAAACAGCATCCGATACACCATTCATATGGTTGAGAATATCAACGAATGGAAGCAATTGGAAGCACAGTTTCTTCAGTCTCAGAAAATGGAAACGGTTGGCAGATTAGCGGGGGGGGTCGCTCATGACTTTAATAATCTTCTTACGGTCCTGAAGGGCTATAGCCAACTCTCCCTTCTCGGGCTTAAAGACGACGATCCGTTGAAAGGAAACTTAAGGGAGATCAAAAATGCCACAGAACGGGCAGCTCAATTAACGAGCCAGCTTCTTGCTTTTAGCCGCCGTCAAGTTTTGGACATGAAGGTCCTGGATCTCAACACCGTTGTGCGGGGGCTGGAAAAGATGCTGCGTCGGATCATCGGTGAGGACATCGATCTCATCATCCATCTGGCCGAAGCTCTGGGGAGGGTGAAGACAGATCCCGGCCAGATTGAACAGGTCCTTCTCAATTTAGTGGTAAACGCCAAAGATGCCATGCCGAAAGGAGGAAAACTCATCCTTGAAACCAATAATGTTAAATTGGGTGAAAATTATGCCTCGGCTCATATTAACACTGTACCCGGTTGCTATGTCCTGCTCTCGGTGAGCGATACGGGGTGCGGGATGTCACCGGAAATCAAAGAAAGAATCTTCGATCCATTTTTTACTACGAAGGAGAAAAATAAGGGGACGGGGTTGGGGCTTTCCACGGTCTATGGGATCGTCAAACAGAGTGGAGGTAACATCTGGGTTTACAGTGAGCCGGGTCAGGGAACCACCTTCAAAATATATCTGCCGCAGGTTGAGGAAGAACTGGATGTGCTCGCCCCGGGAGATGAAGCAGCGGACTTACCACGGGGGACCGAGACAATCCTTTTTGTGGAAGATGACCCTTCTGTGCGGGGTTTGGGTAGCCGCATCCTTCGTCAGCAGGGCTATATCATCCTCGATGCAGCCAATGGCGACGAGGCCATGAACGTTGTCAGTGATCGTGTGATCAAGAGCATTCACCTCCTAATCACCGATGTGGTGATGCCTCAAATGGGCGGCAAGGAATTGGCTGAAAAATTCAAAGCCCTTTATCCCGATGCCAAAGTGCTCTTTATCTCGGGCTATACAGATGAAGCGATCCTCCATCAAGCCTCGCTGGCACGCGGGGAGCCTTTTTTGCTCAAACCCTTCTCCATCTTGACCCTTGCCAAGAAGGTGCGAGAAGTGCTGGACCAACGGTCTATTGGTTCGGGATCTATTTCTGCTTGAAACGAAATCCTTAAATTGCTCAAGAAATAGCTCTCTTAAATCCCTCCCCACCTCCCTTTACTAAAGGAAGGAGTAACCTCCCCCTTTGAAAAAAGGGGGATTGAGGGGGATTTTCATACTTTGAGGGTGACGAACCCGTCATGACAGAATACTCTCCCTTGACGGGAACTCTTATTTTCTATATAGTCATTTCAATGGATTTAAAACCCAACATGGGGGTTTTGGGCGTCCACTTATTCGCATTTGATAGTCAGAAAGTATCTTAAAAAATGAAGAAACCACTGCCTTATCATCATGGGCGGTTTTCGTTGACATACAACTCTCCTTCTCGTATATTTAACTTACCCCAAAGCGAGCTCTTATGATCAACAAATAAGGAGGTAGCTTGGCGATGAAAAAAAAGGAAGGCCCTGAAGGCGGAACCCCGACAAAAGGAAATACAACCCTTTTGGGATACGTCCCGCTATCGGCCCCCAACCAAGTAAAGTTATGTATCATTGATGTTCATTCCTTTGCCCCGCCATGCAAGTGGGGCAACCCTTGATGGAAGAAAGGAAGCTGTCATTGGATTTACGGCCGGTTCTGCTAAACAGTCCATTCATTGCGGCCTTTAGGGATATTAAAAGTCTTCGTATCCAAGGTCTGAGTAACACGAATGTCCTATTCATCTTGGGAGGAACCATTTTCGATCTTCCCGACATCGTTGAACAGGCGAGAAGATACGAGAAGCTGGTCTTTGTCGACATCGATCTCATAAAAGGGGTCGGAAAGGATGCTCTGGGGATTCGTTTTTTGGCTAAAGAGAGTCAGGTAGATGGAATCATCACGACGCACAGCAATCTTATCAAGAGCGCACAGAAAGAAGGGCTGGCCTCAATTCAGAGAATATTCGTTTTGGACTCGGAGTCTCTTGCAGGGGGGCTCGGCGTCATCGAGAAGTCGAATCCAGATGCCCTGGAGGTCCTCCCCGGCCTGATTCTCCCCAAGATCATTAAGAAAATCAGAACGATAACCTCTATCCCCGTCATCGCCGGAGGACTGATCACCCATGAAGAGGAAATACGTAAGATTCTCGCCTCCGGGGCGATTGGGATATCTACCACCTCATCCCATCTCTTTGGCTTTTCGTTCCAGGCTTAGAAGACTCGCCGCTACACCCTTGTAAAGAAAAGGGTACCAAGGCTGAAAAAAGTGGTGGATAGAACCCTGTAATTGGATGTGTTAACCAGGATTTTGAGCAATGCTCGCTTAGCGATATCCTAAACCCCGTGTGGTGTCAAAATAACAGTGTCAAAAAAAGTCCTGTTTCAAAAATAGATCAAATTTCACTTGACTAAGTCAGAATTTAATATATAGAATTTAACTGCACACTATCCTGCAATCCCTAATAGCGAGCACAGGATAATCCCGAACTTCTGGAAGAACTCATGAAGAGGGGATGATAGAAGAAATTATTAGTAGTATGGTCTCTGAGGGTGAAATCTAACGGGCTCCATGTCGCATTGAACCAACGACTGGAATAGGAAAGGAGGTCATCACATGATTTCGCTTAACGTGAACGGTAAGAATTACAGGGTGAATGTCTCAGACGATATGCCCTTGCTCTGGGTTCTCAGAGATTACCTGAAACTCACGGGCACCAAGTACGGTTGCGGCATCGGAGAATGCGGGGCATGCACGGTTCATATCGATGGCAAGGCAGAACGGTCATGCGCCATTCCTGTTAAGGAGGCACAGGGCAGAAAGATCGTTACCATCGAAGGGCTTCCTGAAAATCATCCAGTCAAGAGGGCGTGGATCGAAGAACAGGTTGTCCAGTGCGGTTATTGTCAGCCCGGCGTGATCATGCAGGTTTCCGCCCTCCTCTCGAAAAGCCCTAACCCTGACGCAGACAAGATCATCAGTGCGATGGATGATGTGATCTGCCGATGCGGTACCCATGCGCGCATCAAACGGGGCATCAAAACAGCAGTTCAGATTATGAGAAAGGAGGGAAAAAGAATATGAATACCTCTATTTCACGTCGCGCATTTTTGAAGGCCACTGGCCTGACCATAGCCGTCTCCGTGACTCCTTTCGGGTATGAGCTTCTGAATGCCTCTGAAAAGAAAAAGGAAGCCTTGCCCGGCTTCAAACCCAATGTATGGTTTGAAATCACACCGGACAACAGGGTAGCGATTACGGTAGGCGCCTCTGAGATGGGTCAAGGCGTGCACACTGCCCTTGCCATGATTATTGCGGATGAACTTGAAGCAGATTGGAAACAGATTAAAGTGGGCCATGGGCCGGCTGCAAAGGAGTTTAAGAACCCTATTTGGGACGACCAAATCACTGTGGGGAGCGCAAGTGTGAGGGGCTTTTATGATCCTTTGCGGAAAGCAGGCGCAGCTGGTCGGGCCATGCTGGCAAAAGCTGCGGCTTCGACCTGGAATGTCCCAGAGAGTGAGTGTAAAGCCGAAAAGGGGACTGTTCAGCATAAAAAATCAGGCCGTAGCCTCACTTATGGTAAACTGTGTCTCAAAGCAGCCAAGCTTGAGATTCCAAAGGATCCGCCGCTCAAAAAGGAAAGCGAGTTTAGATATATAGGAAAGCCTATACCTCGTGTGGACATCCCGGAGAAGGTCCGGGGTGTCGCCACGTTTGGCCTTGACGTCGCTGTTCCAAATATGGAAATTGCTGTTTTTTCCCGTCCACCAGCCTATGGGGCAAAACCTATTTCCTTTGATCAGAAGGCAGCTGAAGGGGTTAAAGGCGTCAGTAAAGTCATCCCTGCCCCAATGGGTATTGCAGTCTGCGCGGAATCACTCCATGCCGCATTGAAAGGCCGGGATGCCCTCAATGTAAAGTGGGACAAGGGGACTCATCCTCAATTAGACAATGATTTCATTGAAAAGAGTTTGATAGGGAATCTGGACAAGCCAGGCGTCAAGGTGATCGAAAAAGGGGATTCTAAGAAGGCTTTAGGCGAAGCCAAGAAGAAGGTTGAGGCGACCTATTTCGTGCCGTTTGTCGCCCATGCAACTATGGAACCGATGAACTGCACAGCCTACGTTCGGGATGGTCGGTGCGATGTATGGGTTCCCACTCAGGGTCAATTGGTTGCTCAACTCGTCGCTTCACAAGTGTCAGGGTTACCACCGGAAAAGGTCCAAATTCATACTACTTTTCTTGGATCCGGGCTTGGCAGACGCGCTACCCCGGATTTTGTGGTGGAGGCAGTCATCGCTTCAAAGGTCCTTGGAAAGCCCGTGAAGGTTGTTTGGACGAGGGAAGAGGACATAAAGTATGATCCTTTTCGTGCTGCGATGTCCCATAGGATTCAGGCTGGAATTGACGATCAGGGTCGCCTGATCGGGTGGTCCCATAAGGTCGTCAGCGGTTCCATTATGAAAGATATCGACCCAAAAGCGATCGAGAGTGGGATCGATTTCATGAGCCTGTGGGGTCTCGCAGATTTTCCAGGCTCACCACACGATAACAGAATCATGTACGATATCCCCAACCTCTACATTGAATTTTTGATTTCTGATCTGCCCATTCCCGTGTCACCTTGGCGCTCCGTTCAGAATGGTCCGAATGCCTTTGTCATTGAGTCCTTCGTAGACGAATTGGCCCATGCAGCAGGGAAGGATCCCCTGGAGTTCCGTTTGCAAAACCTAAGAAACAATATGAGGGCTTGCCGTGTATTGGAAATCGCTGCCAAGAAGGCAGGCTGGGGAAAACCTGTTCCTAAAGGACAGGGACGCGGCATCGCCCAGCATTCCTGTTTTGGAACTTATGTGGCACAGGTCGTAGATTTGTCTGTTAATGAAAAGAGTGGCGCTGTAAAGGTCGATCGGATTGTCGCTGCTATTGACTGCGGCCCTGTCGTTAACCCAAACACCGTTAAGGCCCAGATAGAGGGAAGTATCACCATCGCTTTGAGCAGCGCGTTGAAGGAGGAAGTCAAGTTCTCCAATGGCGGGGTGAAATCAGCTAACTTTGACGATTACAAAGTCATCAAAATGAGTGAAATTCCGGAGATTGAGGTCCATATTGTTGAGAGTAAGGAAAAAATGGGAGGTGTTGGGGAACCCGGTGTACCCCCTGCTGCTCCTGCTGTGGGAAATGCGATCTTCAATGCCACTGGAGCGCGCATCAGACGAATTCCCTTTACCCCGGAAAGAGTTCTGGCAGCTATCAAAAGTAACAAAACATAAAAGAATTAGTCCTCGCTCGTCCCCCTTTTTCAAAAGGGGGACGAGCGATTGACCTTTAGTTTCCTAATATCGCCTTTAAATCCTGATCCGGTGTTGAGATAGGCTGGATGTTGAAATTATCCACCAGCACCTTTAGCACATTCGGCGAAACAAAGGCCGGCAGTGTCGGCCCGAGCTTAATATTTTTCACCCCCAGGGAAAGCAGGGTAAGAAGAATAGCCACTGCCTTCTGTTCGTACCAGGAGAGGATCATAGAGAGAGGCAGTTCGTTGATTCCCACATTGAAAGCCTTGGACAAGGCTAAGGCGATCTGGACTGCGGAGTAGGCGTCGTTGCACTGGCCTACGTCTAAGAGCCTTGGGATACCTCCGATATCCCCCAGATCTTTGTCAAAGAAGCGAAACTTACCGCATGCCAGGGTAAGAACCATGCAGTCCTTAGGGACGTTTTCCACAAACTCAGTGTAATAATTACGTCCAGCCTTGGCGCCATCACATCCGCCCACGAGGAAGAAGTGACGGATGGCCTTCCCTTTCACCGCCTCGATGACCTTGTTCGCAACGCCCATCACGGTGTTTCTTGCAAAGCCCACCATGACCGAACGGCCATTCTTGTCTTCTTGAAAGCCCAGCATGGCCAAGGCCTTATCGATTGCAGGTTTGAAGTTTCTGTCCGAAATGTGTGTGACACCGGGCCATCCCACAGTGCCGCTGGTGAAAATATTGCCCTTATAGGAATCCCTCGGCTTTTGGAGGCAGTTCGTGGTCATCAAGATGGCCCCGGGAAAATCGGCAAATTCTCGGTTCTGATTCTGCCAGGCCGTTCCGTAATGACCAAAAAAATGGGAATATTTTTTTAACCCTGGATAACCATGGGCAGGAAGCATCTCCCCATGGGTATAAACATAGATGCCCTTGCCCTCAGCCTGTTTGAGAAGTTCTTCCAAATCCTTAAGATCATGCCCGGAGACCAGGATGGCCTTTCCTTTCTTGGCTCCTAAAGGGACCTTTGTAGGAACTGGATGACCATACGTATTTGTATTGCCTGCATCAAGAAGTTCCATGGCCCTTAGATTGATCTCCCCGCACCCAAGAACCAGTCCCACCCAGTCGTTCAGGCTTAAGTCCTTCCTCAGGGTCGCGGCCAATCCCTCATGGATAAAGGCGTAGACCTTATCATCTCTCTGGCCAAGGATTTGAGCATGATCTGCATAGGCGGCTACACCCTTCATTCCAAAAATGAGAATATGCTGAAGAGAAAGAATATCAGGATCAATGGTTGGATCCGATTTGATTCCCACTGCCTCTCCCTGTTTGATAAGTTCCCCTAAGCGGGTAGCCGGTTTGAAGACAGCAGGGCCCTCTTGAAAATCGACTTTTCCCCTACCAGCCCTCACTTTTTCTTTAAGGCTTTCGCTTAGAGCCACGCAGCGCTGGATCAATTGAACCAATCGATCTGGATCGAAATTGACGTTGGTCAGCGTAGAAAATAAGGTTTTACACGTAAAATCATTGATCTCCGGATCAACCACGCCCACCTTTCGGCCTTCCACTGCATAAACGGACAGTCCTTTAAGGGCATAGATCAGGAGGTCCTGAAGGCTCGCCACATCCGATTCCTTGCCACAAACCCCAAGCTTTGTGCATCCTTCTCCTTTTGCCGTCTGTTCACACTGATAACAAAACATAGTTGCTCCTCCTATTAGATGAGATGTTGTTTGATTGCCATCGCTTGAATACTTTCACGTCCATCGTCTTTCAGCGATTCTGGATTGTAACACTTTAGTGCTATGAAATGGAGTGACGTTTGTCCCTGGGTTCCCGCCAAGGCCGGGATTTCCAAAGTTTTAGAATGCGGTCTTTCATATTTTACGGCTTTGAAACGAAGAACGTCCACGAAACGCTACCATCCCATTGGAGCCACCTGAACGAACCGGTAAAAGGTTTCCTCTCTAAAACTCCTCCAATCCCGCACTTAGCGGGAACCGATGTCACAGGGGCCGATTTTTCAAAGCACTAAAGTGTTACCCTGACATCAACAATAATACTAAAAAAGCAATTTGTGTTTGACTTAGGTCAAAAGGGTGCCTGGGGACAATTTTTATAGGAAGAAAATATAACGAGTAAAGTGAAAAACGGTCAGAAAATTTCCAGAAAATCTGCTTGACAACCTAAGCAGTCTTGTTATGATGGCGGAAAATCAGGTTTTTGGTTTAATCCCGTGAGACTGGGAAGAATAGAAATTTATGAGAGAAGGAGGTGAGTATTGAGTTGCGTAACGCCAATAGTAGTCGTGCATAGCCGCCATTCATTTCTTGCTAAAAGTTTGTGGGAAAGGAGGAAAACATGAGTCATTTTGGTTCGTCTGCAGGAAAGGTGCATTGGGTCTTGGTTTTGGCTCTTTTGCTCATTTTGATCGGTGGTTTCGTGGCGTATCGGACACAAACCGACGGGGGAAAGATTGCCATTCGGGATGTCCGCTTTATGGGTTCTAACGGTATCATGATGAGCGGTTTACTCTATATACCCAAAGGAGTAGATGCAAAAAATAAGGCTCCGGGTATTTTAGCCGTCCATGGCTATATCAACTCTCGTGAGACGCAGGATGGCTTTGCTATTGAATTTGCTCGTCGAGGATATGTTGTCCTGGCCTTAGATCAAACAGGCCATGGCTATTCCGATCCCCCGGCATTTGCCAATGGTTATGGTGGCATAGATGGGCTGAAATATTTGCGGTCACTCGATATGGTTGACCTCGACAACATCGGGCTGGAAGGACACTCCATGGGGGGTTGGGCAATAGGCATTGCTGCGTCCGTGATGAAGGACGCTTACAAGTCTTGTGTTTTTGCAAGCAGCTCTACCGGAACTTATGGCTGTCCGGATGGCACCCCGACTTATCCCCGGAATATGGGCCTCATCTACAGCAAATATGACGAGTTTTCACAGCTAATGTGGTTAACTCCGGTTCCCAGGGATGTTGTTAAAGGCGACAAATTGAAAAAGGTTTTCGGTACCACGGAAGATGTGGTGATTGGAAAGCTATACGGGTCCATTGAAGAAGGCACCGCCCGGAAGCTGTATCAACCTTCCACGACCCACGCCCGAGTTCATCTCTCCAAAGCGGGCATTGGAAGTGCCGTTGAATGGTTTCAAATGACCTTGAAAGGGGGAAATAATCTGCCCCCATCGAACCAGACCTGGTACTGGAAAGAGATTTTTAATTTAGTGGCCTTGATCGGGATGGTCATCCTTCTCGTTGCTTTGGGAGGGTTCCTGCTTAAGACCAATTACTTTAAAGGGCTCCAAGAGGAACCGGCCCCCAAAAAATCCATATCTGGAGGAGGATGGTGGATCGGTGCGTTGATCATGATACTCCTTCCACTCCCGATCTATGTGTGGGCCTGGCACTATCATTGGAGCAGCAAAGGGATAGCGAGACCCTCCTTCATATGGTCGGAGCAAATTACAACTGTCATTATGTTTTGGGCTCTTGGTGTGGCCATCGTTTCGCTGATTCTCTTCTTGGTGTGGTATTTCCTGACCAAAAAGAAATCGGGAGCCACCTTGGTTAATTTTGGTTTGACCTGGAAGGACGAAGGCTTGAAATGGGGTAAAATCGGCAGATCATTCCTGCTGGCCTTTATTATCATCTTCGTTGCCCATCTCACTCTGGCCATCTCGACCTGGTTGTTTCAGACGGACTACCGTTTTTGGGTCTTTGCCGTAAAGCCGCTGGATGCTCTTCATTTCGGCATCACTCTGGGCTATATCATCCCCTTTCTCTTCTATTTTATCATTCTGGGGATTGTGTTGCACGGACAGATGCGACCTGGAAAACCTGATGCGGCCATGGGCATCGGAAAAGAAACGATCATCAATATACTCCTGCTGATCCTCGGATATTTTATTTTTCTGGCCTACCACTATATCCCGCTTTTTGCCGGTGGGACGCTGGGATTTACAATGCGTTACATGAGTTTAGCTGGTATCGTTATGTTCCAGTATATTCCCATATTTGCTATCGTAGGGTGGGTCACAACTTATTTCTATCGAAAAACAGGACACATCTATGTGGGCGCTTTTGTGAGTACTATGCTGATTGCCTGGATCGTGGTGGCAAGTCAGGCGATCCACTTCAAATTCTAAAGATTTTCACCTGCCCTCACCCTTCCCCTCTCCCCCATTGGGGGAGAGGGCGGGGTGAGGGGGGAAATCGGGGGTATGGAAAAAGAATAACCGCGTTTGTATTAGTAACAGGTATCTCTAATTTGGCGATTTATCCTGAAACCGGACCTCCTGGGCTGCTTAACGCTACTCCAAGCAGCTCAGGAGGTTTTTAACGCCCGACATTCTAAGCAGGTAATGCCCTATCCGAGTGAGATGGCCGTTGGACATGATACCTTAGGGATACTCGGATTGTGTTCAAGACAGTTACGATTTCTCACTTACCCTTGACTGTGTCTCATATTCAGCCTTGATTTGTCGGTAGAACCAACTTTTGCTTTGGGGAGGAATCTATTTATGGAGAAAGAATATATCATGGCCCTGGATCAGGGAACCACGAGTTCCCGAGCGGTGATTTTCGACCACCAGGGGAAGATTATCAGCATAGCAGCCAAGGAGTTCAGGCAGATCTTTCCCCAGCCTGGATGGGTAGAACATGACCCTATGGAAATATGGGACACGCAAATGGAAGCTGCCCGTCAGGCTCTTGATTCCGCCAACCTTTCACCCCAACAAATCGCCGCCATCGGGGTCACCAATCAGCGGGAGACGACTTTAATCTGGGACAGGGAGAGCGGCCGGCCAGTATATAATGCCATTGTGTGGCAGTGCCGCAGGACCGCCCCGAATTGTTCCAAAATCAAGAAGACGAAATTCGCCCAAAAGATTCGCAGGAAAACTGGATTGGTGATCGACGCCTATTTTTCAGCGACGAAGATCCAGTGGATTTTGGGCCATCAAAAAACGATCCGCCGAGCAGCGGAAAGGGGGGAGCTGGCCTTTGGCACCGTGGATAGTTGGTTGCTGTACAATCTGACAGGGAAGAAACTCCATATCACGGATTATTCTAACGCTTCCCGCACGATGCTTTACAACATTCATAATCTTTCGTGGGATCGGGAGATCTTAGAATATTTGCATATTCCCGAACGAATCTTACCGGCTGTGAAAGCTTCCAGTGAAATCTACGGAAGCACATCTCCCGGAGCCTTTTTGGGTTTGGAGATCCCCATAGCGGGAATCGTGGGAGATCAACAAGGAGCTCTTTTCGGCCAAACCTGCTTCCGCAAAGGCCTTTCCAAGAACACCTACGGAACGGGTTGCTTTTTGCTGATGAATATAGGGGGGAAGCCGGTGCTTTCCAGGAAAAACCTTCTGACGACAATCGCCTGGGGAATCGGCCGGAAAATTGAATATGCTTTAGAGGGAAGCGTCTTTATCGCCGGGGCTGTAGTCCAATGGCTCCGGGACGGCCTGCGGATGATTCAGGAAGCTTCCGAAAGTGAAAGGCTGGCCAGCAGCATCCAATCCAACGATGGCGTCTATTTTGTCCCGGCCTTTGTCGGCTTGGGAGCACCCTACTGGGATATGTATGCCCGGGGAGCCATTTTGGGAATTACCCGGGGAACGACGCCAGCTCATATTGCTCGGGCCGCCTTAGAGTCGATTGCTTATCAGACGAGGGATGTGCTGGAATGCATGGAGGAGGACTCCGGAATGAGGCTGAAGGAATTGCGGGTCGATGGAGGAGCAGCAGCCAATGAGTTTTTGATGCAATTTCAAGCTGACATTCTGGGGGTTCCGGTCGTCATCCAGGAGATAACTGAGACGACCGCCTTGGGAGCCGCCTACATGGCTGGTTTGGCCGTAGGGTTTTGGAAGGATCAACAGCAAATTGCCGCCAATTATGCTGTAAAGAGGAAATTTGTTCCTCGGATGAGTTCCAAGCAGAG
>Ga0256868_10000878_pt1 | contig 17069 bp, 19 predicted proteins | sample RVTome_13_FD_187341 | JGI IMG/M metagenome (GOLD analysis project Ga0256868, IMG submission 187341) | Soil microbial communities from uranium-contaminated site in the Upper Colorado River Basin, Wyoming, United States - RVT92D227 HiSeq ...
GGACAATGGGTTTTCTTCTAAAGAAATAAAAACTGGCTGGCTTTCTCATCCCGGTAACTCCTCACGGTAAGTCAGTATCACTACTAACCATACCATGAGTGTTACCCATGTATCTCAGCCTCCGCAGACCTTGCGTCCCTGCCAGGTCGCTGCAGCGTGGTGGACTCTTCCAATACCTCAATTGTCCATCCTTGTGGACACTCTGTGGTTGAGTGAGTAGTGGGAGCACAGGATTTTAAGCCCCGCCCTCCTGCGTAAGGCGGGTGCTCTCACCACTGAGTGAACTGTCTTACGACGTAGTCCCCATCAGTGACATATCTTCTTGCGTCCGACCGCGGCTAAGGGAGCTACCGCTATCCAGAGCGTAATGTTTATCAGCATGGCTGTGACGTAGTCAATGTCCACGCTGCTGCCCACCCTCGCAGCAATAGGATCCCAGAGAAGCATGAGGAAGAATGAACTCAAGAAGAAGCCCGGTATCGCTGCCAATATTCTGAAGTAACCCATTTTTGCCCTCCTTTGTTTTATTCTTGTAGCACAGACTCGATCTCATGACAAGCCCGAGAGAGTATACCGCAAATCAGCTCTGCTTTGTCAGCATCCAACCTACGAAAGCTCCTGCCAATCAAGTCCTCAAGCGCATGATACTCTGCCATCACCCTGACCATCTTGCCAATGTTCTTGAAACCCCACTTGTGTCTCATATGCCTTCTCACATCGTCGGCAACATCGCTCTGATTCTCCAGGAACTTGAGCCCTTCTTCCGTAATCGAGTAGACCCTTTTGCCTTCCTGCTCTGTGGAACTGGCATATCCCATTTCTTCCAGCATCTGGAGGGTAGGGTAGATAACTCCGGGGCTGGGCTTATAGAAACCGTAGGACTGTTCCTCCAGTTCCCGGATGATGTCGTAGCCGTGCCTTGGCTTGTCTTTCAGCAGGTCCAGTATCACATATTTGAGGTCACCTCTGTGAAATGAAGCCCCTTTCCGCGAACCTCGAAAAAATCGCTCTTCATGGAATATCCGGTCTCTAAACATTCAGCCCTCCTTGCTCTGCGGTTAATTGATTTGTTTTGAATAATATCTAGATATATCTAGATATTATTATATACCCGGCCGTTTTTTGTCAAGAGGGTACTCAAACGAGGAAGCGATAAACCTTGAAGAAAATTTCTTGATCCAATTACCCATGGCTGCCCCGGGAGCAATTCGCAGACTCCTGTAGGAGAAGAAATGATTGACTCCGGTGCAGCACCGGTTTCCTGCATCGCCTCCATGAGACCGGAACGCCTATTAGGATGTATAATACTCAAAGACAAGTCCGAGAGTCGAAGGTGTCACGTTTTCCAGGTGATAATGTTTGACTTCTGCTGTATGTAGAGAGAGCTACGGGTGGGTAATCATAATGATAGAACTGCCGACGGGTAGACAGACCTTTGATTTTGACTGTGGAGCAAAAGCATTGCAGATTGTCATGACTTATTATGGCATAGATATTCCCGAAGGCGACCTGATAGAAGAACTTGAATGCGACACCAACGGAACCCCTGTGCAAAATATGATATCCGTGGCCGAAGCAAAAGGGTTCAAGGTCGTCGCGCAATGTGGATTTTCTCTGGATGAAGTGAAACGGTTGGTGGACGGAAAGTATCCGGTCATTGTGCTGGTCCAGGCATGGGCAGACAGGTATATGACGCTTGAAGATTGGAGGGCGGACAACGACGACGGACACTACGTCATTGTTATTGCCCACTCTGGTGACATTATTGTGTTTGAAGACCCGTCATCTTTTCACAGAACATGGATGGCGGAAGAGGAATTCATGGCACGGTGGCACGATGTAGATCCCAGAACGCAACAGAAACTGGAGCATTTTGGTATGGTCTTGCTCGGGAAAGAACCTGCGCCTCCGCAAAAGACGTTCGAACACATGGATTAACCAGAGACGTCGCCACAACTATTAGAAACAATTAGCAGCCTTTTTCAATATCCCGGAACTTTGCTGTAAACACTCATAGTGCAGCCATTATGGCGTCCTTTCATAACATATGTGTCACTAATCTATCTGAACCAGGTCATGGTCTTTGGCTTGGCGGGAATACTCCAATAATTTGGCAGCAAAGAAACAAGGAAATGACAGAGGCGGCCGGGCAGCCTAGGCCACGATTTTGGGAGAGAATACATATACCGTCGTAGTTTTTAGCTTCTTTCTCAGCAAGGCCAGTTGTGGTTTATATATCCTAATCCTTCCCTCCTCGCATCTAACTGGCATATTCAGCGCTTCCGATATGACTTTCTCTTCCACCTGTGCTTCACATATTATGGCCGCTTCAGCTTGATTTGCTCCTAGCTCTATAAGCATAGGCAGTAGTAATGTTCTTTGCTCATCAGTGTCCAGCACGCTCGCTAGATACTCAAGTTCATTTTTCTTGAAGAAATGTGTGCTGCCATCGTTGCATACCACATGGGGATGTTCCTCGCTTAGTAAATCCATTAGCCGTTTTTGGCTCTGAGGTAACCCGGTATTCACTAATCTAAGTTCGCCTCTTAAGCATTCTTGGAGCATGCTTTCGTAGGGAGATTGTTTCACTTGTAGCTTCCCTTGCCTCTCTTGTACTAACAGGGGCATTTCGCCTTGGGCATTTGTTTATTCTCGGGCAATGAGCACTTTCACACGTTTCAGCCGTGCCTTCTCTTCTCTATCTCTTTCCTCAAACTTCATAGTCAAGTAATTTATCGTCGCCTGTAGTCCGGGGATTATTACGTATTCCAGAGCATTGGTGATCCTTTTTGTCCTATTTATTTCCATTGCCAGTAATTCAAAGTCCCTCTGAAGCTCAGCCAATTCCACAATAGCCCTGAGACATTCCTTGGATAGCAGTGCTGCATGGTCCAACCACGAGGAAGTGTCAACAAGGCTATACCTCATCATCTCTAATTTCTCGGGATTGCCAGTTAGCTCGAAAGATGGAATTCGCACACCTGCTATGTTTCTTGAGCCGACAGCGACTTTCAAATCGCCCTCGCTGGCTATTAGCTCCCTTTCCATCGCTATATAGCCATGATAACCTCCGGCGATTGATACCGCCTTATAGAGTCTGGATGACCCATCGAGTAGCTTTATTTGAGCTTCCACTGCATCTCTTGCTGTCTGCAGAAATTCCATAGTCAGTATGGAAAGCCTGTCCTTCACTATCTTCTGCACCCTTCGGGCTAAGAAAAGCCGGCGCTTGAGTTTTACCAGCTCGATTTTGGTCGGTCTGACCTTGATTAATTGTGGCATTTCTGTTGCACCTGCTTCTACCCCCGATATTTGGGAAGATACTTCTTGATGAACTCTTCTTTGATTAATTTCAAGTCCTCTTCAGGCAGTGCTGAAAATAGCCCCCAAGCTATATCTAGCGTTTTTTCTATCGTTCTTTTCTCCGACTCACCTTGAGATATGAATCTTCTTTCGAACTCATCTGCCCCAGTCAAATATGTCTTGTCCCTTTCGCCCAGTGCCTCGGCACCTATGATGGTGGAAATCTCTCTCAGATAACATCCCTCAGCATAAGCAGAGTAGGATTGCATGAAAACATTGTTGTGGTCCTCCCTGGTCTTACCCGGCCCAATCCCCTCTTTCATCATTCGCGAAAGGGATAAGAATACATCTATTGGCGGGTATACCCCTTTCCTTTCTAGATTTCGGGAAAGGACAATCTGCCCCTCGGTTATATAGCCGGTAAGATCGGGTATGGGATGTGTTATATCATCGTCAGGCATGGTCAAAATGGGCATTATAGTTACTGAGCCTTCTTTGCCGGAAATCCTGCCTGCTCTCTCATACATCGTAGCCAGGTCAGTGTACATATAGCCGGGATATCCTCTTCTTGATGGTATCTCTTCCCGCATGGAAGAAAGTTCGCGGAGAGCTTCGCAATAATTGGTCATGTCGGTGAGTACGACTAGCACATGCATATTCTGTCTCCATGCCAGATATTCGGCTGCGGTTAAAGCTAGCCTTGGTGTTGATATTCGCTCGATAACAGGGTCTGACGCAGTATTGATGAAGGCTACCGTTCTCTCCTGTGCTCCTGTCCTCTCGAGATTCTTCATGAAAAAGGAGGCATCATCGTAACTTATACCAATAGCAGCAAATACTAAAGCGAATCTTTCCTCCTTGCCCTTTACAGCTGCCTGTCTGATTACTTGAGCTACAATCCGGTTATGAGGCAGGCCTGAGCCGCTAAAGATGGGCAATTTCTGCCCTCTCACTAATGCATTTAAGCCATCTATCGCCGAGATTCCAGTTTCAATAAACTCTGCTGGAGGCTGGCGAAGTGCGGGGTTTATGGGCTCACCGTTAATATCCAGATAATCTTCGGGGATCACCCGCGGGCCTCCATCTATTGGCTCTCCCATCCCATTAAAGACTCTCCCTAGAATGTCAATAGATACTGGCAACTTCAAAGTCTCGCCTTTACACCTTATCTTGCTTTCGATGAGGTCCACTTCGCTAACGCCACCAAATACCTCGACTATAGTTGCTTCTTCACTGATGTCTATTGCTTGACCACTTTTCACCTCACCATTGCCAAGTTGAACATCAACCATCTCACCAAATTTTATGCCAGGTATGCTTTCAGCTATGAGCAAAGCTCCTTTAGCCTTACTAATCGCTCTTCCTTCTTTAATGTAAAGTGAGGAGAAATCCATATAAGCCCTCCTTTTCTCAGGGAACGCGTCTGCCAGTTACCAGGCTTTGTTCCATCTCTGACCACAATTCCTTGCCTTTTTGTTCAAAGGCCTCATTGGGTATGTCCTTCATCCTGGATATTCTGTACACCATGGGCGATGACCGGATGCTCTCAATGCCTGCCCCCGAATTTAACATCTCCCGGGTTAGTTCATAAAACTTCATTATAGTCTTAAGCATGAGGCCGGCTTTGGCTGGCGTACAATAGGTATCGACTTCGTTATAGGCGCTTTGCTGGAGAAAGTCCTCTCGTATCATCCTGGCGACAAGAAGCAATAATTTGTCTCCTTCGGGTAAAGCTTCGGGACCCACAAGTCTCACAATTTCCTCCAGCTCAGCCTCCTGTTGCAATACTCTCAAGCCACTAGCTCTGGTATTTTCCCACCCCGGGTCATGCTCGTTCCACCAATCTTTGACTGCGTCTACATAAAGACTATAACTGGTGAGCCAGCTTATGGCAGGGAAATGTCTCTTGTTTGCGAGCGAAACCTCTAAGGCATACAAGGCATCTATTATTCTAAGTGTGTTTTGAGTTACCGGTTCGCTGAAATCAGCTCCGGGGGGACTTACAGAACCGGCTACCGTTACTGACCCCTTTCTTTCAGGGTTACCTAAGCACTCAACCATTCCTGCTCTTTCATAAAAAGAAGAAAGTCGAGAGCCCATATATGAGGGGAAGCCTTCCTCTCCTGGCATTTCCTCCAGCCTTCCGCTCATCTCCCTCATGGCTTCAGCCCATCTCGAAGTTGAATCAGCGACCACTAAAATATCGTAACCCATGTCCCGGAAGTACTCGGCCATAGTAATACCGACAAAAATACTTGCTTCCCTAGCCACAACGGGCATATTAGACGTGTTAGCTATAAAGATCTCTTTCTCTTGTAACAATCTTCCTGTTTTAGGGTCCTTGAGTTGTCTAAAGCTATAAAGCACGTCTGCCATCTCGTTACCCCTTTCGCCGCAGCCGACGTAGATGTTCAGATGTGTCTGAGCCCATCTGGCCAACTGCTGCAGGGCAACGGTCTTTCCAGTACCAAATCCGCCGGGTATCGAAGCCTTGCCACCTAGAGCTAAGGGGAACATGTAATCCAGAATCCGCATGCCAGTAGTGAGCAAGCCCGAAGGGTCTGACCTTTGCTTATAGGGCCTGGGCTTTCTTACTGGCCACTCTTGCATCAGCGTGAGTTCCTTCACCTCACCATCATGCGTTATCCAAGCCACAGGCTCTTCCACTGTGTAGTCGCCCTGGCGTATCTCCTTTATCGTGCCTTTGATTCCCAGTGGCACCATTATCCTGTGTTCTATCAGATCAGTCTCGGGCACCACGCCTATTATGTCCCCCTGGCTAACAGCATCCCCAGCCTTCACTCTAGGTGTGAAGTGCCATTTCTTGTCTCGGGGCAGAGCTGAAGCTTTGGCACCCCGTTTTATGAATGCGCCGGTATTCTCCCCTAAGGTGAGCAATGACTTCTGCAGCCCATCGTAAATGGAGCCTACGAGCCCAGGGCCTAGCTCGGCACTTAGCACTTTTCCCGTTCCTTTCACTACTTCGCCGACTTTCAACCCCAACGTATCTTCGTGTGCTTGAATTATCGCTCTGTTCCCTTCCAGTCCCACTATCTCCCCGATGAGTCCCTCCTCACCTATTTCGACAACCTCGTAAACCTGGGAGCCTTTCATATCATCGGCGATCACTAGAGGACCCGAAACTCTCCATATTCTGCCCATGTCTTTATCCTCCTACTCTTGCCATGATCTTAGACTTCTACTTCGAATCCTATGGCTTCTCTGATGAGCACTCTGTAATGTACCTTAACATCCGGGTGCTTTGTGCCAAATTTCGATGGGACTTCGACAATAACCGGGGTTGTTCCCTTCTTCTTTCTCACTTGGGTCACGAGATCTTCGACATATTGGGCGTAATCCTCCAATATGATTACTATGCCAACATTGGGCTCAGCTAGCAGCTCAGTCAGGGCCTTCCTGGTATCTTCGCGGATATCATGATTGCCCTTTATCGTGTAATGCCTGCTGACGCCAGCCAGTCTCAGTGCGCTAACCAGCTCTTCATCTCCTATAGCAGCTATATCCAGAGGTCTCATAGATGTCATGTCACAGCACCAAAAGCTCCTTTATTTCCTGAACGGGAACACCATCGCCTATGGCTTTTAGAACCAGCCTCAAGTTCCGTATTTCAGCCTCTTTAAGGACTAAATACCAGGCCATCACCAGTGGGGATAGCACTCTGGGCGATAATATTTCCTTGAGCATCCTGAACTTATGCTTATCGATAATTTCATCCACAACCGTGATGCTTTTGGTCTTATCATAGCTCGTGGATACTTCGCTTGCGATATCCTGATATTGTGTATCCTCCAACCGGCCAGAGATATCGGCCAGTTTAAATGTCAATAATTCCTTAACGCCCTTGTCGGTAATCCTGTAGCCGCCGGCAATAATAAGTTCACCAGCATCAAGTCCTATGCCCTCGATTATAGCTCTCGAGGCAATTTGCAGGTTTGTTAGGTCTATCACCAAGCCGAAGGCTTTGGCAAGTACAGAGCCATCCTTTATTCTTCTGGTCATGTTTAGCATGTTTCTATAGTACTCCCCGTCTAGCTTGGCTTCAGCAGCAAACTTCGACTTTGAGTCTTTGTCCATTCTATACTGTTCCAGGGCAGGTACATAGTCCCCCAGTTTGCACTTGACAAGTAGCTGGGCGATGTTATCTACATCCTCAGCTTTGGAGAGTTCGTCCAGCAATCCACTGTTGCGGATAATCCCGACTGGTATCATGCGAGCTTCTTTGCCAGTTGAGATGCCTTGTAAGGCAGCCTTAATGTTTGAGACATCATACTTCACTATATATGCTCTGGACACCTTCAGTACATCTTTGGGCAGGAACTTAAATGATTCCACATAGTCAATGCGTCGCGCGAGATACCGCCACAACAATTCATCGAGGTCATCAAAAGTTCTAACAGGCGATTCCTCCAAATAGTTGCCTATGTCTGTCTCTCTGATAGTTGCCAGTGCATCCTGGAAGTTCGATGCTGCCGCCATCCTGTCTATATGTTCGGAGGTGACAGTTCTGGGTTCTTCGCCTTTCAGGCAAGCAGATATAAATGCGTATCTTGGATCGGGCACAACATTACCTTATGGAGCCGTAAAGAGTTCCTTACTTATCTCCGGCAATAACCTCGGCAGCAGGGTCTCGAGTCTGGTCTCGTAAGTGTTATCTATCCTCAGTTTTCCCTCAGCATCCTCGGCGATAACTCCTCCCAGGAAATTGGATTCTCTGACCTCCAGTATCCTGGCAGACAATTCTCTATCCGTTTCCAGCAGCTTTTTTGCAGTGCCTATGTCTTTGGAAGAAACGTAGATTCGGCCTTTGTCTACGCCGAGCCCATTCATAGCTTCCCTGATCAGGTTCAGAAGGTGAGTCTCATCGCCGGGAATCCGGGCCAGTTCCTTCCGCGCTCCCTCAATTATTCTGGCGATTACGTCAGCTTTGGCACTTGATAGCTGCTGTCGTGCCTTAATAGAGGCCTGAGCTAGAAGTCTGGCAGCCTCCTCCTCTGCCTTTCTTTTCATTATGCTCCGCTCTTCGTCGAATCTCGCTTCCCTCTGCCTTCTGGCTTTCTCTATCTCTTCCTGTGTCTTCTTCTCAGCCTCTTGTGTTATGCTCTGGGCTTCTGACGTTACCTTGCTTAAGACAGCCTGGCTTATTTTCTCCATTTTCAGTATGCCCCTAGAAAAGTCCTAACAGGCTCAGTACCAGTACGGTGAACACTATTCCCAGGATACCCCACAGCTCGACAAGTACAGCCAATATCATGGTTGTGGTTAGCAGTTTCCCTTTTGTCTTGGGCAGGAGGGAGATGCCTGAAGCACAGATAACACCCTGGTATGCTGCTGAGAAGCCTTCAGCGGCTGCAACGAAGATGCCACAGCCCAGCACGGCCAGCCCGTCACCCATGGTGGTTATGTTCTGCAGTACTGTGCTTATGATGAGGATAAGAATTATGAGCCCGTAGAAAGTCTGCGTCATGGGAAGAGACGATAGCAGAATGACATTTCTAAACTGCCCTGGTTCTTCGGACAGGGTACCCGCTCCCGCCGATGCCGCAATACCGACACCTATCGCAGAACCGGCCATGCCACCAGCCAATCCTATTGCCCCGCCCAGAATTGCTAATGCTGTTGGATCCAATGCCATTTCACACTCCTTTCTAAGATTTTGCCTTTACAAACTCAGGTCGAGTCTTCAACCGGAACGGACTATATTCTCTTCCGCCACCCTCGTAGAACTTGAGGAGAAATTCCACAAAACACAGTCTGAGAGAATGGACAAAACAAGAGATACCGCTCAGAGCAGCATTGATTATGTGCCCCACTAGCAAGATTATCACTGCCAGCAGTGGACCGGCAACCACTCGAATTGCCGCCGGCATCAAATTAGGTAATATGGTAGCCATCAAATTGAAGGCGTAAGCGAGGTAATACGTAGCTAGACCCACACCCGCCAGCCGGCAATACGACATGACGTCACCCAGGATTCCGGTCACTTCAGATAGCGCGAAAATTCCCCCCAGCAGGACGCCATTCATCCTAAGATAAGAAACAATGATCAGGATTAAACCCACACCCGCGACATATAGCAGGATAGGATATGCTTGTTCCGGCAATACTGGGACCTCTGCGTGCAGCAAGTTGTGCACGATCCAGGGTATTGCTCCAAGTTCAAGTAAGAATAAGCCAACTTTACTGACCACCGTTCCCTTGCTGCCTGCCTTTGCCCCCTTAATGAGCGTCAGTACATGCGCTATATTCACATGAATCAAGCCTATGATTATCGAGAGAATTATGAACTGTATGGGATTTCCAAGCAGTGATTCAATCCACCCGGAGAGAGCTAAACTCTCGATGTGGAAGAGCTGGAGAAAATTCCCAAAATAGCTACCCGTGAGCAATCCGAAGACAAGACCGGCCCCGCCACTTATGTAGAGCATTCTCTGAAATAGCTTGAATCCTTCGGTTTCAGGGTCGTCAACAAACTTCCTCAAGCCGCGATTGGCGAATAATAGAAATATAGCCGAGTATGCTACATCGTTCATCATCAGACCGAAGAAAAAAGGAAATGCGTAAGATATTACAGGTGTTGGGTCCCACTCCCTGTACCTGGGGACGCCAAACAGCTTTACGATGACTTGAAATGGCCGAAAGATACGGAGGTTTCTGAATTTTGTAGGCGGCTCCTCAGCCTCGTGCGGCTTCTCAATATCAACGAACACATAGTCCACTTTGTCTTTGATCGCAGAAATTGTATCCTCAACGCCAGCTTCTGGAATCCACCCCTCGATCAAGGTGACGTATTTTGCCTCACTGGCTTTGGCCAAGACTGCTAACCTTTCTATTTCGGCTGATAACGCCTCCCGGAAAAGGATGAGCGTATTCAAATTCTCTCTGGTCCTACTTTCGATCTCGGTCTGAAGCTTTGCCAGTTCCTCTTCGAAAGTGTGAATATTACTGTTGGCTGCTTCAAGGAATTCTCTCAAGGTCAAGTCTTTTTCTGGTATCTGTAGAGTCTTTGCCCCGCCATCCCTGACCATAGTCTCTATGGTCTCCCGGTCTTCAGTCTTGGCAATGGCGTACAAGATGGTCTCGCTCTCTATTGTGACCACAATGTTCTCGAGCAGGTATCCTCTCAGTTTAGTGTACAGGGTTTCAAATAGTTCATTGGGGAACACAAACACCGTGGAGAAAAGGTAAGTGCCGGAGAAACTCAAATCTCGTAATCTGATATCAGCCCGGTGCCCTAGAGAGCCCAGATGCTTGCTTAGGTCCGTGAGCTCTTTGACGTTCTCTTTGAGTTTGGCTGCTATTTGGTGCATTTTGCCGAGCTTGGTACATAGCGCCCTTACTTCGCTGTCGATTTCGTCAAGGGGTCTGTTGTATGTAACCTCCACATTCTCTCCCGGCGATACTCTTTCTCCCTTTGGAAGGTAAGCTAATACGTCGTTTATGTTGGTTAGTAGTTCAGCGATCTTTCTTCTTTCCCGTTCAATTGCCTCTTTGTCTACAGGCTTCAGTTCTTCGCTTTCCTCAACATGAAGCACGCCAGCACTATGTAGTGTTTTGAGAGTCTCGGTGGAGCGGTCTTTGGTAGTCATTACCCTGACTTTAACCATGGGGTCAGGGGTATTGACGATTAAGGGTATCATGTCAGCTCTTCCCCCTGACAATACTCACCACAAGCCCCGTGATTTCCTTTACTTTCTTTTCGGCGTTGATGTTGATCTCGGCGGCTTTCTTCTCGGCATCTTTGATTTTCTTGTCAGCTTCCGCCTTAGCTTTGCTTACAATCTCGTCACACTCAGTCTTTACCTCATCTAGCGGCAACTGAGTCGAAAGCATTTTCTTGGCCTCCTCCTTGGCTCTGCGGAGAATTTCGTTGGCTCTGGTCTTTGCCTCTGCTAGGATCTTTTCGGCTTGAGTCTCGAGGGCTTCTACACTATTGGTGATTTCTTCAGGCATATCGTTGCTCCTTGACAAGTCCCCGGGTTGGTACTGGACAATGTCTGCACGTAAGCTACTTCCACAGCCGGGCGGACAACCCTTTCAGCAACTGGTGATTGGTTATCGGTGTGATTATAGCAAACCAGTCCACTTTCGCCAATATCGATACCCCTGGTAGGAATGCACTGTCCATGTGTCAGTAACTTCAAGGTTTGTTATTACAGTGGAATGCTTTATAATTCAAGATATGAGAGTGCAGGCGTTGCACGGGTGGGACGTGACCGTCGCCCAGGCACGGGAAATACAATTGAGTCTGGCGAAAAGGGTGGTAACTGAAGACAAAGTCGCTAACCCACGCCTTATTGCCGGTATTGACATATCTTCTCCCGATGCCCGGGGCGTAGCCAGAGGAGCAGTGGTGGTTCTCCGTTATCCTGAGCTTAAGATAGTCGAGGTAGGGGTGGCTGAAGGTAAGATTACGTTTCCCTATGTTCCTGGCCTGTTGTCTTTCCGAGAAACCCCTTTGATACTGGCTGCCTGCGAGAAACTAAGTCATGTTCCCGACCTTGTTCTGATTGATGGCCAAGGAATTGCTCATCCCAGAAGGTTTGGGCTTGCCTCACATGTGGGACTCTTTCTGGATTTGCCCACTATCGGCTGTGCGAAATCTATCCTTTGCGGGCGGCATCAACCCGTGGCAGAAGAGGCGGGCTCTTATGCTGAGCTGCTTGACAAGGGGGAGCTTATTGGGGCAGCGCTGAGAACTAAGTCGGGAGTGAAACCAATATATGTTTCCGTGGGTCACAGAATTGACTTGGCATCGGCTTTGCGGTGGGTTATGAAGTGTTGTCTTGGTTATAGACTTCCTGAACCCACCCGTCTGGCTCACCTGGCTGCCGGGGGAATGTTGACCTCCGAACCAAGCTGCCAAGGGGCATTGTTCGATTAGGAGGACTGCAAATGCAGGAAGAGAAGGAAAATCTGGAAGCCTTGCTTCGGCAAATCTCAGACATCATGGTGCATCTTTGACATCTCTGGCAAGGAAAAGGAAATTGCCAGAACGGAGGCAGAGTCAGCACAACCTGATTTCTGGCGTGACCCAGCTAAAGCTCGAGCTGTCATGCGTGATCTCAGGGGCAAGAAGAACCTGGTCAGTGTCTGGTGCGGGCTGGAGAAGAAGGCCGCCGATCTTCAGGAAATGATTGTTCTGGCTGTCGGGGAAGAGGATTACTCTCTCAAAGAAGAGATACAACTGGAACTAAGAAAGCTGAGCTCCCAGTTTGAACAGCTGGAGAGTCAACAGCTTTTTACTGGCGATTATGATGATCGGAATGCCATGCTCGCTCTTCATGCTGGGGCTGGTGGCACAGAGTCTCAGGATTGGGCCAACATGTTGCTCAGGATGTACTTGAGGTGGGCAGAGCGGCATGACTATGAAGCTGAAGCCTTAGATGTCTCCCCGGGAGAAGAGGCTGGTATCAAAAGCGCTATCGTGGAGATTAAAGGGGATTATGCCTTTGGATATCTCAAGGGTGAGCATGGAGTGCACAGATTGGTGCGGCTGTCTCCTTTTGATGCCGACCATGCCCGCCACACATCTTTTGTTCTGGTGGAAGTCCTCCCCGAAGCTGAAGAGACGGTGGATATCAAAATAAACCCGGAAGACCTGAGGATAGACACTTTCAGGTCCAGCGGTCCCGGCGGGCAACATATGCAGAAGACAAGCAGCGCTGTCAGGATAACTCACTTGCCTACAGGTCTGGTAGCGACTTGCCAGGGGCAGAGGTCTCAGCACCAGAACAAAGAAGCTGCTTTGAAAGTCCTTTATTCTCGCCTCCTGGAGCTGGACCGCAAGCAGAAATGGGAGGAGAGAGCCAGGCTGAAAGGCGAGCGTATTGAGGCGGCTTGGGGACATCAAATTAGAAGTTATGTTCTCCATCCCTACAAAATGGTGAAGGATCACCGCACCGATTACGAGGTTCACGACGCTGAAGCTGTACTGGATGGAGAACTGGACGGATTTGTCACTGCCTACCTTCGGTCTACAGTGGGGACATGATTAGACGTGTTGCTTTCATAATTCTGGCGCTTCTTCTCCTTCTAAGTCCCTCACCCGTCGCGGCCGAGACCGGTATTGCAGTCATAGCTAGCGATGTGGATGTAGATTTCCCGAGCCGGGCTGTGTTCACGGTTCAAGCTGAAAGCTATGTCGATATTGTGGATGTGCGTCTCCGTTACCAGGTGGATAGGATGAACTACGCTGAAGTTGTCAGTGAGGGTTGGGCTGATTTCACTCCGGGCACCAGGATAGAGGCTAATTGGGTGTGGGATATGACGAATGCAAGCTTGCCGCCCGGTTCTGAGGTAACATATTGGTGGGTGATTGAAGATGATGATGGGAATAGGATTGAGACCTCTCCCGAGATAATGCATTTCGATGACAGTCGCTTCACTTGGCACAGCTTGACTAGCAGTGTAGGCGATGGCGCAGGAATGACCCTTTCTTGGTACACCGGCGGCGATTCTTTCGCCCGGGAATTGATGAATACTTGTGAGGAAGGACTCGCCAGGCTGACGCAGGATATTGGCGCTTACCCAGAAAGGCCTATCAAGATATACATTTATGCCTCCGCTAGTGATCTAAGGGGGGCTATGGTTTATTCTCAGGAATGGACTGGCGGCGTTGCCTTTACCGATTTTGGCATAATCGCTATTAGCATTCCACCGAGCCAACTTGAATGGGGCGAGAGAGCGTTGGTTCACGAGTTGACGCATCTTGTTGTTCATCAGGCAACTTTCAGCCCTTATGGACAGCTTCCTCTCTGGCTTGATGAGGGGTTAGCTACAAACAGTGAAGGTGAGCTTGACCCAGATCTTCGCTCCAGCCTGAATAGAGCTATCTCAGAAGGCACACTCATTTCAGTGCGCAGCCTGTGTAGTCCATTTTCCGCTTACGCTGACAAAGCTCGCCTTTCCTATGCCCAGAGCTATAGCCTTGTCGAGTACCTTCTGGATAATTATGGACAGGACAGAATGCTCGACTTATTGACTCTTTTCAAGCAAGGTAACACCTATGACGAAGCTTTGACCGAGGTATATGGTTTTGATATAGCTGGTCTTGATGCTCTTTGGCGAGCAACGCTAACATCTCGCGCTGTCATTGCGAGCGAAGCGCGGGAATCTCATCCCGCCCTAATTGCTGCGCTGGCAGCATTGGCGACAGCACTCGCTTTGTTGGTTGCTTTGGCTCTTAAGAAACGGACCTGGCGAGGGTCATTTAGGAAATCGACGATCTAAGATAAGCCATGAAAGACTCTTTCACTGTTCGTGATCTACCCCTCAGTGAACGCCCGAGGGAGAGGCTGTTGAAGCTGGGCAGTGAAGCTCTTTCTGCACAGGAGATTCTGGCTGTAATCCTGGGTCGAGGGACTAAAGGTGAGTCTGTTATGATGACTAGCCAGAAGTTGCTGAGCCGGTTTGGCAGTCTCAAAGGCGTTGCCAACGCCTCTGTGGAGGAATTGACTCAGACGAGAGGCATTGGGCCGGCCAAGGCGACGCAGATTAAAGCTGCCCTCGAATTTAGCAGGCGGCTGGAAGCAGATGCCGGTGAGAAACCCAAGCCGGTCCTCAAATCCCCCGAGGATGTAGCTGCCGAGGTGAGGAGCCAGCTGAAAGGCAAAAAGAAGGAGCATTTTCTGGTACTCTGTCTGGATACCAGAAACAGGTTGATAAATCGCAAGCTGGTCTCTATCGGCAGCCTAGATACGAGCATTGTTCATCCCCGCGAAGTGTTCAAGGAGGCAGTATCTTCTTGTGCCGCCTCAGTGGTTTTTGCCCATAATCATCCTTCGGGTGACCCCGAGCCATCCAAAGAGGACGTTGAGCTAACCAAGCGGCTAGCCAAAGCCGGCGAGATTATAGGCATTGATGTCCTTGACCACATCATCGTCTGTGATAAGAATTACGTAAGCCTGAAGGCCAGGAATCTGTTCTGAATCAATTTACTGCAGCTTAATTTCTGGGATATACTATTGGGAAGATGAACATCGTGAAGACTAGCGAAAAGAGCGAGGTTTTCTTTTTCCCTTATGATAGAGGCAGGGCTTTCCTCAGAGGGTTGAGGACTCTTTTCTCAAAAGTGGCCGGTGTCGTCTCTAAAGGGGATTCAGTAGCGGTGAAGGTGCACATGGGAGAATATGGCGGTAGTGCTTACCTCCGCCCGCCGATAGTGCGCCGAGCATGTGATTTGATTAAGGAGGCTGGGGGAAAACCATTTGTCACCGATACCACTACTCTTTATCCCCTGGGGCGATTCACTGCCAGCCAGTATCTGGCCACGGCTGCCCGCAATGGGTTCACCGAGGAATCGGTAGGAGCGCCTGTGGTTATCGCCGATGGAGAGCAAGGCTATGATGGGGAGTGGGCGCCTATCCGCAGACAGGTTTCTGGTTGCTCTTTAGGTAGGATAAAGATAGCCAGCAAGGTTTTCAATGCTGATTCTCTGATAGTTCTCTCTCATGTGAAAGGGCATGCACAGGCCGGCTTTGGCGGCTCTATCAAGAATGTGGCTATGGGCTGTGTTACCAAGGAGTCGAAGGCTGCTCAACATAGGGCGAACCGGGCTATCATCGACATCTCCAAATGCAATGGCTGCGGACAATGCGTTGAGGCATGCCCGTTCAAAGCCTTGTCGCTAGTTGAGGAAAAAATGGTGCGTGATGATGAGAAATGCATGGATTGCAGTCATTGTCTTTATCTGTGTCCGGAAGGTGTTTACTCTCTGCCTCCCGGGGCTAAGGAGAGGTTTCAAGTTTCTCTGGCTCATGCCGCTGCGGGGGTACTGAGCCGGTTTCAGTCGAAAGTGGCTTGCATCAATTTCGTTCAGGATGTGACGCAGTCATGTGACTGTGTGGCGCCGTCGGGTTTTCCGGTAGTTCCCGACATTGGCATCCTCGCCTCCACGGATGTGGTAGCCATTGACAAGGCATCGTTGGACTTGATTGCTCAAAGCAAACCCCTGGGGAAATTTGCCGAGATCAGTTCTCCCGATATACTGGGCAAGATAAACGGCACAGATAGCCTGATCCAAATAAGAACTGCGCACGAGCTTGGCCTGGGGAACACGACATATGAATTAAGAGAGTAAAAATAGAAATGCAAGATGACAAGTCAAAATTTAGAAAGGGATTTAACGGTCAAAGAAAGCAAGCGATTTCTGCAATTTAATTTGCAGTTTTGATCCTGTATCTTTGCTTTTTGATATTTCTCTCGAGATTCAATCACCGTTTAGGACAGTATTTAGAACAACATGGAAGACATTGACCTGGCTCGCTCTCTTTTAGAAGAAGATAAATGGAACCTGGTCATAGTGAAGAAAGGGCAGGTTCTCTTGAGTTCAAGAGAGCGTGGGATAGCTCCCTTTTTTCAAGCTGTTCAGAGCATAGGAAAGGGTTTACATAATGCTGCGGTGGCTGACCGCATCGTGGGGTTAGCCGTAGCTATGCTCTGCCTTCATGCTCGGGCGAAGTACGTGTACGCTGACATATTGAGCCAGGGAGCGCTGGATATGCTAAGGAAGAAGGGAGTAGCCGTTAATAGTAAAACTACGGTGCCTCACATCTCTAACTACGATGGCACAGACCTGTGTCCTTTCGAGAAACTGGCAGAGAGTTGCCAAAAGCCTTCTCAATTACTGGCAGCGTTGCAGTCTCTCTTTGGCGAAGATAACCAGTGAACAGGATTTGGCATCTTGCGTTATTATCTCTTCTTTTGGCGGCTTTGTTGGTTTCGCCTTCGATTGCCTGCTGGCCTTT
>Ga0256868_10000881_pt1 | contig 17051 bp, 18 predicted proteins | sample RVTome_13_FD_187341 | JGI IMG/M metagenome (GOLD analysis project Ga0256868, IMG submission 187341) | Soil microbial communities from uranium-contaminated site in the Upper Colorado River Basin, Wyoming, United States - RVT92D227 HiSeq ...
TTTCTCCGGAAGGAAGTTTGGAAAGGAAAGAAGAGAAAGGGTTCTTCCGGATGATGGACGGGGTAGGAATCCATGAGGTGGTGATTGGAAGCCCTGTTCATAATCAACTTTTTCCTCTGATGGATGACAAACAGGTGGAAGAGGTCCTCCTCGCTTATCGCGAGAGATATCTCGCCATCCGGGAGGATCCGAGGATCAAGTTGATCATCATCTTTAAAAATCACGGTGAGGCGGCTGGAACATCTTTGGAACACACTCATTCTCAAATTGTTGGAACCGCTGTCGTTCCATCCGATATCCGAAAAAAATTGGAGGAGGCAGCCCGATATTACGATGACCACGGAAGATGTGTCTATTGTGATTCGATTCAAGAGGAACTCAGCTTTGGCAAGAGGATTGTGATGAATACCGAGAAATTTGTCGTCCTCCAGCCCTTCGCATCCCGGTTTCCCTTCGAGACCTGGATTATTCCCAAAGACCATCAGGCCTCTTACGGTTTAATCTCTATGGAAGATTCTAGAACCTTTGCAAAGGTTCTAAAGGCAACCCTGCTGAAACTCTATTCCAAGCTGAATGATCCCCCCTATAACTATGTTATCCATACCGCTCCCATCAAAGATGAATGGGAAGATTACTATCATTGGCACCTTCAGATTACTCCGAGGCTGACCACCGCTGCTGGATTTGAAATGGGATCGGGCATCTTTATCAACATTGCCTTCCCTGAGGAGACCGCTCAATTTCTGAAAGAAGGATAATTCAGAACTTTTTTCATGCCACACCTCTTAGAAAGAGGACAGGAGGGATGACAAAATGGTGAAAAAGGAGATTTTAAAAGCAGGGGTTTTTAATCGACGCCAGTTCTTATTCTTGTCGGGCCTTGGAAGCGTTGCCTTCCTGTCTGGGCAACCCGATCTCTCTTGGGCTCAAATGAAAAAGAAGAAAGAGATGTCTTATATCACAAAAGATTACAGCCGGCTTTTGGGAATGGAAGGATTCAGTGACACCCTTTTAAGAAACCACTTCACCCTTTACCAGGGTTACGTCACGAATACGAATAAACTTATTGAAATCCTCAATCAGATGCTGAAGGAAGGAAAAGAGGGCTCTCCGGAGTTTGCTGAATTGAAGAGGAGATTCGGATGGGAATTCAACGGGATGAGGCTACATGAGTTTTACTTCGAAAATCTGGGAGGAAAGAGAGGGTTAGAAAAAACAGGAAAGTTGTTCAAGAAAATCTGCGAAGAGTTTGGAAGTCTCGAAACCTGGGAAAACGAATTCAGGACCGCCGGAATGATGCGAGGGATTGGGTGGGCGATTCTGTATCAGGACCCTCTTACTGGAAGACTTTTTAATTTCTGGATCAATGAGCATGATGTCGGTCATCCTGCTGGCTGCATACCCCTCTTAATTTTGGATGTCTTTGAACATGCCTTTATGGTCGATTATGGGTTGAAGAGGGCCGATTATATTGAAGCCTTCTTCAAGAATATCCAGTGGAAGGCCGCAGAGGAAAGGCTGAGGTGAAGGCAAGATCATTCTGAAGGAGTCTGTGATGGATGCCGTTTTTCTCTCCCGAATTCAATTTGCCGTGACAACGATGTTCCACATCCTGTTTCCAGTGCTCACGATCGGCCTTGCCCTCTACCTGGTCGTAGTGGAATTCCTCTGGCTCATGACGAAGCAGGAGGTCTATTACCGCCTGTACCGTTTCTGGGTAAAGATCTTCGCTATCAATTTCGGAGTAGGAGTGGTTTCTGGCGTTGTGTTAGAGTTCGAGTTCGGCACCAATTTCTCCCGCTTTTCCCAGATGGTGGGCAATGTCTTTTCTCCACTTTTGGGTTTTGAGGTCATGACCGCCTTCTTCCTGGAGGCCGGCTTCCTGGGCATCATGCTTTTCGGTTGGGAAAGAGTTCGTCGAAGCATCCATTTTCTTGCCACCTGTCTGGTGGCGTTTGGATCCATCCTCTCTGCCTTCTGGATTTTGGCTGCAAACTCCTGGATGCAAACTCCAGCGGGCTACAAACTTGTGAACGGAAAGTTTATGGTCACCGATTTCTCAGCTGCCATCTTCAACCCTTCCCTGTTTGCCCGAATGGGCCACATGACGATGGCTTGTTTTGAGACATCTGCTTTTGTCGTAGCCGGCATCAGCGCTTACTATCTTCTGAAAAAGAAACAGACGGTCCTTTTTCGACGCTCTTTAGCCATCTCCTTGGTAATGGCCTCCCTTTTCGCACCCCTTCAGATCTATCTGGGTGATGTGAGCGGCCGTCAAGTCTTCCATCACCAACCTGCAAAACTGGCCGCCATGGAAGCTCATTGGGAAACCAACACCGAGGGAGGGGCCCCATTTGCAGTCGTCGCTTTTTCAGACATGGAAGCAGAGAAGAATCTCTTTGCAGTCGACATCCCTGACGGCCTCAGCCTACTGGTGACCCATTCCTTTGATGGTCGAGTTCAGGGGCTTAAGGAATTTCCAAAAAAAGATCGCCCCAATGTTTTTATCCTTTTCTGGAGCTTCAGGCTCATGGTTGCCATCGGGTTCATCCTTTTATTCGTGATGGTGTGGGCTGCTGTTCTGTGGCGACAGGGGCGCCTTTATAGCCACCGTCCATTCTTACGAACCCTGGTCATTCTCCATCCCCTGGGTTTTGTCGCCACCGAGCTGGGATGGGTGACCAATGAGGTAGGCCGGCAGCCATGGCTGGTCTATAATTTGATGCGGACGAGCGAAGGTGTCTCCCCCATTCCGGCTGGGAATGTCATCTGGTCTTTGAGCCTCTTTCTGATCATCTTCCCAGTCATTGGGGCAAGCTATTTTTACTACGTCCTCAAGACATTGGCGCGGGGGCCGGATCTCGCCAGCCCCATTCCACCCATCCAGCTACCAGCAGGCATGCGACCCCTTATGAATTCTAAGATTGAGGAATTAGGACATTGAGGAATTCGGGGATTTTGAAATTCCTGAATTCCTGAATCCCAAAATCTTTTAATTAAGGGTTCTAAGTATGGATCTTGTCATTATATGGTCTTGCTTGTTAGCTCTGGCGATCATCCTCTACATCGTCCTTGACGGTTTCAGCCTGGGGATAGCCCTATTGTTTCCAGTCACCCGGGACGAGGAAGAACGAGATATATTGGTGGGGAGCATTGCCCCCGTATGGGATGCGAATCAGACTTGGTTGGTATTTGGCGGAGGAGCCCTTTTTATCGCCTTTCCTATGATTTATGGCGTTCTTTTCAGCGGCCTTTACATCCCTCTTCTCACCTTCATCTTCGGCCTGATCTTTCGTGGTGTAACATTTGAGTTCCGGGCAATTGCTACTCGAAAAGGACCCTGGAACAAGGCTTTCTTCTTTGGAAGTCTGGTCGCTGTGATCGCTCAGGGGTTGACCCTTGGCGGCATTCTTTCTGGAATGACAGTAGACGGAGACCACTTTGCAGGCGGCCCTTTTGACTGGCTAAACCCCTTCTCAATGATGGTAAGCATTGCATTGATTGCTGGCTACATCCTCCTGGGATCCACCTATCTCATTATTAAAACCAGCGGAGCGATCCAAGAACGGGCCTATCGCTATGCCTTCTGGGCTGCGATGACTGTGTTGGGATTCCAAATCTTGGTTACCATTTGGACACCTTTCCACTATCCTTCGGCTTTGAAAAATTGGTTTAGTCCGCCCAGAATCTATTTTATCTGGTCTTTCCCCATGATAGGTTTGGCAGCCTTCTATGGACTGATCAAGAGTCTGAAAGCCCGGCGTGAAATCCTGCCTTTTGTTTTTAGCGTCATCTTTTACTTCGCGGGATATCTCGGTCTCATTGCCTCTCTTTACCCTTATGCCATCCCTCCCAGCATCACCTTTCGGGAAGCGGCAGCACAACAAGAAACCCTGCGCTTTACACTCTGGGGAGTGATCATCGTTTCGCCTTTCGTATTAGGGTATACGGTCTATAGCTACATGGTTTTCAGAGGTAAAGTTGGAAAAGAGGGTTATTATTAATTCCCTGTGATCGAATCCTCTGCGGACCTTTCTTCCAAAGGAGGCCAGGAAAATATCTGGCGGAGATGATGAAGAAAATCTTTTACAGAAAGACCCCTTTTTGATCAACCCTTTTCACTTTTCAGTTTCTCGGTCCAGGCCACTAGGCTCTCGAGCAGCTCACCTATTTTTTTCTTCGTCTTCTCGTCTGTGACTTTCCCGTTTTGGTCAATTTTTTCCTGGACAAAAGGGACCATGACTTCGGGCTGGTTTAGGGGATACATGTTCAAGAAAACGAAACTCTGCCGCAGATGATATTGTGCCCTTGCTGTTCCCAACATCCCAACCGATGCCCCCATGACGGCAACAGGCTTGCCATCGAAAGCACTATCTCCGTAGGGTCTCGATGCCCAATCAATCGCATTTTTTAGAACGCCCGGGATGGAATAGTTATACTCTGGTGTAGCAATCAAGATGGCATCGGCTGCTCTAATTTTTGCTTTGAACTCTTTGACCTTATCCGGAGGTTGAAGTTCTAAGTCTTGATTAAAGGGCGGGGTCCCTTCGAGGTCGAAGATCTCAAGAGATGCATCGTCAGGGACCATCTCAAGCGCTGCTGCCAAGATGGCCCTGTTGTAAGATTGCTTTCTCAAACTGCCTGCAAATCCAAGGATATGCACTTTCTTGTCCATGACCATTCCTCCTTTCTTGTCTAACGGTAAAGCATAAAAGTATATCATTCCCTTCTATTTAATCATCCCTGGCCAAAAGTGCAATGAGAAATGGTCCATCGTCAATTTCTGCATTTTATCCCCCCCAATACATAGAACCTTTCGTGATGTCCTGGCCCTAATAGAAATAAGGCTACAATGAAATTTTGGAACGGTTTAAGTAAAGGAGGCTTTGCTTTGAAACCTAAAGCGGCAGGGCTATCAAAACTGATTAAACAGGCCTATCCATCCCTCTAATCCTTTTCGAATCATCATCATGGCAAAGGCAGCCAGCAATAGGGATGAAACCTTCCCGACTCCCTTAGCTCCTCCTTCTTTCATCAACCCCATGATCCAATGGGATCGACCGAAGACCAACCAGACGACAAGAAGGTTGAGGACGAGGCAGAGGAGCGTTGAAATATAGCCATAGGTGTGAATAACGATCAGGAGCAGCGTAAGAACGGCTGGTCCCACAATCAGAGGAATCCCAATAGGCACCACCCCCATGGTTTCTTTGGGGAATGTGCGAGTTTTCTCTGGAAAGATTATATCCACAATAGAAATAATAAAAAGAAGGATTCCTCCTGCGATCTGAAAATCGGCAACTGAGATTCCCAGTAGAGCAAAAACCGACTTCCCTGCGCCAAGAAACCCAATGCTCACCAGAAACGCTGTTAGAATAGATTGACGAATCACTTTTTTTCTCTCTGGCTGTATCATCTCTGAAGTAAGGGAAGAGAAAATAGGAAGAATGCCTAAGACATTGAAGGCCACAAAAAGGGGGATAAAGGGTAAAAAAATCCTCACAGAGATTAACTGTCTCAAAATCTGATGGAACCAGTCCATAAAAATAGGATACAAAAAAGAGTGGCATTGGACAAGGAAATTTTTTTTCTTCTCTCCATTCCTGTCTTTTCCATGCAGAATAGTTAAGAATACTCCGTTTTCACAGATAAAATACTAATTTCACCTTATTTATTTTACCCCAATACTTTTGGAAACTGGTTAATAATGGAAGGGCCTTGGATCGTTAACATACTTTGCCGCAATGAGTCCAAAAGGTGGGGTCTTAATTCATGATTCCTCTGAAGGATACCATTCCACGCATAGGATTTTCGTTCATTACATGGACACTTATCCTCTTAAATGCCATTGTTTTCATATTCGAGATATCCGTTCCTAAAGATCTCTTACAGCAATTGTTCTATCTCTTCGGTCTTGTCCCAGCAAGGTATACGTATCCAAACTGGGCACTGATCCATGGTCTTTCTCCGGGTAATTATTCACCCTTCTTAACAAACATGTTCTTGCATGCGGGTTGGCTCCACATCCTTGGCAATATGTGGTTTCTTCACCTCTTCGGAAGCACGGTGGAGGATCGCATGGGCCACTTCAGATTTCTATTCTTCTATCTCCTTTCAGGGCTCGCCGCAAACTTGATTTTCTTTATGGTTGATCCCACTATTCTACGATTCCTGAATTTGGGGCATCAGGAGCCATCGCAGGGGTCATGGGGGCTTATATTGTGATGTTCCCGAAGGCGCAAATACTAACATTAATCCTGCTCCTGTTTATCCCTCTTTTAGTGAACTTGCCGGCTTTCTTCTACCTTGGCTTCTGGTTTCTCATTCAGATTATCTCTGGAACACTTTCCTTTGCCTCTCACGGCATAGGAGGGGGGGTAGCGTGGTGGGCACATATTGGTGGGTTTGTCACAGGGATTGTGCTCCTTCCCTTCTTCAGAAATAGAAAGCTTTCATACCGTAAGCCTTTTCCGGATGAAACCTACCATTACATTAATCGTTAATCGAGGGGATTTTAAAAGGAGGCCAAAATGAAATTTGACATCTCTACGATATTCTGGCTATTCTTCATCATTGCAGCACTGCAGCCCCTTCTAAAGAAGAGACTTCTTGTGGCGATGAGCCTTTATCCACAACCGATCAAGCACCAACCATCGGTTGAATATCTCCCAATTCCAAGATTCAAAGGACCCGCTCATAAGCCGTAGCAAACAGTTAATGCTGTAGAGGAAATTTCATGTCATTTGAGCTCTTATTTCTTATCTCTATCGTTGCCGGGTTTGTCGGTGCCATGAGCGGAATGGGCGGCGGCGTGATTCTCATTCCAGTCCTCACATTGTTTGGAATGGACATCAAACATGCCATCGCCGTGAGCATCGTCTCCGTCATTGCCACGTCGAGCGGATCCGCCTCGGCCTATGTGAGGGACCGTATTACAAACCTCAAAGTTGGTATGTTTCTCGAAATGTTTACGATCGTGGGGGCGCTTGCAGGGGCTGCCATTACATTAGCTTCTGGAAGAAGGTTTCTCTTCATTCTTTTTGGTATCGTCCTGTTGTCTTCATGGATAGCCTTGTTCCGGCAGAGAAACGAAGGCTGGCGGCCAGCCGCTCACCAAGATGTCTTCTCCCGCTGGCTCGAATTGAAAGGCAGCTATTATGACCGCTCTGTTCAGCACACCATAGTGTATCACGGCGCCCGAGCCTATTTCGGAGGTCCCTTAATGTTTGGCGCAGGCCTGATCGCCGGACTCTTGGGCATTGGTGCAGGAGCCCTTAAGGTGTTGATCCACGACCTTGTGATGGGGCTCCCGCCGAAGGTATCCACCACTACCAGCAATTTAATCATCGGTGTGACGGCCCTGGCCGGCACCAGTGTCTACCTCGCGGCGGGAATGATCGACCCGGGACTGGCCGCCCCGGTCATTCTCGGCGTCGTCTTCGGCGCCTTCACGGGCACACGCTTGCTCGTCCGTTTGACCAATCAGACAGTACGCCACATATTTTTAGGGGTGTTATTGGTTTTGGGAGTCGAGATGATCCTCCGCGGTATCTGGGCAGTCTGGGGGTGAAAATGCAGGCATCGATCAATCCTCCTGAGAAGGTGCAGAGTGATTACCGTTTCGATATGGAAAGCCTGGTTGGGTATATTCTCTTGACAGGTGTTCTGTTGAGCGTGGCTCTCCTTGCGGTTAGCTTCGTCTGGCGCTGGGTGAGGGTGGCCAATCTACGATTCGAACATTCGATTGTTGGAATGAACTTCTTCGAGTTCATCTCATCCACCCTCCGGCAGATGGCCTCTCGGGCTTTCCGTCCCCGTCTCTTCCTCAACATGGGAATCGCCGTTTTGATGTTAACCCCTTTTGTGCGGGTGCTGGCTTCTGTTTTCTATTTCGCTTTCGTTGAGCACAACTGGAAGTATACCCTCTTCACCAGCTTTGTCCTTAGCGTGCTCACTTATAGTCTCTTCCTTCGATGAGCCATTTTTTATAGATCCCATCCTTGATCGCAGATCACACCTGCTTCCAGTCAGGTATTGCAGATTGCAAACCCGCTCCCCCTGAATGAGTCTCCATGAGATATCACCATGCTTGATGACAATCTTTCTCTTTTTTTAGGAATGCTTTTCTTTTCAGCGTTTAATTTCAAACAACGTCATACGAGATTCTTTTTGTTTTTATTCCTGGAAAGGAATCGCAGCCACAACAGAGTGCTTCCAAGCTTAAAGTACCGGCTTCCCGCTTGTAGAATACCATTCTCCCCTTTATGGCACTCACTTTAGCCTCAACGGGGTCTTTTTAGGGATGCATTCCAATTCCACCTCTCTCTTGTTTGAATAAGGGGAGGGGGTGGATTGGAGTCGGTCATCGATCTCAAGCGTGACTCCTATTTTTCCGAAGGCTTCAATAACCCCATTCCTGATCCGGTCTAAGGCTTCGATGTTCCAGTCCATTGGCATATCTGCTCCTACCTCTCTGAGGAAAGAAAACATTTCTCTATTGAAGTCGTCTGACTTAATGATGATTTTTCGATTCATCTTTCTTGTACCTCGGTTTTGGGCTCTCCATGGTTATCCGGGGGATAAAAAAAGGCGCCCGATCGGTGTAGCTCTTGTTACTCCGAGGAGGGCAGGAGCACTTGAGTTTCACCTGGGTCTCAGATCAGGCGCTCATCAGCTTACTTCGGTGTTACAGCGGCGAACAGATTATTTTGTCCCCTCTGGAGGAAAAGGAGGATATTATCCTGATCCTTGACCTTCTCAATCTTTTGAACGAAGTCATTCACGTCTTTGATCGGTTTTCGGTTGACCTCTCGAATGACATCGCCTGTCTGGATTCCTGCATTCGCTGCTGCACTCCCCGGCTCAACACCAGTCACCACCACGCCCGTGTCTTTCTTCAGACCGAGCCCCTTCGCGATTTCAGGGGTGAGATTCTGCACGGTAATCCCCAGGGATTTGTGGGAAGGTGCTTTCGTAATTTCTACTTTCTCCTCTATCTCACCAACTTTCACCTGTAGGTCAAGAACTTTCCCATTCCTCAATAGCTTAATGGTTGCGGCTTTCCCCACGGGAGTCGATGCAACCATCCGGGGTAGGTCTTTGGAATCCGAAACTTCTTTACCATCAAACTCCACGATGACATCTCCCTGCTCGATTCCCGCCTTCTCTGCCGGGCTTCCCGAAACCACTTGGGCCACCAGAGCCCCCTTCTTCTCCTTGAGAGCGAACGACTTCGCCAATTCTGGGGTCAGCTCCTGAATGCTCACGCCCAACCATCCCCGGGTCACATGTCCCTTCTCCTGAAGTTGAGGAGCAATCTCTTTGGCCATGTTGATTGGAATCGCAAATCCAATTCCCTGGCCTGAAGCAATGATGGCTGTGTTGATGCCCACCACCTCTCCTTTCATGTTGATAAGCGGTCCCCCACTGTTTCCTGGGTTGATCGAGGCATCGGTCTGAATGAAATTGTCATACGGTCCGGAGCCAATGACTCTTCCCTTGGCGCTGACAATTCCTGCGGTCACGGTCTGTTCCAATCCGAATGGACTCCCGACGGCTACGACCCAACTGCCCACTTTAAGTTCATCCGAATTGCCCAGGTTAAGAGGTTGCAGGTCGGAAGGGGCTTTAATTTTGATGAGAGCGAGATCGGTTTTGGGATCCCGACCCACGACTTTCCCATCATACTCTTTGCCATTTGCGAGTTTCACTTTGATCTGGTCCGCCTCTTCGACCACGTGGTTATTGGTTAAGATGTACCCCTCACGGCTCATAATAAACCCAGACCCGACACCCCGCTGTTCGAAACCCCTGGGAGGGTTGCCCTCGGAGAAAGGCCCGAAGAAGTCTCCAAAAGGATTCTGGTCTCCAAAGGGATTACCAGGAAAATGACGGAATCCAAAGTCAACATTCTTTATTTTCTTGACCACCTGGATATTGACTACACCGGAACGAACTTTCTCGGCAAGATCACTGAAGTTTGCCGGAACCATCGGGGTCTCGGAAAGGTTAGACACCGATGTGGTGGGCGTGTTAGAAGGTTCGATAGCAGTTAACATCCCATACCCCAATCCCAGTATGGACCCTGCCAGTAATAGGGCGATCAGAATTGTTTTGAGGTGTTTTTTCTGTTCCATGACTTATCCTCCTTCATAGGATTTTAGATTTTGGGCTGGGCCCAGCCTTTCGATCTCCCTTAATGGTAAGAGCTGAACTTAACAGGAAGATGACCGAAAGATTACAAATGGGTAATGTTCTGAGGGTAGCGATTTCTTGAATGGAGATGGTTCAAGGCTTACAAGAGCGAAAGCATGAAACTCTTAAGTCGAAAACCGCAAGCCTTGAGTCATTAGGAGTGAAAGGTCGGATTACTGACACGAAGGACCGAAACTTTATTGTCTTTCATAATAGGGGGAAAGGGATTTTAGTAATGTGACCGTAAAAGTACTCCCCTGATTTTGGATGCTTGTAACCGTAATGTCCCCACCGTGGGCTCTGGCGATGGCCCTCGCCAGACTGAGCCCCAAACCGATGCCAGGCTTAGATCGACTCTGATCACATCGGTAGAATCGCTCAAAAATGCGGGGAAGATCGCCTTGAGATATGCCAATGCCAGTGTCTTTGACAGTGATTATGACGTCTCTTTCTTCATTCTCTGAAAGCGAAACACTCACTGTTCCCCCTGACGGGGTATATTTGATGGCATTGTCAAGAAGATTGGAGAGCATTCGTTGAATCATCCGATTATCTCCAACGAGATGACTTTTATTGGGCACATCATAGCTCAGGGTTACCCTTTTATCTTCAGCGATGGGCTCAAAGAGCTCGCATGCCTCCCGGACAAGACCTGCAAGATCGACCTCCTCACGCAAGAGTTTATCCACGCCCGACTCCGTTTTTGAAATCATTAGCATCGTGTTAATCATATCCAGAAGACGATCGCATTCCTCTATGGTGCTGGCCGCCATACTTTCATACTCACCCATCGACGTGCCGTTGGTAAGAGTCACCTCTGTGATCCCCCGGATTCGGGTAATCGGGCTCTTCAGGTCGTGGGCAATATTCTCGCTCATCTCTTTGATCTCCGTAAGCAGCGTTTGTATGCGGTCCAGCATTTGATTGAAGGTCGTTGCAAGTTGATCAATTTCATCGCCTCTGGATTTGACGGGAACCCGTTCTTGGAGGGTCCCTCCGGATATCTTTTGAGCCGTTCGAGTGACTGCTTCAACGCCGGAAACCGCCCGCCGGGCCATGAACCAACCAACGCCTGCAGCCAGGAGGGTCAAGAAAGTCATGGTCGCGATGAAGATTCCCTTAAAGGCATCGAGAAATCGGGAATAGCTCTCCATGGCCTGGCCCACCTGCAAAATGATGCTGGGACTGAGCAAGACATAGAGAATACGTACTCCCTCCTTACGGTCTCGAATAGCGATGCTTTCAAACACATAGCTGCGGCCACGAAGCAACTCCTTGATGGCCGTTTCATTAATATAGATATCCTTCCAGTAGAACATGTTGGACGAGGAAAAGGTCTGACCGTTCAGGGAGAGGAGGCGAAAGAATATCTTTTTCACCCCGGCTGCCTGGGCTTCGATCACGGCAGCACTTTTTACCGCTTCGACTCCTTCTTGAGTAAGAAGCGTAGAAAACCGATTGACCTGGCTCAAGAGTTCCTGGTCAGTCTGTTCCCGGATAAACGTTGTAATAAGCATGTAAAACAGAAGAAAAGCAACACAGGATGAAACGGTGAAGACCCCGGCATACCACAGAGTCAACCGAAAGGCCAGGGTGTTTCGAAGATTAATCCGTTTCTTTAAGGACATAGCCCGCTCCCCGAACGGTATCGATCAACTTCTTATCAAACCCCCTATTGATTTTGTCTCTCAGCCTGCAGATTCTCGCCTCTACCACATTGGTCTGGGGATCAAAATTGTAATCCCACACATGTTCCATAATCATCGTTTTGGAGACGATCCTTCCTTTATTCCGCATAAGGTATTCAAGCAGCGAAAACTCTAATGGTTGTAACTCCATCTTCCTTCCCCCTCTCGTCACGTCTCGAGTGAGGAGGTTGATGGACAATTCTCCCGCGTTCAGTTGAGTTGGTTCTGAAATGCCACCTGCTCTCCGCATCAGGGCCTGCACACGGGCCAAGAGTTCGGAAAAGGCAAATGGTTTAGTGAGATAATCATCTCCTCCCGTCTGGAGTCCTTTGACCCGGTCGGCAATCGAATCTTTCGCACTCAAGATAATGATGGGGGTATTGATTTTTTCTTTACGGATTCTTTCAATAAGGGCCAGACCATCCAGTTTGGGCAACATAATGTCGATAATGGCCGTGTCATAAGGTTGGGTCAAAGCCAAATGGAGGCCCTCTTCTCCATCTGTGGCATGATCAACGGCATAACCCGTAGCTCTTAACCCTTTTGCAATAAAAGAAGCAATTTTTAGGTCATCTTCAACCAGTAAGATCCGCATAGGGAACACTCTGGGGGTAAAGGTTAATATAAAAATCGCTTATAGTTTATGTACTATACCTCTACGATTCCTTGAAGTCTATGAATTGACCCGAGCATTTAAACTAAACCACCATCGCCTTCAAGGCGACGGGTCTCCACCATCCCCGAAGGAGACACTAAATAAATACTCCCATTTTGGAGAGATTCAGTCAAGAAGGGAGTCTGATCCATAATATTAGACCGCTGCAAGAGGTAGGATATCTCGCGTTATGAGAAGTTCAGAAAGGGTCATATCCTAAAATATTAATTGGCCCGATGAGAAACTTTTCTTATATTTAGGCCCAGGACATCACCCCGTACGATCTCAAGAAGATAAAAATTAAAAACATTGGTGGAGTCGGTTCTTAGAGGAATTGAAACGCTGGAAATCTGTTTGATATGGCCAGGGGGGCAAGAATAGGCAAATTGGTTCATTGGCTAGCCAGTTTTAAGCACGGACCTTGAAGTACAGTATTTTTTACTCCAAAATACCGGTTTTACCTCATTGAATTCTCACAATGGAAAATATAGTATGGTTTCGTATCTTATTAGTAGATCAATTCTAAAAAAGATTCGTTGTAAGAGGAATGGAATCAGATCAATCCCGCCCTGCTGATCCAAAAGGGTTAAGGCTGATCTTTCGAGGCCTCTCCCATAGAAACTATCGCCTTTTTTTCGGTGGCCAGGGGATTTCTCTCATCGGTACCTGGATGCAGCAGATTGCTATGAGCTGGCTGGTTTATCGCTTGACCAATTCAGCGTTCCTCCTAGGTCTCATTGGATTTTCAAGTCAAATTTGCAGTCTCTTCTTCTCTCCCTTTGCGGGCGTTCTTTCTGACCGATGGAACCGTCACCACATCCTGATTGCCACTCAATCCCTGGCCATGGTACAGGCCTTTCTTCTAGCCCTTCTTACTCTGATGGGTGTCATTGCTGTTCATCAGCTCATCATTCTGGCTATCTTCCTCGGCCTTGTGAATGCCTTTGATATGCCTACCCGTCAGGCATTCGTGGTGGAAATGGTAGAAAAGAGAGAGGATTTAGGAAATGCCATAGCGCTAAACTCATTTCTCTTTAATGGCGCGAGACTGGTGGGGCCCTCCATAGCAGGCATACTCATTTCTATCCTGGGGGAGGGGATGTGTTTTCTCCTCAACGGGGTCAGTTTTCTCGCCGTCATCATAGCTTTGTTAGCCATGAAGATGACCCCAAATAAAAGAGAATCCGAGAAGACCCACGTTTGGCAAGGGCTCAAAGAAGGGTTCACCTATGCCTTTGGCTTTCCGCCCATCCGGTCGATTCTTTTCTCCATTGGATGGATCAGTTTGGTGGCAACGGCTTCCACCACCCTCATGCCTGTGTTTGCCAAAGATATTCTTCGTGGCGGCTCTCAAACCTATGGTTTTCTTATGGCTTCTTCAGGTGTAGGTGCCATTATAGGAGCCATTTACCTTGCCTCTCGAAGAAGTGTCCTTGGGCTGGGAAGAATCATTGCTGTTGCTTCTGGTATCTTTGGAATTGGGCTTATTTCCTTTTCTTTGTCTCGTGTCTTAGGGCTCTCATTGTTTCTCTTGTTGCTCACCGGCTTTGGCATGATGGTGCAAATGGCATCGAGTAATACGATCCTTCAAACCATGGTAGATGATGATAAAAGGGGCCGGGTGATGAGCCTTTTTGCAATGGCATTTATGGGGATGGCTCCTTTCGGAAGCTTAGCGGCAGGCAGCCTGGCGGGGAGTATTGGAGCACCCAACACGTTAATCATCGGTGGAGCCTCATGTCTAATAGCTTCCTTGATGTTCGCCAAGAAACTTCCTTCCATAAGGGAAATGGTTCGTCCGATCTACATCAGAAAAGGCATCCTTTTAGAGCCAAAAATTGAAAAAGGGTGAATACTGTATTTTTTGAAAAGGCTTGGTATAATTTACGTAATGTTTGAAGCCACCACCCTTGTTGAGCATTTTCCGTACATCGGGATATTTATTCTCTTGATCCTCGGAGGAATTGGTTTACCATTTCCAGAGGACGCCACTCTTATATTGAGTGGGTTTTTAGTGGCTCATGGGGCAATCACCCCCCTGCCAACATTTTTAACCGTTTATGCCGGTCTATTGGTGAGTGATTTTTTTCTCTATCTGGTTGGCAAAAAGTATGGCAGAATGGTGGTTGAACATAAGAGGTTCCAAAAGATTATATCCCCTGATCGACTCTCAAAACTCGAAGAGAAGTTTAAGAAAGGCGATGTTTGGGTCATTCTGATTGGAAGACATTTCTTAGGATTAAGGGCACAGATATTTCTGGCGGCAGGGGTAATGAGGATGCCTACAATAAAATTTCTGATGACGGATGCTGCCACGGCTTTATTGACCATTGCATTCATGGGTGGGATGGGTTATGCCGGCGGTAATAGTGTTCAGATATTAAGAAGAGGTCTGACGAGAATTGAACATATTGCCATTGTTGTTCTTATGATGTTGATCGCAGGCTGGATCGTTTTCAAATATTTTAAAGGCAATAAGAAAATCTTTGGAAGATAAGAAGGGAGAAAAAATTGAATCATAGGGCAAGACTGAAATGGAATTTAGCTTTTCTCATCTTTTTTCTCTACTGTTTCTCCGTGCCTCTTTCCGAGGCCGGGCTCCGGGATCAGGTCTTTGAAACCGTTTTGCCCAACGGCCTGAAGGTGATCCTTCTTGAAAATCACAAAGCGCCCCTTGTCACCTTTCAGGTCTGGTACCGTGTGGGATCCCGGAATGAGTCCTGGGGAAAGACGGGCCTCTCCCATGTGCTTGAGCATATGATGTTTAAAGGGACAGAGAAGACCGGCCCCGAGGAATTCTCACGGATCATTCAGGAGAATGGAGGAAATCTCAATGCCTTCACTTCCTATGACTACACCGCCTACTTTGAAAATCTCAGCGCAGACCGTATCCGGGTGGCCATCGATTTGGAGGCGGACAGGATGCAAAATCTTGTTCTTCGAGAGGAGGACTTTCGGACCGAGCGAATGGTGGTGATGGAGGAGCGGAGGATGCGTACCGAGGATAATCCGCAAGCTGTTCTAATCGAGCAGATCTTGGCCACAGCATTTCAGATTCATCCTTATCGTTGGCCCATCATCGGCTGGATGGAAGACCTCGCCCGTCTGACACTCGATGACTTGAAGGTGTATTACCAAACCTACTATAACCCGGCCAATGCCTTTCTCGTCGTCGTGGGAGATTTCAAGAAAGAAGAGCTTCTTCCAAAAATTGACATGGCATTCGGCCTCATTCCAAAAGGGATGGTCCCAGATCAAGAGAAAAACAAAGAGCCCTCTCAGATTGGGGAGCGAAGGATCTTTGTGAAGAAGGAGGCTCAACTTCCATTCCTCGTAATGGGGTATCACGTACCGAACCTTCGGGAGCAAGATGGCTACGCGCTGGAAGTGATTGCCACCCTTCTCTCCGGAGGCAAAAGCTCCAGGTTCTACCAAAGCCTTGTCCGGGAGAAAAGGCTTGTGCTCAGTGCTGAGGCTGACCAATCCCTGGTCTCGCGAGACCCAAGTCTTTTTACCCTCTCTGCAGACCTGCTTCCTGGAAAAGAGGTGGCTGAAGTAGAGAAGGCATTCGATCAAGAAATAGAGCGCCTTCAGAAAGAGCTGGTAGGAAAACAGGAATTGGAAAAGGTGATGAATCAGATTGAAGCTTCCTTTATATTTGGCCAGGATTCGCTCTTCTACCAGGCCATGCTCCTCGCTCGGCAGGAGATTGCCCTCACTTGGAGAGCGATTGATGATTACCTTCCCTCCATCAGAAAAGTGACTCCAGAAGATATTCAGCGAGTGGCAAAAAAATACCTGATCCCGGATAATCGAACGGTGGGGATACTGATTCCACTGCCGCCGAAGGAGGGAAAGCCTGCACCAGCCGGGGGCCCCGTTAAAGATCATGTGGTGAGATGAACGATCAGATTTCAGATTTCAAATTCTAAATTTCAGATTGAAGAAGGACAAAAATCATGCTTTTAATTCTTAGATGTTTCAATTCGCAATCCGCATTCCCCATTCTAAAATTGAAGTACTCTATCATCCTTCTATTCTTAATGTTATGCATAGGCCTGCCGGAAGACAACCTTCATGCTATGCCTCCCGTCCAGAGAACTGTTCTTCCCAATCAGCTCATCCTTCTTGTCTCTGAAGAGCACTCCCTTCCATTTGTCACATTCCAACTTCTGATTGGTTCAGGGTCGTGGAGAGATCCGTCTGGAGAGGAAGGTTTGTCATACTTGACAGCCCGAGGGCTTCTTTTAGGAACTTCGAAGCGCCCGGTCAATACAATCAATGAAGAGTTAGACTTCATGGGTGCCTCTCTCTCTTCTTCATCAGGCAGAGATTATGCTACCCTAAGCCTGAAGGTTCTGAAGAAAGATCTGGACAAGGGATTGGATCTCTTCATGGAAGTGCTCACTCAACCCACTTTTCCTGAAGAGGAGATCCGAAGAGAGATAGAGAAGACCCTCGCGGCCATTCAATCCGAAGAAGATCAGCCCGATGAAGTTGCTGAAAAGGAGTTT
>Ga0256868_10000883_pt1 | contig 17026 bp, 16 predicted proteins | sample RVTome_13_FD_187341 | JGI IMG/M metagenome (GOLD analysis project Ga0256868, IMG submission 187341) | Soil microbial communities from uranium-contaminated site in the Upper Colorado River Basin, Wyoming, United States - RVT92D227 HiSeq ...
CTGGCTGAAGACCAAGGCAGATGGAACCGTCATCTTCGTAAGATATCTTCTCGGGACTGCGTACCTGCCTCGGCGATTAGCCCCCGCTGGATACCGGCTCTTCAGGAACCTGCTCCCGTTCCCTGACATCGCCATATTCATAGACATCGACCCTGAGGTTGCCGCCAGGAGGATCGCCTCGCGCGGCCACCGGCAGGAGATGTTCGAGACTCTCGAGAAACTATCGGCTGTGCGGCGCGTCGCGCAAGAACTCGTACGCGAGGAATGGGTCGTGGTCGACAACAGCGAGGATGGGGAAACACCGTTCAGAGAGGTCAACAAGATACTGAGCGAACGCTCATTGCTTGGGCCTGCAGTTTGACGAGTCCCCGTCAACGCATTCTGCACCTGTTCCATTCTCGGCGGGTGACATCTTGCATCTCTCGCAGTTGGCGTCGCACGGTTCGATGTGGACTACTACGGTCGTGTGCGGCAGCTCCTTCTTTATGTCCCTCTCGAGGTCGTCGACCAGGTCGTGTCCTTCCTTGACGCTCAATCCGTGAGGGACCACGAGGTGCAGGTCTATCTGCCTGTCTGAACCCATCTTCCTCGCCCTGAGCTTGTGGAAGTTGAGCACAGCGGACTCGTGTCGCCTGATCACCGCCTCGACGAGCTTGATCTCCGCCTCGGGGAGGCTCTTGTCAAGCAGCCCTTCGGTCGACCTCCTAGTTATGTCATATGCCGCGTGAATGATGATTGCGGCGACAATTATCGCTATCGCGGGGTCGAGCCACTGGTAGCCTGTGAACTGGATGAGAATAAGAGCGATAAGGACACCGACAGATGTTCCGACGTCCGTGAGCAGATGGTAGGCATCGGCCTCCAGGGCGAGGGAGTCCGTCTTCTTCGCCACCTTCCTGAGCCTCATGCCAACATACAGGTTGAGCGTTGTGGACACTGCCATGACCACAATCCCACCTAATAGGAACTCGACCTGCTGCTCCTCACCGAGTAGTCTCCCCACGGCCTCGTAGAGAATCCAAATGGCGGCCACGAAGATCAGGGCACCCTCGATCATGCCGGACAGGTTCTCGTACTTCCCGTGTCCGTATTGGTGCTCCTGGTCAGCTGGCTCCGCGGACTTCTTCACGGAGAACCTAGCGATCAATGCTGCCAAGAGGTCCATGCCTGAGTGGATCGCCTCCGAGATTACGGCCACTGACATCATCAAAATGCCCGCAACCAGCTTCAGGACTACAAGGAGTGCGTTGGAGTACACGGAGAGCCTGGCAACGGCTATCTTCTCCCGAGCGGCTGACATTGGGGGTTTCGATGAGAGAGCCAATACTTAGGTTTTGTTACATTATCGGTTTCGGGCGTCCAATTCGAAAGCCTTATGGTCAATTACTGGAATGACTCAGCCCGACCCCCGGAGAGATACCTATGTCCAAAGACCCAGCTGACTTCCTCAACGAGCTCCCAATCTGGAAACTGAAAGCAGTCGCAGAGTACCACAGGATAGACGTCGCTGGATGCAGGTACAAGCGGGACTACGTCGACAAGCTGAGAAGTAAGAAGGTCACCGAGGAGCAGGCCCGTGCCGCTCTCAAGAACGCGGAGAAGCACGGGGAGCCAAAGGACACCTCGGAAGAAGCGGTCAGAGAGGTCAAGGAGATCGGCAAGGATCTTGCCAGCATAGCCGAGAAGCCTGTCGAGAGGATGGAGCTTCCCACAGACGAGGAGAAGACCGTTGACCGGCACTTGGACGAGGCGCTCACGATGAAGCCCAGGTTCTTCGAGGTCGACTCCGCAAACGAGAGCGCTATGAACCGGATGATTCTCGGAGACTATCACGAGGCGATCAAGGTGAACCGAGAGGCGCGAATCAAGTGCCTCGACGGATTCAGCACATTCCAGGTGTATTCTGCGGCACTCTCGATAAGAGCTGCAGACGAACTACTGGCCAAGCTCCCCAAGGAGAAGATTGACCCCGGGCTGCATACCGCCGCTGCGGCTGCCAAGCGGGCTTTCGTGCACGGGACTCCCAGACAGCGAGAGGAGGCCCTAGAGAACCTGGAATCGCTCGCGATGAAGGCCTACGAGGCCTACTGGAACAGCTCGCAGGCGAGCGAGGTGGAGCTGCGCAATCTAATCGCCGACTATGAGTCCTTCGGGACCAGAACCCAGGAAGCCAGAAGATACCTGGACGTGGCCGCAAGCGCGAAGCAGTCCATGAACCTCGATGAGCATGCTCGGCTTCTCGCCCAGGCACGAGCCGCCGCGGAAAGCGCAAAGAAGGCACGAGCGGCCGAGCTGGGAAATACATATCATCTCGTCAGGGCGGCAACGGCCGAAGCACGCGAGAGCGGGGCGGAGGTCCCTGCTGCGGAGGGCAACCTGGCAGAGGCAAAGAGCGCACTTGAGAGCGGGTCGTTCAGAAGGGCTGTCGAGCTGCTGGCCGACGTGGAGCGAGCTGCCGATGCCGCTCACTCCCAGAAGCTAGCGACCCAGAAGGACCTCGAGAAGAGCAAGCTCGAGAAGGTCAACCTCGTTGTCGCCAGCTACGGCCCAGTCATGAAAGAAGCCTCCTCATATGGGTTCGATGTCCAGGAGCCCATGTACTATGCGGGCAACATCCGCGCCGCGCTGGACCGGAAGGATGTCGTGAACGCTGCCAAGTTCGCGAGGCGTGTCAAGGAGATCATGGACGGCATGGAGGGCGACCTGGACAAGAAACGCATCGAGAAAGGTGTCGCGAGGCCAGTAGCGGATGCGAAATGCGGCAAGTGCGGCGCCGAATCGCTCTATGTGTTCCCGAACTCAGTGCAGAAATGCACGGACTGCGGACACTCATTTGTCATCCCGGAATCGGAACCTGTGCAGCAGGTGCCCGCGGTAAGCGCACAATCACCGCCTGTCATATCCTCGCCTCAGGTGCATACACAGTCCCCTGCGCAGACACCACAGACGGGACAGCCGACGGAGAAGAAGAAGCGCTGGCTCAAGTGGTAGACTAGGGTCAGACCTTCGGAGGACCCTTCGAAGTGACGGCGTCCTTGGCGAGCCCTCTGATGACATCGCCTCTGGTGATGATCCCGACAATCTGGCTCTTGTCGACAACAGGGAGTCTGTGGATGCTCCGCTGAACCATTTTCATGACAGCCTCGCTCAGGGTTAGCTCGGGACTGACTGCCTCGACCTGCTTGGACATGACTTCCTTGACTGGCATGTTGCCTATCTCCTCGTAGGCCTCGAGGAGTTCCCTCTGAGTTACCTCCTCCTGGAACGCGATGCCGAGCGAGGACACCGAGGGATAGACCAGTCTCAGGTCCTTCTTCTGGGTCTTGATGGACTTCAGTACATCCGCCTCGCTGAAGACACCGACGATCTTACCCATGTCGACCACCGGCAGACCGGATATGTTGTGCTCGGCCAGGAGGGCGGACGCGTCCTTGACGGTGGTCTCGGGACCGACCGTCAGCACCGGCGAGCTCATGATGTCCTTGACCTTGAGCATTGTATCGTCTTAAGCATCGACAGGAAAGGTATAAATGTTTTCACAAGTTGTGTAAGGCCTGTCAAGTCATCCAGGTGTGACAGATGCGCTCGAAACTGAAACCAATCGCAGACATCGAGATCAACAGTTCGATCACGGTCAACGACCTGACCTCGCAGATGCTGGCATCAGGCGGGTTCACGGCCAAGAAGCTGGGCCTCGCCTGCGGGATCGTGAAGAAGATGCTCAAGGACCGCGACTGCACGGTATTCCTGTCGTTCCCCGCATGCATAGTCTCCACAGGAGCAAGAGGCGTTCTGAGGAAGCTAGTCGAGAAACGACTCGTGGACGTCATCATCACGACCTGCGGCACGCTCGACCACGACCTCGCCCGCGTGTGGCGCAATTACTACCACGGCGAATTCCTGATGGACGACGCCAAACTCCACAGGCAGGGGATCAATCGCCTTGGCAACATCCTAATCCCGAACGAGAGCTACGGCATAGTGCTCGAACAGAAGATGCAGCCGATCCTCGAGGACCTCTACTCGAGCGGCAAGCGGAGCATGTCGAGCCGTGAGCTGGCGCGCGAATTCGGACTGAGGCTCAAGGATAAGAAATCGATACTCTACTGGGCCGCGAAGAACGACATTCCGATCTATGTCCCCGGGATAACGGACGGCGCGTTCGGGTCCCAACTCTGGCTGTTCAAGCAGAAGCACAGGGACTTCAACGTGGACATCATGAAGGACGAGCAGGAACTCGCAGACATCGTCTTCACCGCGAAGAGGTCGGGGGCCATCATGATAGGCGGGGGGATATCCAAGCACCACGTGATCTGGTGGAACCAGTTCAGGGGTGGCATGGAGTACGCTGTCTATCTCACGACCGCAGAGGAATGGGACGGGTCACTCTCAGGAGCTAGGATCAGAGAGGCCGTGAGCTGGGGGAAGGTCAAAGAGGACGCGCAGTACATCACGGTCGAGGGCGACGCGACAATCACGCTCCCCCTCCTGGCGGCGTCCGTCATCGGCCAGCGCAGGCCAGGAAGACATTAATAGAGCAGACGAAAATACTCATATCTCAGATTCAGGCGGAAAATGACATGTCGCCAAAGGATATCGGCCCGGAGATACCGTCGCCACAGGACTTGACGGCCTTCGCTAAGGAGTACTTCAAGGCGTACATGGAAGCAGTCGAGGAGAAGAAACCTCAGACATACCCCAAGTTCGCTCAGGAGGCGCCTTACGACATCAAGGTCTACTTGCTCCCGAACGGGTGCATCTGCATGATCTTCAAGTCCGAGCACGAACTGAGGGTCGAAGGGAGTACCAAGGAATGGGACCAGGTCCAGGAGACCATCGTCAAAGGCGTTGAGCACTTCGCGGGGTTCTTCCCGTTCGAGGGCAAATCGTTGGGAGATTGGAACAAGCGGGGCAAGAGGGACGCTCACAGGGACATGCGGCTTCTGGACAAGACAGATCTGGGCAGGTCCGGGGCGGACCTCGAGAGCATGATCGAGAACGTCACGAAGATGGTCAAGGCCAACCCCTGGCTCAGCAAGTCCGGGACAGAGTTGACCGCGACCTTGAGGAGCATCGAGGGACGAGTCAAGGGAGGTTTCCCGACCGTCGACGCCATCGCGACCCTGCAGTCGCTCAAATCATACACGCCTGGAGCGGAGAGCGTGACCATCGACTTCCCCGACAAGGCGCTGCTCGAAGAGATAGCTGACGGGATAAGGAATATCGGAGAGGCCGGGGAAAAGCTCGAGATGATGGAGACCCGGCTGTTCGAGGTCGAGAAGGCCGCCAGCACGCCGCAGTTCGCAACCGACGTGTCCGAGATGAAGGACCGTGTGGAGAGGCTCGAGAAGCAGCTGGAGAAGGTCTCGAACATACTCACCATGTTGAACTCGAAAGTGGAGACGTACTTCTCGAAGACGGCCGAGAAGGAAAGACAGGCGGACCTGGAGAAGAGGATAGAGGACCACATGACCAAGTCCGTGTCCCACGATACCAAGATAGCGGACCTCGAGAAGGAGGCCGAAGCCCTCGTGGATGAGATGCGCAAGATGGCCGCCAAACTGGAAAAGGACATCCACGACAGCAGGAAGAGGATCGCGAGGATGGAGAAACACTTCGTGGATTTCGCGAAGATGGTCCAAGAGTAACCTTCTATGAAGCGGATATGCGTGCTGCCAGGGGACGGCATCGGGCCGGAAGTGATCGAGGCTGCGGTGACTGTGCTCCAGGCCGCAACAGATGAGCTGGAAATCGAGTATGCCGAGATAGGTGGCGCAGCATACGACAAGACCGGCAGCTATCTGCCCGATGAAACCATGGACATCATGAGGGCGAGCGACAGCTGCCTGTTCGGCGCGGTCACGACTCCCCCGACCCTAGACTACGATTCGCCCGTTCTCAGGTTCCGCAAGGAGCTGGAACTGTTCGCGAACGTGCGCCCGATCCGCTCGATCATCAGACAGCCCACGAGGCCGCCCATTGATGCGGTGATAGTCAGGGAGAACTCCGAGGGCCTCTATACGCAGAACGAGGTCTTCGACGACGAAGGTGTGACTACCCTCAGGAAGGTTACGCGGAAGGGCTGCGAGCGCATAGTGGGTTTCGCCATCGATTACGCGCATGCCCATGACCGCAAACGGATCACGTGTGTTCACAAGTCCAACGTCCTCAGGGCATCAGACGGCCTGTTCGTGGATGTGTTCCGGCAAGTCGCAGAATCGAAGGGGAAAGGGCTTGCCTTCGACGACCAACTGGTGGACTCGGCGGCGATGAAACTGGTAACCAGCCCATCTTCTTTCGACGTCATCGTGACGCTCAACCTCTATGGCGACATCCTTTCTGACGTCGCTGCGGGGGTGGCGGGCGGTCTGGGGTTCGCGCCGTCCGGGAACATAGGGAAGAAGCACTCGGTTTTTGAACCGGCTCACGGCTCCGCCCCGGACATCGCAGGCAGCGATGTCGCAAACCCGACTGCGGCGATCCTCGCAGGGGCCATGATGCTTGAGCACCTCGGCATGACGGAACCCGCCACGGCCATCCGGGATTCTGTGTCATCAGTCTACGGCTCCGGCCATCTGACGGTCGATGTCGGGGGAAGGCACGGCACAAAGTCGTTCGCCGAGCATGTTGCGAGCATGGTCGCTGACTCTAGACAATGACAAGCTCAGCAGACAGACGGGCGCATGATGTTCCTCAAGCTGCGGACCTCACGCCTGAAGTACTCCATTAGTGTCGACACGCTTCCAGCCTCAAGGTACTTCGCATATCTGAGCGAGACGAACCCGCACGCTGCGATCACTGCCAACACCGCTTCAGGGGCCGACAGAAGTCCCAGGATGTTGTCCTCTGCGAAGTCCATGGTGAGATGAACCCCCCAGAACAGAAGTGGGACCGCCAGCCTCGAGCCCACGGACATCGGGGCGACCATGCCAACCGCCATCGGGCTGTGAAAGAGCGACTTCCATTGTCCGCCGGGGTTCATCAATGAGTCGATGTCGAAAAGCGCAGCGAAACCCCTAGTTTCAGCGTACTCCCTGAGCCCGAACAGGTGGTCGATGTCAATGAAGACACCGAACACAAGTGCCACGAATGCGTCATTGCGGTCAAGGTTCATCAGCTGTATCAGTAACAGGCTGACGACCAGGTGCGTGATCGAGATCATTGTATCCAACGAGTTGCCGTCTGCTGGGCAATGATTTCTCTTGAAGGTATATCTCAGTTGCGCATGAAAGTGCGAACAATTGTGGGAGAAGGCAATGGAGAAAGGAGGTGCGGGGGCTGAGATTTGAACTCAGGGACTCCTGCGAGACCAGACCCTCAATCTGGCGCCGTTGACCGGGCTTGGCTACCCCCGCACAGGGACGCTGGAGGGCGACGATATGTGTCTCCCGATTAAAGCCTTTCGGACTCATGGCGTGCTCGTCCTTGGTCGCGCGCCCAATGAAACTGCGCATCAAAAGGCGCGGACGGCCAAGTACGCAAACCGCACGGGCTGTCCCACTTTCTAAATACTCGTCATCAATACAGTGTCAGTCACGGTCGGAGCGGATGCGACGCTACCGTGCCGAGTGAAGATTTAGGAGAGCGAGAAGATGATAGGATTCCCAAAGGGGAAAGTCGCGTTCCACATGTTCGACAAGAGCGATCTTGATTCGCTACACTGGGGAACGTTGGATATTCTTGAGAACGCAGGCATCAGAGTATTCAGCAAGGAGTGCCTGAAGTTGCTCGAGGACGCTGGCAGCACAGTCGATTACAAGACCAGCGGCGCGAAGATACCAGGGAACCTCGTCGAGGCGGCAATCGCGAAGGCGAAGAAGAACATCACGCTCTGCGCAAGGACCCCGAAGTACGACGTCGTGCTCGATGGCAGAAGAGTGTACTGCACCACCGATGGCAACGGCACGAGCGTCATGGACTTCAAGACGGGCAAGAGGAGGGCGTCTACCAGTGAAGACCTCGCGATGGTCGGCAGGTTCGCCAACGCGTTGGACTCTGCCCACGTCTTCTGGCCTTGCGTGAGCAGCCAGGACATCCCTGACTACTACAGGCACGTAGTCGACCTGAAGGTCGCACTGAGCAGCATCGAGAAGCACGTCCAGGTCGAGACGACCAGCCACCGGCGAGAGGCCCAGTGGCTCGTGAAGCTGGGCGCAGCACTCGCAGGCGATGAGAAGGCGCTGAGGAGGAGGCCGATATTCTCCTCCATGCACTGTCCTTTCTCGCCGCTGCAGCTCGACGGCGGATCCACAGAAGGCGCGCTCGCTCTCGCGAGGGCAGGCGTGCCGATATCGTTCTATGGTATGCCACAGGCAGGCATCACCGGGCCAGTGACACTCGCGGGCTCGATCATCGTGAATAACGCGGAGGTGCTGGCGGGGCTGACGATGGCCCAGTTGGCGGCCCCAGGGTCACCGTTCATCTACGGTACCGGAGGGGCAGCCTTCGACATGAGGACGATGACATGGGCTGGAGGCGGACCCGAGAGGGCGCTCATATCCGCTGGCGCGGGAGAGCTCGCCCACCACTACGGGTTCGCGATACTGTGCGGCGGCATAGTGACATCCGCGAAGCAGCCAGGACCGCAGGCGTGTTACGAGAAGATGTCCAGCGGGCTGCCGCAGTTCTACGCGGGCTGCGACATGGTCGCAGGGCTTGGCCTGCTCGACGACGTCACGATGCTCTCGTATGAGCAGATGGTCATCGACGACGAGATGGCGAGAATAATGGGAAGGCTCGCACGGGGAGTCACGGTGGACGACGACCACATGGCCATCGACCTGATCAAGAAGGTGGGCCCGGGCGGGAGCTTCCTGCCTGAGCGGCACACGATGCAGTGGCTCAACAAGGAGCACTTCATCACCGACATCACTGACAGGCGCACAGGTGAGGCCTGGGAGGCAGACGGACGCAAATCAGTCGTCGATAGGGCCAGGGCGAAGGCCGAGAAGATCATGAAAGAGCACCAAGTCCAGCCTGTCGCCCCCGAGGTGGCGCGGGCCTTCGAGACGATCGTCAAAGAGGCCGACAAAGACATCAGGTCGCACGGACTTGACTGAGTTCGCAGACCGAGCGATTTGAAACAATCGCAGGAGCGCGCCGATGCGCCCTGCGCTCAAATCATTTGAAGAGAGTGATCCGGATTTGATACCGCTTGAGCTGATCCGAGAATTCGAGATGCAGATGAAGCCTCTGAAGATCGGCAACACGCCGCTCGTCAGGGCCCAGAAGTTGGAGAAGGCCCTGGGAATCAGGAGGCTCCACCTCAAGCTCGAGGGCGAGAATCCTTCTGGCACACACAAGGACCGGGCGGCTCTTCTCCACTGCCTTGACGCCCGGAACAAAGGGCTGAGGGCGGTGACCGCGGTGAGCTGTGGCAACTACGGTGCGGCATTGACCTATGTCGCGGAGAAGCTCGACATGCGCTCGTACATCTACATCCCCGCGGACTTCGCGGCCCCTAGGAGAGCTGAGATAGAGTCCATGGGGGGAAAGGTCGTCGATGTGAAGGGGGACTACGAAGCCGCCCTCAAGAAATCCGCGGAGGACGCATATTTCAACAAGTGGTACAACGCGAACCCGGGTGGGTCGAACAAGGACCTCGGATTGTACGCATATACATTCATTTCGAAGGAGGTCGCCCAAGCGATGGGGCGGCAGCCTGACTGGGTGTCCGTCCCTGTTGGCAACGGCACCCTGATCGGTGGGGTCTGGCAGGGGTTCCGCTCGACAGGCATGAAGCCCCGCATGCTCGGGGTGTCGAACAACAACTCCGCTGTGCACGGTGTTGCGACGGGCGCCAAGGGGCCGGTCGATGTCCCGAACCTCGAGATCACCGAGACGAATGAGCCGCTGTCGGGCAACTTCCTGGCCGACGCCGAGGAAGCGGTCTCGGCGATGGTCGAATCGAACGGTGGTGCCGTCGAGATCCCGGACCCTGAGCTGGTCAAGGCTTCGGAGATGATAGCGCGGGAGGAAGGGCTGGACATTCTGCCCGCATCCGCAGGTGCGGTGCTGGGGATCGCCAAGCTCGAATCCCGGAATCATGTATTCGTCGCTATATTGTCCGGTCGCGGTCACAGGAAGTAGTCCAGTCCGCTGTACGGATGTGTGCAATTCTGCTCTCTGGACGCCCCCAGCGGCCAAATTATTAATATCGGCTGGTCAATTGCGCGTTCGATGCGAAAGTCCGCTGGACAGGGCAGATTGCTACCTATTCTGGTCGAGCTAGGGGTCCTTGTCGACCTGCGGATTTCGCGCCCGTGATGGACCCTGTTGGATTTGTGGGTGTCCGTGCGGGCAGGATTGAGGAGTGTGTAGATGATGAAAGGTGCTAGGGCGGCCGTGGAGTTGCTGGAGAAGCAGAACGTTGAGGTGATGTTCGGCATTCCAGGCGGCGTCCTGCTCCCATTCTACGACGAACTCGTCCAGTCCGACATCCGACACATCCTTCCGCGGCACGAACAGTGCGCTGGGCACATGGCGGACGGGTTCGCCCGGGTCTCAAAGAAGACGGGGGTGTGCATCGCGACCTCTGGCCCCGGCGCAACGAACCTCGTGACAGGCGTTGCCACTGCATTCATGGACTCATCACCGATGGTCGCAATCACAGGGCAGGTAGCGACGAACGTCCTTGGCAATGATGCCTTCCAGGAAGCCGATTCCTTCAGCCTGATGATGCCCGTCACGAAGCACAACTTCAGGGTCACGGACCCGAAGGTCTTCCCCGAGACCATGAAGAAGGCATTCCTCATAGCCACAACTGGCCGGTTCGGGCCGGTACACATCGACATCCCGGTGGACATCTTCACCGCCGAGATCACCGACGAGCAGATGCAGAAGGAGGTAAGGGTCCCCAAGCCCAAGAAGAACCTCTCCGGCCTGCTCGACGCGATCAAGCTCCTCGAGAAGGCAGAGAGGCCAACCATCATGGTCGGCGGGGGCGTGACATGGTCCAGGGCGGGCCCGGAGATAATGACGCTCTCCGAGATGCTCATGGCCCCAATCGTCACGACGCTCATGGCCAAGGGCTCCGTGCCTGAGAACCACCCCCTGGTACTGGGAGTGTGTGGCATGCACGGCCGGCAAGTCGCCAACTACGCTCTCAACAACTGTGATGTCCTCCTTGCCATCGGAACCAGGTTCAGCGACAGAGTCACGGGCAAGCTGAGCGAGTTCGGCACGAAGACGAAGGTCGTCCACGTGGACATCGACTCCTCCGAGATAGGCAAGAACGTGAAGGGCAGGGTTGGCCTGGTCGGGGACGCATGGACTGTGATACACGCGCTCATTGCAGGACTTCAGAGACGCGACAAGGCCGCCACGTGGAGGGACAGGATCATCCAATTGAACAAGGACTGCACGTGCGACTACGACCTGAAGTCCACTCCCCTGAAGCCTCAGAAAGTCATCTATGAGCTCTCCAAGAACCTCCCGGACGACGCCATCGTGACGACGGAGGTGGGCCAGAACCAGATGTGGGCCGCCCACTTCTACAAGTGCTACGGGAAGAGGATGTTCATCACCTCGGGCGGTCTTGGCACCATGGGGTTCGGGTTCCCCGCAGCCCTGGGCGCCAAAGTGGCGAGGCCGGAAAGCGTTGTCGTGGACATCGCCGGGGACGGAAGCCTACAGATGGTGTCCCAGGAGTTCGCGACGGCGGTCGAGAACGACCTGCCAGTGGTGGTCGCGCTGCTCAACAACGGCTGGCTGGGCATGGTGAAGCAGTGGCAGAAGCTGTTCTACGGTTCCAGGTACAAGGCGACACAGTTCACAGCTGGAACGCCTGATTTCGTGAAGCTCGCGGAGGCCTACGGAGCGGAAGCCATAAGAGTCGAGAAGCCTTCCGAGGTCGCCGAGGCCATCGGCCGGGCGATCAAGGCCGAGGTGCCCGTGCTGCTCGACTTCGTCGTGGACCCTGAGGAGGACGTGCTGCCCATGACGCCGCCGGGCAAGACCAGCGCGGACTGCATAATGGGCAGGTGTCCTTGGAAAGGCGGGGTGTGCTGAATGGAAGTCATGATGTTGCTGGTGTACGACCAGCCGGGCGTGATGCAGCGGGTCATGGGCGAGTTCAACCGGAAGCGGATCAACGTCGAGACCATCGTAGTCGGCAAGTGCGAGATGCCTGAGCGTGCGCGGATAGTGCTGTCGATCACGGACAGGGAGAAGGCTATCAACGTGATCGAGCACCTGAGGGCCCTCCACGAGGTCATCGAGTGCGACCTCGTCGACCAGTCGCGGCACGAGGCTTACGCGCTCCTGTTCCACAAAGAGGGCGTATGCAGGGTCACAGGCAGCGTCGAAGAGGTCGACTTGATAGTCAACAAGAGCGGAGCGGACAGGTACATACAGGCGATGAACGCGATCTGAGAAAGGAGATGGCAGAGATGGCGAAGATATACCACAACAAGGACGCGGACCTGAAGGTCCTGAAAGGCAGACGAGTCGCAGTCATAGGATACGGGATACAGGGCAGAGCGCAGTCGCTCAACCTGCGGGACAGCGGAGTCGACGTGGTCCTTGGCCTGAACCTCAAGGATGAGACTTGGAAGAGGGCCAAGGCCGACAAGATGAAGATAATGAACATCCCCGAGGCGGTCAAGAGCTCGGACATAGTGATGATGCTCATCCCTGACGAGGTCCAGAAGGCGGTCTACGACAAGTACGTCGCCCCGTACCTCCGGAAGGGCATGACGCTGGACTTCGCCCACGGGTTCAACATACACTTCAAGAGGATCGTTCCCCCGAAGGACATAGACGTCATAATGGTCGCCCCGAAGGGGCCTGGCGCCCTCGTCAGGGAGACCTTTCTCTCGGGCATAGGGGTGCCAGCGCTCGTAGCGGTACACCAGGACCACTCGGGCAAGGCGAAGAAGACCGCGCTCGCGATCGCAAAGGGACTGAAGGCGACCACACGTGGAGTCATCGAGACCACGTTCGACGAGGAGACGGAGACCGACCTGTTCGGAGAGCAGGCGGACCTGTGCGGGGGAGCGAGCGAGCTCGTCAAGAAGTCCTTCGAGGTGCTCGTCGAGGCGGGATACCAGCCGGAGATCGCCTATTTCGAAGTGCTCCACGAGCTGAAGCTCATCATCGACCTCGTGCAGAAAGGTGGCATCGAGGGCATGTGGGACGGAGTGTCGAACACCGCGGAGTACGGCGGCCGGACACGCGGACCGATGATCATCGATGACAAGGTCAAGGCGAGGATGAAGGACATCTTGGCGGACGTGCGGTCTGGCAAGTTCGCGAAAGAATGGGTCGCGGAATACGAGGCGGGGATGCCAGCGCTGACCAAGCTCAGGGACGACGGAGAGAAGTCCCAGATAGAGGTGGTCGGGCGCAGGATCCGCAAGATGTTCGACTGATGTTCCTCGATTAGGCTCAGAAGGCATACATAGGGAATATCTCTTCCATCAATGCGAGCACGTGGCATCATGACTACCCAGAAGAGCTCGGAACCGAAGTACGGCAAGTTCGCGAAGGACAGACGGACATTCATGGGTGAGGTGCGCGGCGACGAGGTCGTCGAGACCGACGCCAGCTGTCTTGCGGACGCCATGAGATACGGCGCGGAACCGACGAGCCGAAGGCACCGACTGGGCGAACTGAGAACGCTCGCACCCGTCGACAGGCCGTCCAAGATCGTCTGCATAGGCCTGAACTACAGAAGCCACATCAGGGAGATGAAGGCGGAGATTCCCAAGACGCCGATCATATTCTCAAAGCCGTCCTCCGCAGTCATCGGCCCTGAGGAGGCGATAGTCATACCGACCATGTCTACGCGGGTCGACTTCGAGGGAGAGAGCGCGCTGGTCATCGGCCGAAGGGCGAGCCAGGTCAAGGGCGGCCTGGGATATGTGTTCGGATACACGTGCCTGAACGATGTGACCGCGAGGGACCTCCAGAAGACGGATGTCGACTGGACCAGAGCGAAAGGGTTCGACACCTTCGCGCCCGTCGGACCTTACATTTCCAGGAGGCCTCCGACCAGAGTCACGACGAGGCTCAACGGGAAGACGGTCCAGGATGCACCGCTCTCAGACAGGGTGTTCGGCGACGCTGCCCTCGTGGAGTACATCTCGGGGATAATGACCCTCGAACCGGGAGACATCATAGCCACGGGCACTCCATCGGGCATCGCTCCCATGGACCACGGTGATGTCGTCGAGGTGGAACTGGACGGCGTCGGATGCCTCAGAAACCAAGTAGTCAGACCACGATAACGAGACAGGAGGAAGCGCAGATGCAGATCCAGCCAACGGACAAGATATGGAAGAACGGAACCCTGATACCATGGAAGGACGCGACAGTGCACGTGCTGACACACGGCCTGCACTACGGCACGGGCGCCTTCGAGGGCATCAGGTGCTACAGCACCGCGAAGGGACCCGCGATCTTCAGGCTGAAGGATCACATGGAGCGGCTCCACACGTCCGCCAAGGCAATCAACCTGAAGCTGCCGTTCAGCGCGGACGAGCTATGCAAGGCAGCGAAGGAGACCGTGAAGGCGAACAAGCTCGACTCATGCTACATCAGACCGATAGCCTTCTTCGGCGTCTCCGGGATTGGAGTGAACCCCCTCGGGTATCCGGTCGAGGTATTCATCATCGCATTCCCATTGGGAGCCTATCTCGGCGACGACGGACTCAAGAACGGCATACGCATCCACACATCGTCATGGCACAGGATAACGAGCGGAACCGCCCCAGCGACGGCAAAGATATGCGGTGACTACCTGAACAGCGCGCTCGCCGTGATGGAGGCGAAGCTCAACGGGTTCGACGAGACATTGATGCTAAACGAGTTGCACATGGTGGCGGAGGGCTCCGGAGAGAACATCTTCATGGTCCGGAAGGGGAGGATATCCACGCCCCCATTGAACGCCGGGATTCTGCCGGGCATCACGAGGGAGTCGGTCATGGAGATCGCCGGAGACCTAGGCATGAAGGTGGTCGAGCAGAACTTCACCAGAGGGGAACTCTACATGGCAGACGAGCTATTCTTCACTGGCACAGCCGCAGAGGTCACCCCGATACGAGAGGTGGACCGCAGGCTGGTGGGGGACGGCAAGCCCGGGCCAGTGACAAAGCAGATACAGGCCAAGTTCCTCGACGCTGTGGTGGGAAAGGACCCGAAGTACCTCAAGTGGCTGGACCCCGTCAAGTGACCTCACGAAGCCCCTCGGCTAAAGATTATATACGCGCGAGACCCATCTCCGTCTGACGATTGTCATACGCTAGGATGGGATGGGAGTGTCTTACGCAAGACTTCTACAGCTCGTGGGCCAGGCGGAGAAAGAAGGGATAACACTCGCGGAGTTGCTGACAAGGGATCTGTCCTCTGAGGAGCTCGATTCCGCACAGGAGGAACTCGTCCTCGACCTCGCCGACAACTACTCCAACATCGAGGAGTTCATGGACGGCGTGGAGGTACCCAGCTTGGACGAGATAATGTCCTCGGAACGCGATGGCGAGGTCGAACAGATCTCTTAGCCGCGAGAACATCGTCAGACGAATTGGAATCGCAGGCCCTTCGCTTCTCAGCTTCAGGCATCATTTCTTCTTGAGTATCCTGTTCTCGAGGTCGATCACATCGAAGCTGTCTCTGGGAGCCCCGAGTAGTGTTTCTGTCTTGCCCAGTATGAGATATCCTCCTTGGCGAAGCGCATCATACAGGTGCTTTGCGACTGTCTCGTGCATCTTCCTTGAGAAGTAGATCATCACGTTTCTGCACACGACCACATCGAAATACTTCAGGCTGGGCTTGTCCAGAAGGTTCTCCCTGACAAAACGCACCCGCTTAGCGACCGCATCCGAGATCTCGAACGTTTGACCCCGCGGCACGAAGTACTTCGAGGCAAACCGCTCAGGCACGCTCCTCATCTCATCATGTGTGTAGATGCCAGCCTTCGCCTTCGTGAGCGCGCGCTGGGAGATATCGGTCCCAAGCACGCTCACCATCGGCTGGGCCTCGGGCTTGATGTCCTCAAGCGCATTGGCGACGCACATGGCCATCGTGTACGTCTCCTGGCCTGTTGCGCAGCCCGCGCTCCACATGCGGAGGAGGCCCCCGCCATCCATCTTGTACTTGACCATGGGCTTGAGGACGGACTTCACGAATGCCTCCCAGGCCATCCTGTCTCTGAAGAACTCCGTGACATTGATCGAGAGCGTGTTCAGAAGCTCGTTTGTCTCGTCGTCGCTGTGCGTCAGGACATTTAAATAGCCAGTGTTGTCCGCGGAATGGGACCTGCTGATCCGTCTCTTGATGCACCTGAGCACGAACGATTGGGAGTAACCGGAGAGGTCGATGCCCCGCGACCTGAACAGGTGTCTCATCACCTGGGTCACGAATTCCTCCTCTGTGAGTTCCATGCACCCGACAGATGGCCTTGTGGCTAGATATTCCTTGCCGCATGGAAAACCGCCGCCAGTACCTGCACTGGAAGTACTGGTATCAAGTTTGAAATTGAATACGACATATATTAATAGTGTACAAGAGGATTTTGAACCCAGCTAAGCTCCCCCGCTGGATGGGTATTAGCCCAGCTAGCCTGCTGGAACTTTGCGATGGTCCGGTGATAGAATGAAATTCGGGCTTACGGCGAAGCTTGTCGCCGTGATGTTGTGCCTGTCCCTCGTGCCAATAGCTGCGATGAGCTTCATCTCGATCGATGGGCTCTACGAGATCCAGCAGGGCACGCAGATACTGCATGATGAATCGTTCGAGACCGTTGCGGCCATCACCGATGGCAGCAACACGCTCTCGACCGTTCACGAGTCATTCATGCTGATGGTCCTTGACTATGGCGGCGACGAAGGCGATAGGAACCAGGCGGAGATGGTGAACGAGAAGCTCGCGTTCGAGCAGTTCATGCAGTACTACCGGACCCGATACTCCCTGGCCGTCGCAGAACACATGGAGAGCCTCCTCAATTCCAGAGGAGAAGGCGACTTGATAACCGCAGAGACGACGGTGTTCGACGCTCTGCAATCTGAATGGGACCTGTACGACCAGGCGA
>Ga0256868_10000884_pt1 | contig 17011 bp, 11 predicted proteins | sample RVTome_13_FD_187341 | JGI IMG/M metagenome (GOLD analysis project Ga0256868, IMG submission 187341) | Soil microbial communities from uranium-contaminated site in the Upper Colorado River Basin, Wyoming, United States - RVT92D227 HiSeq ...
CCGCATTTTGACTATTCTAGTCTCTGCACTAAAGGATCAATGTGGGAGGACGCCATGGCTTTACCAATCCAGAAGAAAGGGAAAAGACCCAATCCGGCACGAGGGCTCTTGACGGCGCTGGCCTTGACCGGGACCCTGGTGATCTCTCCTCTTCCAGGGGCTGAGGGCACGGCCTTGATTAACTATTCTCTTGACGGCGATTGGCAGTTCCGACAGGCTGGCCAGGAGACCTGGCATCCCGCCCGCGTCCCCGGTTGTGTTCACTTGGACCTCATGGCGGCCGGGCTCATCCCGGACCCGTTTTTCCGGGACAACGAGCTCAGGACGCAGTGGGTGGAGAAGGAAGACTGGGAATACCGGAAAGAATTCAAGGTGACATCGACCATTTCAAGCAAGACCCATGTCGATCTGGTCGCCCAAGGGCTGGATACCTTCGCGGCGATCTTCTTGAATGGCCAGAAGGTCGGCGAAACCGACAACATGTTCCGGAGTTATCGATTCGATATCAAGCCCTTCCTGCGTCCCGGCCAGAACGAACTCCTCATCCGTTTCGATTCGCCGGTCCGAAGGGCGCAAACGTTAGAGGCCACGCTCCTGTACAAGCTGCCTGGAGGCTCTCCCCACGTCCGCAAGGCGCCCTATCATTTTGGCTGGGATTGGGGACCGCGCCTTGTCACATCCGGTATCTGGCGCCCGCTGGCCATCGAGGCGTGGGAAGGCGCGCGTTTAGGGGAGTTGGAGATTACCCAAGAGTTTGTGGATAAGAACAAGGTCCTACTGAGAACCCGGGCGGGGATACTCTCCGACCGAAGCCAAGAGGTCGCCATCAAAGCCAGCATTGTCGGGAAAAAGCCCTTCTCTCACAGCGAGTCTATCAATATCAAGCCCGGTTCCAGCGTCAACGAGAAGTCCTTCAGCATCATCAACCCCGACCTCTGGTGGCCGGCGGGGATGGGTGCGCAGAACCTGACCACGGTCAGGATCGACCTCTACCAGAAAGGCAGGCTCCTCGACTCGGTGGCTGAAAGGATCGGGTTCCGAACCCTCGTCCTCGAACAGAAGGACGATGATTGGGGGAAGAGCTTCCGGTTCGTCGTCAACGGCGTCCCCTTCTTCGCTAAGGGCGGCAACTGGATTCCGGCCGACTCCTTCCCGCCGCGCGTCACGCGGCAGAAATACGAATCGCTCCTCCGCGACTGCGTCGCCGCCCATATGAACATGCTCCGCGTCTGGGGGGGCGGAATCTACGAGTCGCCCGACTTCTATGACCTTTGCGATGAGCTGGGGATCATGGTCTGGCAGGACTTCATGTTCGCCTGCGCCATGTTCCCCGGCGATCCCGGCTTCCTGGAGAATGTCCGGGCCGAGGCCGAGTACGTGGTCAAGGAACTGCGTCACCGGCCTGCCATCGCGCTCTGGTGCGGGAACAACGAATGCGAGGAGGGCTGGTTCCATTGGGGCTGGAAGGAGCAGTACCCGGCGACGGTCTGGGACGATTACGAAAAAATCTTCCATCAGATCCTCCCTCAGACGGTCGAACGGCTCGACCCCGGCCGAAGCTACTGGCCGAGTTCACCGCACTCCGAGAAGGTCGGCGACCCCCGTTCGGACCGGTCGGGAGACATGCATTACTGGGGAATCTGGCACGGCAAGGAGCCGTTCACGGAATACCGGAAGAAATTCCACCGCTTCTTCAGCGAGTTCGGGTTCCAGTCGTTCCCGCTCCTCGAGACGGTGAAGACGTTCACGCTGCCCCAGGACTGGAACATCGCTTCCCCGGTCATGGAGCAGCATCAGAAACATCCCGAGGGCAACCGCCTCATCCTTCTCTACCTACTCGACCATTACCGGCTGCCCAGGGACTTCGAATCGCTCCTCTGGGTGAGCCAGGTCCTGCAGGCGGAAGGCATGAAGACGGCCGTCGAGCATTTCCGGAGCCAGATGCCCCGTGTCATGGGAGCCCTCTATTGGCAGATCAACGACTGCTGGCCGGTGGCCTCCTGGGCCGGCACCGATTATTACGGCACTTGGAAGGCCCTCCATTATTACGCCAAGAGATTTTATAACCCTGTGCTCATCGTGCCCATCGAAGAAGAGAAAGACCTCCGGATTTATGGTATCTCGGACCTCGACCAGCCGCTGGATGCCGAGCTTCACCTGGGCGTATACACCTACGAAGGGACCGTCGTCCAGCAGGGCAAGACCCCTCTCCGGATCGACCCGCGGACCAGCCGTCTGGTGGTCAGCAAGCCTCTCGAGGAACTAAGGAGCGGCCTTCCCCCGAACGAGATTTATCTCCTCTGCGAGTTGAAGAAGGGAGAGACGACGCTCACCTCCAATGTTTTCCATTTTTCGCCTCTGAAGAGGGTGGAGCTCCCCCAGCCCGGGATCCGGTCGGATGTCTTCCCCAGGGACGGCCAGCTGTTTGTGCGGTTGGAGACTACGAAGTTTGCCAAGGACGTCTATCTTTCAGTCGCCGGAATCAAGGGCCGGTTCAGCGATAATTTCTTTGACCTCGTTCCCGGGCGCAGCTACGAGGTTGGGTTCATCTCCGACCAGCCGCTGAGCGCGGACCAATTCAAGGCGGTCTTGAAAATAATTTCACTCAAAGATACTTACTGAGCCCTCTGCGAGGTGCTGTTGAAAATCATCCCCTAAAACGCTATCGTTATTGTCCGGAGTCGGAACGAGAAAATGACACGGAAAATAATGGCGCTCATTGTCGGCTGTCTGGCGGTCGGCGTCTGTCTATGGTTGTTCCTGCGGCCAGAAAAAGACCCGACCCGCAGGGTCGCCGAGCTCTGGTCCAAGGCCGGCGTCGGCAAGCCCAATGTCATCTTGATCACGATGGACACGACGCGAGCCGACCACATCGCCTGCTACGGTTATCCCGATGTGAAGACGCCCAACCTGGATGCTCTCGCCGGCCGGGGCGTTCTGTTCGAGCAAGCGGCCACCTCCTCGCCTCTTACACTTCCTGCCCACTGTTCGATCATGACCGGTATGTACCCCACGTACCATGGCGTCCGGGTCAACGGAAACACGGCGCTGAGCGAAGAGCAGACAACCATTGCCGAGGCGCTCTCAGCCCAGGGCTACCGATGCGGGGCTTTCATCGGTGCCTTTGTCCTCGACGGGCGCTGGGGGCTCGAGCAAGGCTTCCAGCAGTATGACGATCAATTCGACCTGCAGAAATACAGGCATATTGACCTCGGGGCCGTTCAAAGACCGGGCAACGAGGTGATGGATGCGGCGCTGGCCTGGCTGGACGGCGAGAAGGCCAGCCCCTTCTTCGCCTGGATCCATCTTTACGACCCGCATGCCCCCTATGAGCCGCCGGAGCCCTATTTTTCTGAATACGGCCGGCGGGGCCTCGTCGGCCAGTACGACGGTGAGATCGCCTTCATGGACGAACAGATCGGACGGTGTGCCGGCTGGCTGGATAAAAACAACCTTAGCAAGAGCACCGTCCTCGTCCTTATCGGAGATCATGGTGAGGGATTGGGGAGCCATGGGGAAGGAACTCACGGCTATTTCATTTACGACTATGCCGCCCACGTCCCGTTTATCATCACGACGCCGCTTCAGGGGTTGCGGGGCGTCCGTGTTCCCTCACAGGTCCGAGGCGTGGATGTCTTTCCGACCATCCTCGGGCTCATTGGGGTCGAGGGCCGGGCCGGAGTCCACGGCCGTTCGGTCATCCCGCTGATGTTCCAGCCGAAAACAAGGGACGAAGCTCCTGCCTATGGGGAATCCATGGCTCCCAATATCCAATTCGGCTGGAGCCCGCTTCAGTTCCTTCGTACGACGCAGTACAAGTATATCGACGCCCCGAAGGCTGAGCTCTACGATATAACCCAGGACACCGACGAACAAACCAACCTCTACGGGGATCGTTCGGAGATCTCTCGGAAGATGAAGGCCGAGCTGGACCGGCTCATGGCCGAAACAAGCCGGGGCGCGCCAGCCCCTCAGGCGGCCAACCTGGATAGGGAGACTGTGGAAAGGCTGGCTGCCCTCGGCTATATCGGAGGGCCGGTGGCCGCGAAAAAATCGTCCGGCAGCGGCCCGCGGGCGTTAGCCGATCCCAAGGACAAGCTCCAGGTCTTTATCTCCATCCAGCAGGCCGGGGAATTGATCATGAGAGATCAGTATGCCCAAGCAGCAGAGAACCTGGAAGCGGCCCTTCGGGATGATCCGACGATCCCGCAGGCGCTGCTGCAGCTGGCAACCTGTTATACCGAACTTGGCAGAACTGAGGACGCGAAAACCAAGCTGGATGCGGTCTTGAAAGATGACCCAGAGAATATCCAGGCGCTCATCGGTTTGGCGAATATCCTCCTCAGGGAAGGGAAGAAGGAAGACGTCCTCGCCCTCTGTAAACGGACTCTGTCCGTGGATGAGAGGAGCGTCCAGGCCTACATTCTCATGGGAGAGATCTACATGGGCGAGCAAAACCATGCCGAGGCCCTCCCATATCTGGAAAAGGCCGTCGAGATCCAGCCGAAGTTGACCCGGAATCGTCTCAACCTGGCCGCCTGTTTGGTGGGGGTGAAGCAATATGACCGGGCCGAGGCCATGTTGAAAGAAATCATCATCGAATACCCGAAATCCCCCCGGGCCAGATACAATCTGGGGCTGCTCTATGAAGAACAGGGGAGGCTGGGGGACGCCAGGACCGCCTATGCCGACGAAGTCTCGGCCTTCCCTCGGGAATTCCAGGCCCGCTTCAACCTGGGCAAAATCCTCTTTAAGCTGGGCGACATGGCCGGATACATGGAGAACATGAGGGAGGTGGTCAAGATCGCTCCCCAGCAGGCCGAAGGGTATCTCTTTCTTGCTCGCGGCCTGCTTCTTGAGCAGGCCCCGCTCGATGAGGTCCAGGCGCTGCTTGAAAAAGGACTGGCTCTCACCCAGACGTCCGAACTCAAGGCCTTCGGCTATTTTCTTCTGGCTGATATCTATAACCGGAAACATCAATCGGAAAAGATGAATGAAGCCCTGCAAAAAGCCAACTCACTCAGGCCGAAAAAGGAGTGAATCATGAAAAATCGAGGTGGTCGAATTTGTGGCCTATTCGTTCTATGGATCGGTTTGATCCTGATTCTCCCCGGTTCCGGCCAGTTCCGCGAGTATTATGTTATTGGCAAAGTCCTGGATACGCAGAAAAATCCTCTGGAGGGGGTCGAAATCACCGCCCGGGACGTCCTCTCCAACCGCAGCTACACCCTCCAGACGAAAAAGGACGGCGAGTTTAAGTTTGTCGGCCTGCCTCATGCGACTTACAAGGTCGTTTTTAAAAAAGAAGGCTATGCCGTGAAAGAGGATGAATGGAAGCTGGCGACTCCTCAAGATGCCATGCAGAAAATTGAAATGCCGGCCGTCGTGCTCGCTTCCCAGGCCCAGGTCGAGGAGGCGGGGCGTTTGAAAGAGATGGAGGGCCAGGTCAAGGAAGCGTTTGAAAAGATCAGGCAAAAGGATTATGACGGCGGCATCGTCATCCTGAAAGAGGTGCTGGCCAAGAACCCCAAGGATTCCAATGCGCTTTACCTGGTCGGGTTGAGTTACTCTAAAAAACAGATGTATGCGGAAGCCAGGGAGGCCTTGACTCAGGTCGTTCAGTTGGTCCCGAAGTTCCCCCCCGCCTATTTTGAGCTGGCGGTCTGCTACCAGAATCAGGGAGAAAAAGAAAAGGCCCTTGAATGTTACCAGAAGACGCTCGAGCTTGACGCCAACAACCCGGATGCCGCCTACAACGCCGGCCTGATCCTCTTCGGGCTCAACCGTGTCGACGAGGCCCTGGCGAATTTCGAAAATGCGCTCAAAGTGAAGCCGGGCGACCCGGAATACCTGGAGATGGCCGGGCGGTGCTATATCAACCTGGGCAACTATGCGAAGGCCATCGAATATCTGGAGCAGGTCAAGAGCGGCCTGACCGACCCGGAAAGGATGAAATTTCTGGATGAGCTGATCACGAAATTGAAAGAACAGATAAAAAAGTAGGCCCGCCGGATGATGGGCATCGAATAAGGCATCGAATAAGGCTTGACAAAGAGAGTGAAAAGACATAAAAAAATTATAGCTTGGTCTTTAAAGGGCAAAAAACTATGGGTTTCGTAAGGAGGGAAAGTCTAAAAATAATCAGACCTGGGGCTGGAGGTTGTTTCTGCCGGCTCGTCCGGAAGAAGCAAGGGTGGAGGCAAGAATGATAAAGAGGAGGAGAAATCATGCCTAAGGCTAAAAGATGCGCATTCGTGATAGGCTTCCTCGTACTCTGTCTTGCCGTCGTGAACGTGAGCATTGCCCGGGCCCAATCCATACTCGAAGGGAAGATAACGGGAACGATCACCGACGATAAGGGTGAACCTCTTCCCGGAGCGACCGTAGAGGCCACGAGCCCCGCTTTGATCGGCAAGCGCTCCGCCGTCACCTCGGTGAAAGGGACATATGTTTTCCTCGGCTTGCCGATAGGGAACTATAAGCTCACGGCTTCGATGCCCGGTTTCAAGACCGTCGTCCAGGAAGATATCGCGGTGAGGGCAGGAAGCTCTTCGGAGATCAACCTGATCCTGCCGATGGGGACGATCGAGGAGACCGTGCTTGTGCTCGGCGCGGCGCCGGTGGTCGATGTCAAGACCTCGACCATCGACTCCAAGATCGACCAGGCCATGCTGGCCAAACTGCCTACCAGCCGCGATTCGTTCTATGACCTGTCGCTTTCTACGCCGGGCATGTTCGACGTGGGCAAGAACGTGATGGGGAGTCCCACTGCGTACGGCGGGTCCACCATGGAAAACATTTTCTTGGTCAACGGCCTGGACACGACCGACCCGAGCGGGGCAGGCTATGGCTCGATGGTCAAAGTGAATTACGATAATGTCCAAGAGGTCCGCCTCATCGCTCTCGGCAGCAAGGCGGAATACGGCAATTTCTCGGGCGTGGCCATCGACGTCATCACCAAATCCGGCTCCGACAAGATGAAGGGGTCCTTGAGCGCCTACAGCCAGTTGGGCACTCCCACCGGCCAAGAACCGAAAACCGGCGAACTGGGCCGGGATTGGCTGTATCTCCAGGAGGGCGACGACTATAGTTCCTATCCCAAATCGAACCTGGAACTGGACCTGACTCTCGGCGGCCCCTTCTTTTCCGATAAGGCCTGGTTTTTTGCGGCCCTCAACTTCCTGGACAGCAAAGACAAGCAGCTTAACTATGCCCCCATTGCCAAGTGGCGCGGAAGGTATGCCGACTTCAAGCTCACCAGCACCCCGTTTAAGAACCAGCATGCCTGGGCGTCCTACCACTACGAGAACAACAACGGAGGCGGCTCAACCGACGGTTCCCTGGATTGGGACCCCTCCATGGCTTACGACTACTATACCCAGAGCCACTCCGTTTCCTCCCAGTGGCAATGGTTCCCCAGCACTGCCACTTTCTTTTCAGTGAAGTTCCTGGGCTTCTGGGTCAATGAAAGAAACCAACTGCCGAGCGGCGCCCCAAACCGTCCGGGATACATCAATTGGTGGAAAGGCGTACCCTTTGATTCAGGCGTTGGCGGCGCTTTCCCCGGTGCGAATAAACGCTTAACCAGCCGCACCACCATCCAAGCCGATATGTCGCACTATGCCGAAAACTTCCTCGGGGAGCATGACATCAAGTTCGGCGTGCAGTACACCCGCGGCCGTTTGAAGAGCCAAAGTGGGGAGTTTTTCGGACAAGAGCTCATCGATCCGGAAACCGGAGAAGACCTTGGGTTTTTCGGGCTTTACCCTACCGCCTACCCATATCGCTGGACCTATGACATCGCCTACATGCAAATCCCCTATGGGTACCCCGACTACGGGTACGGCGACACCAATGGGCTGATGTTTTATACCTACAATGACTACGCCAAACCCCACCGTACGGTACGCACGTCCGATGGTTTGGGGTTCTTTTTCGACGATCAGTGGTCGCCCACCAAACGCCTGACCCTGAACCTCGGCCTGCGCTACGACCATATGACCGCCCGGTTCGACAAGGGCCAGATGCTGGAGCAGCCGGCCACTTCCCAGGCCTGGAAGGAAGAGCTCAAAATCATCCGCGACCGCACGGGCTCGGGCAACCTTTTTAACTTCAAGAACTGGTCTCCGCGCGTCGGTCTCAGCTATGCCTTGACCAGTGACCGGAAGACCGTGTTTCGTGCCGGCTTCGGACGGTACTACACCCCCATCGGCGTCGAAAGCTTCGGCGGCGGCGGTCCTGATCTGGATAGAACCTACCGCATAACCCAGTACTATTCAATTCCCTGGGACGGTCTTGACCTGAATAACGATGGCTATATTACCGGCAGCGAGTTTGCCAACGCGGCCCGTCAGATTCCCAACCTGAACTCCATAAACACCGTGTGGGACAACAACGACTGGACAAACCGATGGGAGTTTAGCGATCCTTCCTGGAACCTGAAAATCCAGCAGGGCCTGAAAAACCAGCACACCGACCAGTTCACCTTCAACCTGGAGCGTGAGATCTTCAAGAATTTCTCCGTCGGAGTCACCTATATCAACCGCGAGACCAAAAACGTGATCGTGCAGTGGCCCCTGAATGAAGTCACCCAGCAGCCCTGGGATTATGAGGTTAAAACCCAGGTCGTCAACGGCCAGGAGGTTTCTCTTTACAGCATCGTCCTGCAGGATTATGACGGCAGCGGTTCGATCGACGGTGAGGATATTCAATGGATTTATAGCCATCAGGACTTCGAGTGGCGCAATATGCCCGACTTCCCCTTACAGGCGGGCGGTCCGGTTGTCAAAGCCCAGCGCAAGTTCCAGGGCCTCCAGGTAACGTTCAACAAGCGCTACTCCGACCGCTGGCAGCTGATGGGTTCCCTGCTCTTCAACAAATCGACCGGGTTCGCGGGCCGCAACAAGCGCCAGGATCAGGACTACAACATGGAAGGCACCAACATCTGGTCCGACCAATGGCTGGGCGGCGTCAACCAGACCATCAACAACATGGACGGCCCCATGCCCTTCACCCCGCGCTTTGAATTCAAGATCAACGGCAACTACACCATCCCCAAGATCGAGGTCGACCTGGGCGTCCGCTTCCGCCTGCACTCCGGCCGCCCCGTCTGGGTTCTCTCCCAAATCCGCCAACTCGATCCCTGGAACTATGATCCGGAAGATACCGATCTGCTAGCGCATGGGGTGATCGTCACTCAAGCGGGGTATGAAGGACAGATCGTGGCCCAGGATCCCGTCGAACCGCTGTACATGCCCGTCCTGAGTATCCTGGATCTTCGCCTTGAAAAAACCTTCAAGTTGGGTCCAGGCAATCTGCGCGTCATGCTCGATGCATTCAATGTCCTCGGCAGCAAAGCTGTGACCAACGCCATGGTCAAGAAAGTCAGCGTTCCGGACACGGACATTCTGCTCAGGGATGTCGGCCGTGTCGTAGGCCTGGTTTCACCCCGTTACTTCCGGCTGGGTCTCATGTACTCATTCTGAGCGGACCCTCGTATTCGAACTCCAGAGCCTGGAGGGTAGGTAACTCTCCAGGCTCTTTTCTTATCGTGAGGTGAAGCATGGTCCACTTTGCCTTCCTAGACTGGTTCTGGGTTATCGCCTTCATCATCCTGATGACCGTCTGCGGTATCCTTTTCTATAAACTGGGGAAGAGGTCGATGTCCGATTTCTTCCTGGCGGGCCGGGGGCTTCCCTGGTGGCTCCCCGCCACCTCGGTCTATGCGACGCATACGGCCACCGACACTCCCATCTGGGTCAGCGGTGTCGTCTACCAGTACGGCCTGAGAGGATTGTGGTACACCTTCTTCTCGGCCTGGTGCGCCATCTCGGCCTTCGCCTCGACCCGGATCTTTCGGCGCTCGCTCGCCTACACCCAGGCGGAATGGCAGACCCTCCGCTTCTCCGGACTCGGGGCCGAGCTCCTGCGCGGCTGGATCGCCGGCTGGCAGGTGTTCATGAACATGTTCGTCCTGGGCTGGGTCGGGATGGCCATGGGCAAGCTCTGCAACTACCTCTTCGGCTGGCCGCAGTGGGTAGCCCTGGTGCTCTTCTCCACGATCTGCGCCGTCTATGTTCTGGCGGCCGGCTATTGGGGCGTTGTCATGTCCGATTTCCAGCAGGGCGTCATCGCCTTCCTGGTCATCGTCATCGTCTCCTTCTGGGGGATCAGTGTGGCGGGCGGCCCCCAGGGGATTATCAGCAAGCTCGGCGCCATGGGCCAGAGCTGGCGCCTCAACCCCTTCGCCTTCTCCGGGTTGACGGGCGGTGATTTTCCGCTGGTCTGGTTCCTGACCATGCTGGTCATCGCCGTCATCGGCGGGTTTGGCATGGGCACGGCCATCGACTGGTACCCGGAAGCGCAGCGAATCCAATCCGCAAAAACGGTCCGGGATGCCAGCTACTCCATCTGGTCCGGGACGGCCCTGATCGTCATCCGGAACTCCCTCTGGGGGGTGGCCGTCCTGGGTTTCTTTGTTCTTTATCCGAATATCCAGGAGACTGCCAGGTACGAGATGGCCTGGTATAGGATCGGGTTCGAGTACCTGCCCGTTGGCATGGTCGGGCTTTTTTTCGCGGCGGTCGTGGCCATACACTTATCAACGATCTCGGCCCATCTCAACCTGGGCGCTTCCTATGCCACCCGCGACCTCTACCATCATTACTTCAAGCCCAAGGCGACCGAGAAGGAGCTGGTCTGGGCGGGACGGGTTTCAACGCTCATTCTGCTCATCGGGTCCTTCATCTACGGGTCGATGATGAAGGAGATCACTCAGTGGCTGATCTTCGCCCTCTGGATCATGGCGGCGGGGATTTGGCTGCCCTCCATCCTCCAGGTCGTCTGGTGGCGCTTCAATTCCTGGGGCTACCTCTCGTCCTGGATCGCTAACCTGGGTTTGAGTTGGCTCGTCGTCTGGGTCCTGCCCGAGTTCCGCCTCATCCCCGACCTGCCGGACTATCTCCAGTTCTGGATCATGATGGTCCTCGGCGCCCTGATCTACCTGCCGATCACCTTCCTGACCAAGCCGGAGGACATGGAGCGGCTTGTTAAATACTATGTCATGTCGCGGCCGCTCGGATGGTGGAAGCCCGTGCGGCTCGAGGCGGAGAGGCGTGGGCTAATCGCCCTGGAGGCCGGGGCGGCGAAAGGAGGGAACTGAGATGAGCTGGATCAAGCGTCATTGGACGGCCGCCGAGGCTGACCGCTGGACCAAGGAAGACTATCTCACCTTCATCATTTCGCCGCTGGTCTATGTCCTGCTCCTGGTCGGGACGGCCTTGAGCCTGCTGTTGCGGTGGTATGGGTTCCTGCTCCTCGGCGCGGGGGTGGCCCTTCTTCTGGTGATGCTCTGGATAATCGACCCCAAGCTCAAGGCCATCTCCGAGGATTACGAGGTCAAGCAAAAGCACTACCTCGAGGAGATAGAAAAGATCGCCCGGTGGGAGAAATGACATGAAACAAGGCCTGGCTGTGGTCATCGGCATGAGCATCGCCTATCTCTTTTCATTCCTCGGGCTGCTGCTCGCTTATTTCTCATACAAGAAGAAGCGTGGAGAGAAGAAGGAGTAGCCATGGTAGGGATCATCGTTCCGGCCCTAATCTTCCTTGTCTCCTTCGTCCTGACCTATTACCTCTACCGTCGCTTCTCCCGCCACCAATGAATGGGGACTTTCCCCGAGGAGCCACCCTTACCCGCGACCAAAGATGGCACCTCGGGGAACGCCCCCATATTTGGAGGCGTTTGAAGAAATGAGGGAAATCCGCTAGATTAATATATATGAGCCCTCGCTATCGATTGACCAGTTTCCTCCTGCTCATTGGGCTGTGCCTGCCCGTCATAGCGGGTCAGAAAAAACTCGAATCCAAGCTCCTCGAGCAATACCGCCTTTGGCTGGATGAGGAAGTCGTATATATCATCACTTCCAAAGAAAGAGATGTCTTCCGGAAGCTCGAGACAGATAAGGAAAGGGATATTTTTATCGAAGCCTTCTGGAAACAGCGGGACCCGACCCCCGGCACCCCCCGCAACGAATTCAAGGAGGAACATTATCGCCGGTTGAGCTACGCCGATGAGTTTCTTGGTCGGGGCACTCCTCAGCCAGGGCGGATGACCGACCGGGGAAGGATCTATATCATCCTCGGCCCTCCCCAGAATATCGAAGATTTCGAAGATGTCAACGGCGTCTACCCGGCCCAGGTCTGGTTCTATCTAGGAGACCCTGCCTATGGGCTGCCTACAGGTTTTCACCTCATCTTTTTCAAAAAACACGGACTCGGAGAGTTTGTCCTTTATTCACCCGCCAACGACGGGCCGCAGAGCTTTATCGCCGACTACATGGAGGATGCCAAAGACGACCGAGAAGCTTATCGGCGCCTGGCCACACTCGCGCCCAACCTGGCCGGCCAGACGCTCTCCCTCATCCCCGGGGAACGCGTCATGCCCGGAAGCGTATCTTTGGCCTCCACCCGGCTGCTGGCCGAAGTATTCTCCTACCCCCAGAAAAAAATTGAAGACAAGTACGCCGAAGCGCTGCTCAAGTACAAGGACATCATCGAGGTGGATTATTCGGCCAACTACATCGCCAGCGATTCCTGCTTCGCCGTCATCCGGGATTCCGGCGGCCGTTACCTGGTCCACTATTCGGTTGAGCCCAAGAGGATCGCCGTCGATGCCAGCGGCGACACCTACACGGCCAATTTCGAGCTCGACGGCCGGGTCTCGGACGACAAGGGAAACACCGTTTTCCAGTACATGAAGCAATTCCCGCTGACCTTCACCGGCGAGCAGATCAAGGACCTGGCGGCGACCTCTCTGGCCATCCAGGATATGTTCCCGCTCGTGGCCGGGACCTATCGGTTCGACCTATTGGTGAAGAACACCGTCTCCAAGGCCTTCACCTCGACAGAAGAGACTGTCGTTATCCCGGGAGACGGGTCTCCTCCGCGCCTGAGCCAACTCCTCTTGAGCTATCGTTTGGACAGGGGCGGCCAGGCCGGGACGGATTTTGTCCCCTTCCGGACGAGCGGCGGTCAGCTCCTCGTCCAGGCAAGAAAGACGTTTACCCGGAAAGACGACCTCGTCGTCTTCTTCCAGATCTTCGGGCTGACGGAGGATCTCCGCGCCGGCGGACGGCTGAAGTTCGACCTTTTCAGGAAGGAAGCGCCAATCCTTACTAAAACCAAAGGAATAATAGAGTATAAGGAGGCACCCGACATTTTCGAGGTTTTCCCCCTGCGGGAACTGACCCCCGATTACTACAAACTCCGGGTTGCGGTCCTGGAATCCGGTGGTGCGGAGGCCTTCTCCCGGGACGAGGACTTCGAAGTGGCGGCCGTTCCGGACGTCCCCCGGCCTCTCATCGTCTCGCGGGTCACGCCGGCCTCCCGGTCGGAAGAGTATGATTTCGACCTGGGCTTGCAGCTCCTCAACCTGGCCCGGGTCAAAGAGGCTGTCGGGCTTCTAGAAAAAGCCTACCGGAAGAACCCGGCGGAGCTGAAATACGTCCTGGGCTGGTCCCAGTGCCTATTCATCGAGGGGCAATACCAGAAGGTCAGAGACACCCTCGAGCCGTTCTCCGGAGAACGGGCGGACGACAAGGTCCTCTATTTTTTGGGCAAGTCGGCCCACGCGCTCGGACAGTATCCAGAGGCCATCCAGGAATACACCGCCTATCTCACCCGCTACGGGTTGAACCTGGAGATCCTGAACCTCCTGGGGTCGGCCCACCACAAATCGGGGAACATGGTCGAAGCCCTCCGGGCCTGGAAGAGGTCTCTCGAGATCAACCCCGGCCAAGAAAACATCAAGAAACTCGTCCAATCGATCGAAGAAAAGACCAAACGCTGACCGAGCCGTCGCCTTCATCGTTGGGCTGAGCCAGAAGTTCTGATCGTCGGAGCTGCGGCTAGCCGGCAGCCTCAGGGAGCGGGATATCAAGAATTTCTTGAGGCATGGCCGTAAAAGTGTTGGCGAAATAAAAAGCCGCGCCGGCTGGCCGGTGATGCTCTAAAGGCTCGGCCGGATCGCCGAGAGAATCGGCCTGACGAACTCGGGGCCCGAGCAGTCGAGGTCGAGCTGAAAAAACGTCTCAGTTAATCGGCTATGTCGAGAATTCTCCCCTCTGAGATGGAGCTGAGATGGTTCATTTGGCGAGCGTAGTCACGAACCAACATGTAGACAAATAGGCCGGTATCTGTGGCTGTAATGCTGGGATCGAGGCCTTTGAGGACATTAAAAACCTGTTCATTGAGGGCAATCTTGTATTTGAAGTTCGGATCGGGGTTGGGCAGCTGCCCATTGATTCTGATCGAGTTGAAATCCACCCTAAAAGGCGGGAAAAATGCAGGATTGGCCCCGATGTCCGAATTATAGGAATACGTCAACCCTGAAGTCTGCACTAAAAGGTCATAAGCATCGGGGATGTATTGAACCGAATACTCGAGCCCGGCGGCGATTTGATAAATATTGAGCTCGGCAATGACGACCTTGAAACCAAGTCCCGTGGCAGAGTCGTAGCCGTAGGGCACAACGCGCATGATGTCGTTGCCGACGACTTTTCCCTTGTAGATTTTATGAGCGATGTAGCCCGTGGCCTCGAGCGCGGCATCGACCTCGAACCCGGCCTTCTTCACACCGGCCTTGAGGGCATCGGTCACCAGGTTGCCCAGCGGGCTGTCGCGGAACTGAAGGTTCGGGTCCCACTTTCCTTCAATATCCCAGAGCGCCTGGGCCACATGCCTCGTATAGACCGGCCCGAAGCGGGGGTCCTGGACAATCCCGACTCGGAGCCGGGCGAGCGGCTGGAGCAAGCGCGGGTCCTTATGGATGCGCCAATTCACCTGGTGCGGCTTGTATTCGACGACCTCAACTCCGCTCGTCCCGTTACCGTTTCCGCCGTTGACTTTTACCTTGAGCTCGCCGAGGAAGAGCCCATATTCACCGCCTTCGACGATAATAGCTCCGGAGGAAGCTGTAAACGGCTCTGTGAACGAGTCATGGGAATGGCCACCGAGAATAATGTCGATGCCGGGAATGGCGCCCAGCCCCACCTTGTCGGCCATGGTGCCGAGGTGGGAAAGGCAAATGATGACATCACACCCCTGATTAACTTCGAGTTCGTTGACCTGAGCGGCAGCGGCGGCGAAGGGATCTGTCAAGACTCCAAGGGCCAACTCTGAGTAATTCGGTGGATCGGTGTTGACAAGGCCGAAAATCCCCACTTTGAGTTCGCCAGTCTCTTTGATCATCCAAGGCTCGATGATGGAGGCCAGGACGGGACCGTAGGGTTGATAGTCGGGATCCGCCACCAGTTTTGCCTCGTCGATATTGGCGCAGAGAATGGGTAAGTTCACTGGCGCTTTTCCGGGCAGAACGCCAGTGAGGACGCCGGTCAAGGCATCCAACCCCAGGTCGAACTCGTGGTTGCCGAGTTCCAGGCCGTCGTAGAGGCCCTCCATGATCTTGAGCTCGGGATACCCGAGGTACTTGTTGAACTCAAAGGAGCCGACAAAGACGTCACCCGAGTGGAAGGCCAGCACATTCTCGTTTCTTGCCCTCAGCATTTTGACGAGTGTCGACATCCGGGCGATCCCGCCCAGCTTGTCCTGCGGACCCAAGGGGAATAGAGCCGAGTGGGTGTCGCTGGTGTGTAGGATAGTGAGGACTTTGTCCGGAGGGGCACTGAGGACTGATGTGCCGAAGACGAGGAAGAGAAGGACTGAAAGCCTGAGAAACCTTTTGCCCATACGAAACCTCCTTTTCCGAAATGCCAAGGAATGGACCTAAATTTTAAATGAAAACTTTTTTATGCCCCGTTCTTCCTTTAATAATGTTAGCTAACCTCATTCCCAAAGTCAAGCCATAAAAACGCGTCAAAGCGTTAGACGTCTATTTAGTCGCTGATCCTTGCTAAAATGCATGCTAGAACCATTTAAAAAGGGTTACACCGAACAGGAACTTGCCCTTAAGCGGGTCTTCTTCCGGCGTCAGGCTGAAGAACTCCACGGCCACGAACGGCCGGACGCGGACGCTGTTCCCGAACTCGAGAAAGAGGTCGCCTCGGTGCCGCGGTCAAACTCCCGTCCGGCGAAGACCTCGAAGCGGAATGGGCGCTCGAGGCGCTCAAAATGCCGCTGGTTGCGGAGCCCGAGCCCGGCGCCCAGCCAGAAGTCGACGCGGCCCTCCAGGCTGCCGTTCGTGACATGCTCGAAGGCGACGGAGGTCGTGAGGCGGAAGCCGCAGAGAGGAAAGAGAAAACGAAAAGCGGGAAGGAAAAACCGCCGCTGCAGGGAGTCGCTCCCGATATAGAGTTCTGCCTCGCTTTCAGGGCGGGAGGCTGGCGGGGCCGCTTGGCCGGCTAGATCCTGGACAACGAGGGCCAAGAGGAGCGCGGTGGACGCGCTCGTGACGGACCAACGGCGAGTCATCTCTCTCTGCCTTTCCCGAGAAACTTTCAGGAGGACCCATTAGACAGGCCATGCCCCTTGAATTCGATCCCTACCGGATTACAATAGCCGGCGTTGATAACTGTCCAGGTGAATGGAAAAGGCGGGGACCATAATTTTCATTAAAAGTACTTCACTCGGGGAAGGAGTGGGCCAAGATCATCCTTGACGCGATTTTTCTTACCGGGACTCTGTGCGGATGGTGACGGGACCGAGGAGGCCCGATGGAAGCAAGGGCGAATTTTCGGTGTAATGTCTCCAGGTCGTAAAGGCGATGCGTCCCTGGGATGGACGGGCCTTGCCCTGCAATAACCACGCCGGCCAACGGGCCAGGTTGCCGACCTCGCCGTACTCGCAGTCGGGAGGCAGCCGCTCATCTCCGATTAGCCGGTTGACCCAGAGGTTGGCCAAGGTGATTTCCAGCCGGTTGCCGGATGCTTTCATGGAAGGGGTGATGTCCACCTGCCAGGGAGCGCACCACACGACACCGAGATCCCGGCCGTTGAGCATCACCCGGGCGATATTCTTTACGGTCCCCAGATCAAGCCGGATCCGCCGCCGGCCG
>Ga0256868_10000886_pt1 | contig 16975 bp, 7 predicted proteins | sample RVTome_13_FD_187341 | JGI IMG/M metagenome (GOLD analysis project Ga0256868, IMG submission 187341) | Soil microbial communities from uranium-contaminated site in the Upper Colorado River Basin, Wyoming, United States - RVT92D227 HiSeq ...
CACATATTCAACGTGATGTGTTAGACAATAGTGATTTTTCATGTCCAATAGAAACGATGGAAATGATTTCAGCATATATCAAAAAAGAACTAAATTCAAATTGAAGGTGTATACGTAGATGGTCTCACAGAGCATTGCAATCATCGTTACGACAATTGTCATTACAATCACATTAACAATCTTTGTTTATTTTGAAATATGGCAATATGGCATAGACAGGTTGGGCATTGCAGATATTTATGGCAAAATGATATTAAACGGATAGATGGCTTTCTTGTTATAATCATAGCATCAATCACCGCATCAAAGAATATGAAATATTCTCAGAGTTTATTTTCTAAAAAAATTACTTGTAACAAAGCTAAGAATTAGAAACTAGTATGAAAAGACAAATGTATCTAGAGGAATACTAATTTTTAAAAATTAATGTTTATAATCATCTCCAATACCATATCTACTACTTGATTTATCTTGGAAATAAGTTAGATTAATAAAACCCCAATCATCAAAATCATTTACACCATGAGAACCATCTGAATAATCCAATGCATATTGACCAAATTTGTTATAGTTCATAACACTATCATAAGAATCCCAATATTTTATTGCATCAATTTTTACTTTTAGCTTTTGCAATGGTGGTAAGCTATTACGACCAACCATTGATCTATTATCACAACCCGCTATAACACCATTATAAATCCCTAGAGAATGACCCATTTCATGAATAAAACTAACAGCCATGGTTAAACGATGCAAACGAGGAGTTATTGCTGGTGGAAACATCATATGAAAATACAATTTACGACTGGCAGGAAGTGACAATGTATCAGGATGCCAATCACTATCCTGTGGATTAACCCATCCAATTTCACCGGCTTGTATAAAAATATATCTGAAAATACCCTTTCTTTCATCGGAGAAATGGTATTTGTAAAACTCAGATGCGACACCACTACCAGGTTCAATTGTTTCTTCAATATACCTAAGGAATTCACCACCACCATTTGTTAGTCCACTTGGCCAACCATCATCAACATGTAAAGTTATAAAATGCGACGAAAATCTATCCATTACCATCCATTGAGACTCTTTCCATAAAACATGATCCATCTCATAAAAATGCCCTTTTTCCATGAAATCTACTTCACAATAAATTTCTTTATAAAACGGATTTGCAAGCCATTTCTCCATTTTATATTCTTCAATATTTTCAAGCCCATCTAAATCAGGATCAAGGATTGTATGATTATCTGGCTTAAACGGGTCATAACCCCATTCCCATTCCCAACTAGTTGGAATAGAATCATTGTCAGGATCAAGTTTAGAATCATCAACCCAAGGATTTGTACCTAAAATATTATTCTCAGTCCAAAAAGGAATACCATCACTATCAACATCAAATTGATTCAGGGAAAACCATATCTCATAATTTTTACCATTGACATGACCATAACCATCACTATCATTAAAACTATCATCACCAGACCATCTACCAGTTTTAAAATTATAGATAACACTAAAACTTTCCATTTCTAATTCTTCAGTTCCAAAAAGCTTCTTTTTTATTTCAAAAATTTTAAAATCAACTGTTGCTGATACCTGTTCATCTTCTACATCTTTTAAAGATTCCCATCCAATATAACCTGTATCCCAGTCATTAATATCATTACCAATCCATATTGCATCATCAACAACTGCTTCAAAATGAAAAGTAGGTTTTTCCTTCCAAGAATTACCTATTTTTCTAAATTCGTTTTCAATTCCTTTTTTATGAATTCTTTTAATTTCTAAAAAAACACCTTGAGTGGTGTTTTCAGGTGAAATAGTATTATCGACAGTTACAGTTTCTTCAATTACTTTTTCTTCCTCATCTTCTTCAACAGGCTCTTTGTAAAAAAATAAAAAATAAATATTTCCGATAAGTAAACATAGGATAAAAACAGAAATTACGCATATAACCAATTTATTCATTTAATGCCCCTTAAATTAATAAATTAACATCATTTTAATACTTAATAAATTTTTTTATTATATATTTTTATATAAATTATAGTAGTTGGTTGTATAACTTCCCAGGATAACATAATTTTTTTTTTATAGTTGTGATAAAATTCCAAATTGATATTTAGACTGCCTATATTTATATAGTATTATTGTTAAATATTAACATGCTAAAATTTATAAAGGTGGATTAAAAGGAGAGATAACTTGTCAAAATACCGTTTTAACCCAAATATTAATAAGTATACTAGTGATACAATAAAGTGTCATTATAGGGATGCAATGATAAAGAAAATTCGTTCAAAACAAGCAGTATCTGAAGTTGTTGGTGTTGTTCTTTTATTAGGAATAACAATTACGCTATTTGCTGTCATCAATTCTAATGTTTCCCAATTTATTTTTGGTACTTCTATCCCCTTAGTTAATCTTGTTGGAACAATCGATAAAACACAGAAGATAATATACATCGAACATAACGGAGGGGAATCACTTGAAGGAACAACAGATATAATAATTACTATAGGACCTAATACTATCCAAAAAAATACAAGTGATTTATTAATTGATTCAAACTCTGATAGTAAATGGAACTTAGGCGAAACCCTTCAATATAGTTATAATGATGCCATAACAGGAAAATATATTGGAGTTACGGTCATAGATTCAAACGCCATACTACTATCAGTAGTTCTCCAAAAGGGATCGAGGAGTTAATAAAAAAAAATAAAAAAAATTAGGTGAGGGCATATAATGAAAAAAATCTTAAAGAAAACAACTGACAGTGCTGTAGTTGGTATAGTCACTGCAATGTTAATTGTCAGTCTTATTGTTACAGTCATCTCCATTTTTCAACTTGTCTATGTTCCAATAATAATGGAACAGCGAGAAGCAGAACACATGGATAGGGTAGCAGAGCAATTTGGATTTCTTACTTCAGTTATTGATGATCAAGCTGCAGTTCAAAACAAGGGCATTCCTATTGCAACGTTTGTGACATTAGGTAGTAAAGAATTACCGTTTCTAATATCAAGTAAAGCATCTGGTACTTTAGAAGTTTTAGAAAAGTCTAGTATAATAACTATCACCAATGAGTCAATAAATAATAATATTCAAACATCTGTATTCCCAATAGGAAAAATTACCTATTCATCAGCTAATGCATATTTTCTTGATCAATCATATACCTATGAGGCTGGTGCGATGATTGTAAGTCAGTCTAAGGGGAATTTGATGATGGTTCAACCTGGTTTTTTTGTTGATTATAATGAAACGACTAATACTGTAAATATTTCATTTAATGTTGTGAATATCTCAGGTGCTGAGCAAAAAAATATAGCAGCTGGTTCTGGGGTTTGTGCTATACAAACCAAGTTTAATGAGATATCGATGATTAAGAATTTTACCAAGGTTAGTAGTATCACCATTAACACACCATATTCGAATGCCTGGTATGTTTTTATCAATCGTTCATTGATGAATGCACGTCTAAATTATGCTGGGTATGGTACTCAATTTTATCTGAATGAAACGCAGGGGGAGTCTGTGAAGATAGATTTTAAATTTTCCATTTTATTAGATCAGGTAAATATCAATTTCAAAATAATTGATATTCAAGCCCAGATCGGACCTGGTTGGGTCGAGTAGCAAGGTTGATGTAAGGGATAAAAACTATTTAAAAGGAATATTAGAAAGTGCGTTTAGATTCATCCCAAATTTAAAAAAAAATTTATTGTGCGTGAGGAGATATTTAATGAAAAATCAACGAAATACTGAAGCAGTATCTGAAATATTAGGTACTGTACTTCTCTTAGCAATAGCAGTTACTTCTGTCTCAATAATATATATTCAAGTATTAGGATCACTATCCCCGGTAGATACAACCAATGTCACAATCATTGGAAAAATGGAAGAAGGACTCCCTGTCTTTGAACTTCAACGTGGAGAATCATTAGGACCTGATACTAAAATCTTTCTAACGTTAGCTGGATTTGAACGAAGGGAATTTATACAAAAAGATTTAGGTCTCCAAGAATGGAACATCGGAGAAAGGATTGTCCTTCCAGTCGAAGATATTACAGGTATACAAGCAGATGCGATAATAGTTGATACAAAAACCAATGAAATAGTCTTTCGAGCAGTGCTTCAAGAAGGTCTTAAGTTTAGATGTAGAGGAGGTATATGGCACTTCGACGAACCAATGTGGGATGGTACATTCGATGAAGTTATAGATAGTTCTGGAAACAACAATCATGGGAGAAGATTATCAGGGGCGCATATCATTACTGGAGTAGAAGCTAAGTGCAATAATTCTGGAGAGTTTGATGGTTTTAGGGATGTTGTGAAAGTCAATTCATCCTGGACTCTAAATATCACCAACTCAATAACCATTGAATCATGGATGAAAACGAAAGAACCAGCTTTTGTAGCAGATGTTCTTGAAGTAAGTTTAAACTTTGGTTTTACCCCTTATATAACCCATATCAATGGAAATTATTATGTTATTGTAAGCCAAGAAAAACAAGGTCGTGGTGTAATTCAAACAGTCACTATCGATCCAGAGGGATATATCATAACGCTAGGTATTGATTTTTTTGGAAAGGTTACAGGTAGTCAATTACTCAGACCAATGATTATTAAGATGACAGATGAAATGTTCCTTGTTGCCTTTAATTCAAAAAGTGGTTCAAAACAATATATGTATATGAGAACGTATAATATCTCATCTACAGGTATTATTGAATATACAGGAAATGAACTGATATTTCAGGATTACGAAACCTTTATTTCTTCTTCTCAACCAAATCGTCCTACTCTAAGAAAAATCACAGATAATGTCTGTGCCATTGCTTATTGGTCATCAAATGGTTTAGGTATCTTAAGAACAGTAAATATTTCATCAAACGGGAAAATAACATGTATTGAAAATAAAACAGATGGACTTTGGTATGAACCTTGTCTTGTCCATGTTACTGGGAAAGTTTATGCTTTAACATATCGTAATGCTTCTTCAAATCAAGGCATTATAAAAACATTCAATATCACATCAACAGGAGGAATTATTTCTACCAATCAGAGTATTGTATTTGATACAAATTCTGGCTACGAACCGTGTCTAGTACAAGTTAGTGGGAAGGTTTTTGCAGTAGCATATAGAAACTCTATTAATAATGGAGTCGTTAAAACATTCAATATCTCATCGGATGGTTCCATTTTAGCAACAGGTAAAACAATGGTATTCGAGCCAATAGCATGCTACACTCCATGGATGATTCGTGATCAAGATGACACGTTTGTTATCGCTTATACAACAACAAATTCAGGAAATAATTTTGGATATGTTATTGAGATAATATTGCAGAAAAATGGTAATATTATCAGCCAACCTAATTCAAAAAAAGAATTTGATATAAATAGAGCGTATGACCCAATTATGCTAAATATTTGCGAGGATCTTTTCACAATTGTATACACCACAGGAGAAGTAGGTCCTCATCCAGGTAACTGTATTACGATTCTTATTGGACAGCTTGCTCGAGGAATTTGTAAAGGAAATTCATATATGCTTTATGCCAACATGACCATGGTTGAAGGACGAATAAACAATGTTGCAGTAACCTATAATATGTTACCTGGTGAAGACTGGCATCATTTCGCTATAACATACAATGGTATGAGTATATGCCTCTACGTCAATGGTATAAAGGTTAATGAAACAAGCTATCCACTTCATAGAATTAACTTAACAAATGCTCCTTTATATTTCGGACGATTTTATTGTGGATATATTGATGAGATAGCGATTTATGACAAAGTCTTAACCCAACAACAAATACTCTATCATTACAATAATCCAGGGAAAATTGAAAATATCTCCTAGTTGTCATTCCTGTTGATTGATGGCTGTCATAGTAAAAATTATACATCAAATAATCAAAAGATTATAACTGATTTTGAAAAAAATATGTATCAAACTAAAAATAATTTTAAAAAATAAAAAAAAGTAAAAAAATAAGTTTTAATCTACTAAGTTATAACCACCGATTTTAAGACTAGGATCACCTAATAAAGTCCACCCATCAATTGTTTTCCTATCAGCATAACCTTTATTATGAGCATCAAATACAGTTACATAATCAGCAATTGATCTAGCATGAGCCTCACCAAGGGTCTGCATACCTTGATTTGAAATTGCATCAAATAATCTTATCGCAAGCCACTGACTAACATCAAGTAGTGCATACTCATCAACATTACCATAACCAAGACCAGAGTTACCAATGGTTGCAACAGCACCTTTATTTTTAAGGCTTAAAAGCTTCCAACTCCAACACTCACTAATAAACTCATAACGCCAGAAACCCCCTGGAGCATCCGAATCAGTATTAAAATAATCCTTAATATTTCCTGGTAATAAACCTATTAAAAGGTTTAACGGAGTCACATTAAACTGGCTGCTATGACATGCATCTATAACCACTATTGGTAAAGGATCACGATTTCTAATACGACCCATATTATTAACAGTTAAACCATAAATCCATGTATCATTATTTGGTGGATGTGTAACATATTCAGCAGGATTACCATGACCTTCAAGATGAACTAAACCTACACCATTCCTAAATTCTCTAAGAATATCATTCGGCCCTGTAAATGAACCATCTGAAGTATATAATTTTATAATGCTATAACCAATATTTTCCATAAGAGCTGAAATTGCATCTGTTGTCATCTCACCCTCATAATATGATAAACTATTAGGGAATGTATCACCACCAGCAACCAACATTTTTTTAGATGAACTAGAATAATAAGCCTTAGTCTCATAATCAATTGTTTTTTCCACAACAGTTCTTACATCTTCAGAGTTTCTACAAGCAAAACGTCCTAACGCGACATCAGGATTACCATCTATTATATCCTCAGGTTTATAAGAAAACCATTCAGCAAAAACTCCATTATCATTAGAATCCCAATCTTCAAATTCAATAGAAGCAGATGACTCATTATATCTATAGATATCAGCATAATAAAGTTCACTTATAGTCCCTGTTTCCCAACCTACATCAACATTTGTCTGTCTAACAGGAACATACCACTGTTTTCTAATACCTTTTGAACCACCAACAAGCAATACAAATGTAATATTATATGTTTCAATCGCATCCTTAATAAAATACTTTATTTGTTCAGGTTTATCCCTACCACCATATTCACTATAGATCTGTTCTGTTGTCTTTAAAAAAGTATGAACACCAAGATTATTCTTATGATTAATCAAAGGTCGCAGTTCAGAAGAAAATTTTTTAGGGGCTATAATAACCATATCATATTCTTCTTCATATATAGTTTTAAAAGTAGGTTTTTCATATACAACATTAATATCTGCAAAATCATATGTTAGAATAATATCTTCTAAAGGTTTATAACAAACAGGATACAATCTAACACTTAAAGTTAAACCATTTATCCCACAAGTTATACTATAATCATAATTCTCAGAAGGATACACCTCTGAGCTTTCATAAATACTACTATTAAGAAACAGAGTGCTTTCTTGGCCAGTGTTTTTATCTAAATTAATTAAAGGTACTTTCTCTGGAGCAGGCATGATTTTATCAGAAATTTTTTGCTCAGAAAGACCTAAAAAAGTACATTCTATTTTTGTTATCTTAGCATTTTTTGGAAAAACATATGTTTCTACAACAACAGGAAGCATCGGCTTACCTGCATCCATAATATAAGTAGTTGCCTCACTAAGTTTTAATTTAATAAAATCATCAGTTTTTTCAAACGATGCTTTTGAAAAAACAAAGCTATCATTGCAGGATAATGTCTCAAAAGAAACATCATCATTATCTCCTTCTAATGCTAGTACATTAAAACAAGTAAACAAAAATAAAAATACTATAAAAAATGAAACTAATTTTATTTTCATTATGTAAACAATCCCCCATATTCAAATACTATCTAATTTTCTTATTATAATAAACTTATTGTATATATATAATTTATTGTAATCACTTTTTTATAGTGAATATCAGCTTATTTTAGTTATTTATTTAAAATTATTTGCTTAAGTAATGAAAAATTATCAATAATAGTAATAAATCTAAGAAAATTATATTCATATTTTTAACTTTTGAAATTTGCACAGTAACATAAGCATTACCCATATTTCCAGCATAATCATAGGCTCTCACCTCAATATCATAATAAGATACTTTTGGCACTGATAATGCCCGAATAGCATCTAAAATATCTCCCCAAAAATTACCACTACCCGTAGCTGTGAAATGCCATTCAAAGTAATCTTTATTCGCAGAAAGCTGTACCTCTGAATCAGGTATTTTTCCACCGTTAAAATAAACTTCAACCTTGTTTACACCAGAACCCTCAAGTGTTTCATATACAGTACCACTAACCTTAACATCACCTGCCTTCACAATACCCCAAGCAGGAGTTGTTATAGTAACAGTAGGTTTTGTTCTATCAATCATTATATTATTAATAAAATTGTGAGGGGTTTCATTATTTCCTGCAGCATCCACAGACCAAAACTCCAATTCATTGTTTGATCTTTCTGATGAAATCTGAGGTTTGTTACTAGAACTATAAATTTTCTGCGACCCACCATTTATTTTGTAATAAGTAATAATTTCCTCTGGAGGAGATATATCATCATGAGGGTATAAAGTAACCTCTACAGTTAAGGTGTACCAGCTGTTTTCTCCATCAGGAACAGCAGGAGTTATCTCATATTCAGTCCATGGTGGCTCATAATCAGCACCAATATAACTAACACTCCATTTATCAAGAATTGGAGTATCTGTAGGAATTGACCTTTCAAAAGTTGCTTTTAATCTAATTGCATCAACCTGAAGACTAGAAATATCCTTTCCAGGATTCACATCACCCATTAAAATCTGAGTATCATTTTCATCTAAGATATCAAAACGAATTGTTCCAATCGGTGTCAAATAGACTGCATCAAATTCTCCCCATTCCTTAAGACTTGGTGGAGAAATAACCTTTGAAGTAACAACAGCAGTAGTAACAATTTGCTTTTCATCACCAATGTTATAAGAAACCTGTGGTGAACCAGTTGTTCGATAAACATGCCAGACACTACCAAAAGTATCAGCATACTCACTTGCCTGATCTCGTTCATCTTCCCATACCGCCATAATCTTTCCATCGCCCACCGCTAAATTATTCCAATCCACATTTTCCGAAGACCCATCAGAAAGCATATGTGCATCTGTCTGAACCACACCATCACGACTTATTAGTTTCCCCCAAAGATCACTTATACCATCATAACTTACAAAAAATAGTGTACCAAGATAAGGCACTACATCAGTTCTAACATAAATGGAACCAGGTTGAATCATGAAATTATCATGAATAATGTTACCATATTTATCAAGGATTTTACCCCATATATTACCACGCCATTGACCACTTGATAGATCAGCATCATTCCATGATACAAAATATCGTTCTGTTTGTTCACAATAAACTACACAGGGAAATATATTGTCGGTACTATCCGAACCAGTAGCAATTGTTATTGTAGAACCTACTTTGTTACCATTTAAGTCAAAACGCTGTGCATTTAGTCCAAATGGACCACTAGCTGGATTAAAACCATCCTCATATACAACCATAAAAATACCTTCATTATCTGAGCAAATCCATGGTTCATCCTGACAGTTTGCACCAGATGCTACCTGAAAATCTGTACCAACTGGTTGTCCATTAACATTATAAATCCTACCATATACATCATAATTGTTTGTACCAGCTCGTGCATCCTCCCATACAATAAAAAATCTATGGCTTTGACTATCAAATGCTACAATAGGATCAGCTTGTATATTAGATGCATCACAAATAATAAATCTTGAAGTAACAGTACCACTAGTAGTTACAAGAGCAGCACCGATATTTATATTGTATCTAGTTGAAGGTTGAAGAGGATTTGCTTCGTTTTCTTCCCAAGCAACAAAAAACACACCATCACCATAAGCAACAGATGGATCCTCCTTATGACATTTTGTTGCAGTAGGATCTGAAATATCAATATCTGCATTACCACTAGGCTGTGGATCACCACCATCTGAATTATATGTACGCCCATGAATAACACCAAATATTGTTCTCTCCCAATCAGGTAGAGGAAAGTCTATATCCTCAGGTCCTACTCTTTCTTCCCATGCAACAAGGAATCTCCCACCACCATAGGCTACATCAGGATCCCAAGCACCCTCAAGATAGTTCTTATAAGAAATCATAATATCAGGATTTGTTCTATCATCCCACGTAAAAATCATATCAAAATTGCTTTCATCCTGAGCCGTTGGATCACCATAAAACATATGAACATTCGTATGCCCTGGAGGAACCTGTGGAACGCGAATTAAAACATTTGCCTGTTCACCATCAGTTTTTTCATTTATCCAATAATAAAGATCATTACCCTCTGAATCTGTAAATCTTAAATCATCAAAATCACTTTGCATATCAGAATCATAATAAACAACTAGGTCAAGCACGTAATCCTCAAAAGTTTCACTACCGCTATTGTAAATATCAATTATTTTCATACGTGTCCAATCAGGATTATACCAAGCCTCATAAGTATCCTTAATTTTAACTATACCCTCTGTTTTATCAAGAATATAGTTGTATGATTTTGCTGTATCAATTCTTCCTTCATCAAAAAAATCATCCTCCCAATCTAAACTTGAACTTCCTGATAATGAATTATTTTCATTTACACTTAAAAAAGATATTTTAGATTGTGATATAAAAAAAGCTTGAGCTATAGAAGATACCAAAAAAATAGTAACTACAAATATTACAAAAACAGTTTTATAAAATAACGTTTTTTTCATTTCTATTTCACCTCATACCATTCATAATTCCATAAAAGCGATACATCCCAATCGCCAGGTAATGGATTATCACCAAGAATCCATATACGAGGTATATGTCCATCTTGAGTATCCCACTGGATAGTCCTAATAATATTTACATCAGCAGCATTTAAATTAAAACCATACTGATACTCATCATATGTGGGATCATAGTTATAACCAACATCAATAAATACTTCCTCGAGTAAATCATTTGTAAAAACTGTAAAATGACCTGTTTGACCCCATTCCCAATCAAAATTCACAACGCAACTCGGATTTAAAACTATAGTACTATCTAAAAACATTTCATTTGAATTGGAATCTGACATTAACAACTCAATTTCAGGATTAAAACTAAATCTTTCTGTTGTAACTTTAAAGAAACCCGTCTGCCCACGCTCCCATTCAACATTAATGCTACCACCTGCGTACATACCAATAGCACCATCAATTGTTGTATCACCTAGTTCAAGCTGAGATAAATCTATTATAAGATCCTTATTGACCTCTAACTCAAATAATCCGCCTTGACCGAGAGTCCAACTGGTAGATAAATCAAGATTTATCGCAGAATAATCAACAGAAACAACAAAATCAATAAGTTCAGTAATTTTACCAGTTAAACCAAAGTTTTCAATAGACGATCCATTATTATTAAAAGAAATGCCAAAATCATCTGTTGCTATCGCATCAACACCAACATACAATACCTGTTTTGGAATACTTGTATCAACAATAGAAACACCTAAACCAAACAAAGAATTACCATTGGTATCAAGACCAACAGAAAAAAAATTACTCGAAGAATCAGGCAGATTAAAAGAAGCATAACCATAACCATTATTAATATGCAAATTACCAGTTATCTCCCATTTATCCCACCTAATAGGTACATTGATCATTGTACTACTACCCGAAAGCATATTTGCAGTAATATAACCATTTAAATTAGGTACATCTAAAGAAGCATCAACCTCTAACTTTTCAGGAAAATTAACAACCTCCATAAAAGGAGTATCACTATCAAACAAAGAAACAGCAGCACGACTCAAATCACTACTCATATCAAGATTAATAAAACCAGAAACACTCATACTCATTAAAACAACTTTTAAACCCCATTCAGCAATAATTGTTTTAGGAAGACTCTCAAGCTCAACTTTAACAAGCTCATCTTCCTCAACAGAATCCATCATATATGTTACAGAATATTGATTATCACTTTCATACTTAAAAGAACGCTCACCAAGAACCGTTAAATCAAATGCCATATAAGATGGCAAAGGATCAATTAAAAAACTCTGTATAATATTCGATAATGCCCCGCCTTCCGCAGAAAACGAAATTTTTGTAGCAGTACCAGCACTACTACCAAAACTATAACTAATCTTTGCTTTACTCGGAATTGAAGTAATCTGAAGCTCAGCACCAGGCTCAAAATCAACAGAAAAAACACGATTAAAAGCTTCACTACCAGAATCAGAAACAGTAAGATAACTATTGAAATAGGAAAGCTTGTACTCACCACCAAGATCATATGGAGTAATCTTCATTCTAAAGACCTTTGGATCCCATATACTATTTCTACCAAAGAAAAAACGCGTTTCAACACGACGTGGGCCCTGATCACCCTCTGGAGAAGCAAAACCAATTCTCACACAAAAATAAGATTCACCCTCTGAATTTAACATATCAGAATTAATAATTTTTTCATTAAATCTATATAATATTTTTTCGAAAATCTTCCTTAAAAAATCATTCCTCAAAGTTTTTATAATATTCGTTAGCAAATTTTCATTTATAGGATATGACTTTGACTTTTTTTCTAATAAACTAAAAGGAAAACGCACTTCAAGAGAAACTTCATAATCCTCAGTTGTATCAGACGTTGTCTCAAAATAAAATTCTGTTTGAACAACATCAACATAAGGTTGGGATTCACCCTCCACATAAATTTGAGTTCTAGAAAATTGAATACCTGCAGTTGATTGACCTAAACCAAAATCCATAGAATAATATTTCCAACCGCCACCTTCAAGCATTAATTTAAAAGTTACAAAGTCAATTTCAAGTTTTTTCGAATCTTCTTGGCCATTATATTTTGTATGAACCCAAATACCAAAATCATTAGTATATGTTTTTTCAATTGTTTTTAGAGAAAAATAGTTTTCTTTTTTTTGTATTGTTTCTTTGGGTTCTACTATTCTTTCTTTATTTAATTCATTGTTAGTGGTTTGAATAGAAAAAACCATTTGTGATATGCTAATACATAACAAGCCTATGCTTACTAAAACTACCAGGGCTTTTTTCATATACAAAATTCACCTCTTCTCACACTATTAAATTAACATATATTATTTTATATGTAGTGGTATATAAAGCTTGTCATTACTTATTTTGTCAAACAAAGAAAAAATATTGTTAAAATTAGTATAACAAACAATTTTTTATGATAATTTTTTACAACGATTTTTTTACAACAATTAGCATAAAAAAATTTTAGGATGGTTTGACAGCGTGCCATGAACAGATGGATTTCAAGCAGTGAAGCTTACCTCATAAGAGTTCCGAAGAACTCAAACAAGGCTCTCCACCTAGTCCAAGCGTCCAAGCCCCGTGAGGGGTGGTCGTCCCATGGGCTCTCGCACCATAGTACCGAGAATCACGTACGCAGGCTTAACTGCCGGGTTCGAAATGAGACCGGGTGTTTCCCCGCCGCTATGGCCGTCAAACCATCATAAATATGATATGATGAAATTTTGAAATACGCAACCTGTCTAACGATTGAGCCAGTAAATGAGCGATTAGTAGCTATCAGGCTGAACACGTCGCCGAAGCTTCGTGCTTACACCCTAGCCCTATCAAACGAGTCTTTTACTCGAGCTCTACGATGCCTCGTTTTAAGGTGGGCTTCATGCTTAGATGCTTTCAGCATTTATCCCTTACAGCGTGGCTGCCCAGCATTGCCCTGTCGGACAACTGGTAAACTAGTGGCTATAGGCCCCTGTTCCTCTCGTACTAAAGGGCCTTTCCCCTCAGGCATCAACACCTCTAAAAGATAGCAACAAACCTGTCTCACGACGGTCTAAACCCATCTCACGATCCGCTTTAATGGGCGAACAACCCCACCCTTGGCAGCTGCTGCACCGCCAGGATGCGGAGAGACGACATCGAAGTAGCAAGCCTTCAGGTCGATATGGGCTCTTACTGAAGACAACTCAGTTATCCCCGGGGTAACTTTTCTGTTATCAACCAGCCCCAAAAATAAGCACGGTTGGTTCGCTAGGCCATGTTTTCGCAACACGAACTGTTATTGTTCCAATTCATGTAAAGCCACCTTTTACCCTTGCATTCCACAGGAGATTTCTGAACTCCTTGAGGTGACCATTGGGCGCGCTTGATATCTTTTCGAGCGCGTGGCGCCCCACCCAAACTACCCACCTATCGGTGTTCCTTTTCGGGTTAGTGACGCGACAACAGTAGGGTGGTGTTGCATTGGCGCCTCCACCTAAACTAGCGTCTAGGCTTCGATGGCTACCACCTACGCTACACAACCAAAATCGAATCACAACGACAGGCTGTAGTAAAGCTCCACGGGGTCTTCGCTTCCTTCTAGAGGGTACTGGACTATGCGCCAGTAAGTCAATTTCACCGGCCTCCAGGCAGGGACAGTGGCGCCCTCGTTAAGCCACTCATGCAAGCCGCCAATTAAGCGGCAAGGTATTACGCTACCTTAAGAGGGTCATGGTTACCCCCGCCGTTTAACGGTCCTTCGTCCCCTTGAACGAGGTTTTCAGATACCGTCACTGGGCAGGATTCAGCGACCATACACATCCTTTCGGACTTGCGGTCTCTTGTGTTTTTATTAAACAGTCGGAGCGCCCTTGTTACTGAGACCTGCTTTCTTCAAAGCAGGCACCCCTTATACCGAAGGTACGGGGCTAATTTGCCGAGTTCCCTTGCCTAAATTACATCCGACACACCTTGGCCTTCTCAGCCAGGGCACCTGTGTCAGTTCTCGGTACGGATCCACATGTTACATCTTAAATTCTTTTTCACGGGCACTTGGGATCAACCTAATCCACCTAAAAATCGGTAGACTCATCACGCTTTGGTATAGTTCTCACCATTACGGTACTCCCTACACTTAATACGTTTAAACAGGCAGACAAACCTGCTAGATTTACCCTAATACGTCAGAATTTAAGCAAATACATGCGAAGTACAGGAATATTAACCTGTTTCCCATTCGACTTATTCGATTAAGATAAGCCTTAGGACCGACTAACCCTCGACTGATGATCATCGTCGAGGAAACCTGGCCCTTTCGGTGGTAGAGATTCCCACTCTACTCTAGCTGCTACTTTTCCCAGGATTCTCGTTCGAACGCGGTCCATACGACCTCACAGCCGTACTTCTACCCACGCACGACGCCCCCCTACTCAATCGCCTTTTAGGCGTGCTTATGTATCGGTGATTAGCTTAGCCCTGTCCATTTTCGAGGCATATAACCTCGACCAGTGAGCTGTTACGCTTTCTTTAAAGGGTGGCTGCTTCTAAGCCAACCTCCTAGTTGTCTGAGGTCATAAACACTCTTTATCTATGACACTTAGCTAATACTTAGGGACCTTAACACAAGGCTGGGTTGTTTCCCTTTTGGACATCAAGCTTACCCCAGATGCCCTCACTACCCTGCTTCTACGAAGGTTGCACATTCGGAGTTTGACAAGGTGCCGAGGAATTTCTTCCCCTAAGCATCCAATCAGTGCTCTACCTCACAACCCTTCTCCACAGAGGTCTACCTGCGAGTAGTCTCGGGGGGAACCAGCTATTGCCAGTCTAGATTGGTCTTTTGCCCCTATACCCAACTCATCCAAACGATTTGCACATCAGAACTGGTTCGGTCCTCCACCCCACTTTCGTAGGGCTTCAACCTGGTCAGGCATAGATCGACTGGCTTCGGGTCTCGTGGTAATGACTACAGGCGAGCACACCCTGTCCCTTGTTACCTGCGGACATTTGCTTTCGCTACGGTTACGAACTTACGTTCTTAACCTCGCCATTACCAGGAACTCCCTGGGCCATTATTCGGAACGCACGATAAGACGTCGCTTACGCTTTCACGCCTTATCAGTCTGTAACCATTTAGTTTCATGCTCTTTGCACCTCCCGCAAGGGGTACTTTGCAACTTTCACTCACGCTACTACTACGCTATCGGTCTCGAGTAGTGTTTAGGGTTGGAAGTTTATGTCTCCCATATTCACGCGCGATATCCAACGCACGCTACTCTGGATACCTAAAAATCTCCCACTATTTTATCTCTACAGGGCTATCACCCTCTATGGCGCCTCGTTCCAGAGGACTTCGAGTTAGATAGTTAGGGAGTAAATAGGTCCAAACTCCACATCTCCCTATGCTCTTCGCATAAGGATTCGGTTTGCCCTGTTGGGGTTTCGATCGCCTTTACTAACCCAATCTCTATTGATTTCTTTTCCTCTGCCTACTCAGATGTTTCAATTCGGCAGGTTCCTCCTCCCATAAGGGAGTACCTAAAAGGTAGGATGTCCCATTAGGTTATCTCCGTATCATCGGTTCCTTGCGCCTACACGGAGAAATATCGCTGCTTGGCACGACCTTCTTCAGCTCTCGAGCCGAGCAATCCACCAAATGGCGTTAATTCTGGCTCAATATTCGTCCAGGTTGCGTATGCAATCCATCAATCTAATAGATGGTAACGATCATCGACAATCTTATGTAACCACCTCTAAAGGTTACTAGTCTACGTTCTTACCATCCTATTTCTATCGAATTAGGATAGCGTATCTATACATATTTTGGTATATTATGGAAAATCTAAAGTGGACCGGATGGGATTTGAACCCATGGCCTCCTGCTTGCAAAGCAGGCGATCTTCCGCTGATCTACCGGCCCATAATATTAAAATGGGTCCGGCTGCAATTGACTCTTACTTAATATATTTTTTGATATGGTTCGACGTGTGTTTTTAGTGTTTAATTCACCCGCAATTTTATTTCGTAGGAGGTGA
>Ga0256868_10000889_pt1 | contig 16957 bp, 14 predicted proteins | sample RVTome_13_FD_187341 | JGI IMG/M metagenome (GOLD analysis project Ga0256868, IMG submission 187341) | Soil microbial communities from uranium-contaminated site in the Upper Colorado River Basin, Wyoming, United States - RVT92D227 HiSeq ...
TCTTCTGAGGCTTTCCGTTGAGAAGGATCCTGACATGTGCCTCCTTTACAGGTTCCTTATGGTAGTCGATGACAGTACCCGAGATGAAAAAAGTGTCGCCAGTTGCTGCCTCTTCAGTCGCAAAAGATAGATCAGGGAAAGACAGATGAAATACTACTACAATGACTGCTGCGAGCATACAGGAACAGATTCGTTTCATACCAGCCTCCATGATAATGTTATTTGCACGTTGAATGCTTAGCCATTCAACTATTCAACTTTCAACTCTGATTTAACTCCGTCTATGACTACATATGATTCAGCCGGCCATATGTAATTGCCGTCGGGTGCGTGTATTTGGATAGCCGTGAGCATGGCATAATCACTCTTGGAGGTATCAACAACTTTCCCGATTGCAAGTTCAAGGTCTTCCTGTATGACCTTGCGGGCGATATGTGTAAGCTCAAGAAGACTCGGGATATCGCCATAACTTATTTCCTTTATCAGTCTTCTTTTCAAGATACTCTCTTCGATGTCTTCTTCATCAAGTTTAATATGAAGCTTGCCCGTGTAGAGTTCATCAAGAAACAGACAAAGCGCTCCACAGGCGCTTGAGAATTCCTTGATTCCCCTCCTCTTGCAGAAACCGGTCTTTCCGTCCTCATCGACCGCTATGTGGGGGATGATGTAGAACACATACCGCTCCCTGTTGTCAATTCTCGGTGCATGATGAATTGCCGCTTTCAACCCTGTCTTGCCTGCCGTGAACATACCGGCGAGACTCGAAAAATTAAATGCTTCTCCCCATATGCGTATTATATGGCTTCTAATGGATTGAGAGATCTCATCCCTACAGACACAAACTGATGCAATACAGTTTTCATCCGTAAAACCAAATTTATTGAGGATGTTGAAAGTATATTGGAAAAAATCAGCTTCTGTATAAACAGGATCAAAATATTTCTTGAGTAATTCTTTAGATTCCATAAACCCTCCAGATTATTGATTCGAGGAAATGGAGAACCGGAGACATGTTGAATGTAATCTCCATGCTCCGAGTCTCCGTGTTCAAATTCATTTATTATTTCAACGTAATCGGCATCCCTAACAGCGGCCATATGGTTAACAATGCAAGTCCGAGAAACGCAATCAAGATTATGCTCGGTGGTATGCCATAACTGAAAAATTGTCCTGTAGTAAACTGCTTGGATTCGTATGCAATTGCATTCGGTGCAGCACCTATTAAAAGCAAAAAAGGCATACCTGCTGTAACAAGTGATGCATACAATATTACCTCAGGTGAAACTCCAAGGTATTTTGCAATGACAAGAGAAACAGGAAGAGCGATAGCAATAGCTGCAACGTTCATGATGAAATTAGTGAGAATTAACACGAAGGTTGCAACACCTAAGACAAATACCAGCCAGTGTGCCTTCTGGAACATGACAAGCCATTCAACAGCCATCCACTCCGCAGCACCTGTCTTCCAGAGACAGAAACCGATACTCATGGCACCGCTGAAGAGCAGGATGATGTTCCAGGGGATATCTTCCAGTTCCTTTACGGTAAGCACCCTGAAGATGAAGAACAGGAGCGTCGAACAGAGCATAATTGCAGATCTGTCCAGCGCCTTCATAGTTGGGAAAAAGGACTGTGAAATCATGGCAAAAACAACACCTATGACGCATACGATAACAAACTTTTCATTTCTGGTCATTGGCCCAAGATCCTTTGAAAGGGTTTTAACCCTCTCTCTGAGCCCTGGTATAATTTTTTTCTCAGGTTTTGACAGTATCATTAACACTATCCATATGACAAATACCATCACCCAGCCTATTGGGAACATATATTTGGTTAATTCAAAAAAACTTATATCAGTCCCTGTAAATTCCTTGAACATTCCTGCTGCAGCAGGGGCACGGGCTGAACCGAGAATTGTTACGATACTTCCTGCACCTGCAGCATATGCCATACCTATGAACAGAGATCTCCCAAACTTTGTAGGTCTTTCACCCTCGCCATACAACGAATTAATTGCAAGGAGTATCGGGAAAACGGTTGCGGCAGCGGCAGTATGAGCCATGAAATGCGCAAGCCCTGCTGTTACCACAAGCGCGCCCAGCATTATCATGCTTGTTTTTTCTCCGACAATCGAAAGCATCTTGTATGCCAGGCGTTTGGTAAGGCCTGTTTTTGTAAAGGCAAGCCCTACTACAACAGAGCCAAAGATGAACATAACCGAGGGGTCCATAAAATCCCTAAAGGCATCTTTTGCAGAACGTATGGCAAAAAGTGCCTGAAATACCCCGATAGCTATAGCAGTAACACCTATGGGAACAACTTCAAATACCCACCATGTACCAGCCAACAGAAAAAGGGCTATAGCCCCTTTCCCCTGTGTTGATAATGGAAAGTGTTTTCCCATGGGGTCTACTGCATCAGGCCATGCCGGCATATAGTAAATCCAGAAGAAAAGGCCTAACCCTATCAAGATAAACAATACCCTTTTCCAGTCGAATTTTGGTTTTGCTTCAGCAACAACTATCTCAGGTGGCGGCTCCGGTAAGCCCCCTGTCCTCTTTTTCTCTTTCTCTGCCATTTCCCCTCCTCCTCTATTCCTTTAAGATTGCATTGGAGATTTCATCGAATACTTCAATCATCCGTACGAGTCCGACGAACTTCTTTTTGTTCTCCAAAACCGGAAGCAGGATCAGATCATGGTGAATCATCAGATACGCTGCTTTGGTAATGGGATCTGTCGGTTCGACAAAATACTTGGCAGGTACCATGATCTCGCTCACGGGCTTTTCTGCAAGTTCCTTTGATTCCTTGTCAAAAAGGGTGTCCCATATGAGGGACAGCGTCGATTCGTCTTCCTTCAGCCCCTGTGCTTTTTCGCTGGGTTTCAGAAACCTCGGTTCAAGTCCTCTCAAAATATCCTTGAGCGTTAAGGTGCCCATAAGGTTGTACTTCTCATCAAATACCAGGATTGCCATGGGGTCAGTATATTTCTTGGTACTGAGAAAAGATGCCTTAATGATCCTGATGGCCTGGCTGATCGAAAACCAGTACGGCACATGAGGATACTCAAAAATACCGACCATTACATCCTTAGCAACTTTACCGTCTGACATAAATCCCTCCTTTTCTATGTAGCTTTTCTTTCAAGCTCCATTAAGAATTTAAATCTATCAGTCCGTTTAATCGAACGGGTATACATGACAAGGGTATCACCTGAATAACAATATTGTGTGAGCAGTACGGTTGCTGAACCTTCCGGTAACCCGATCAGCCTTGCTTCGTCTGAAGTAAGATAGGTAATCTCTATGAAGTTTTTTACTTTGGTGATCTTAATGCCATATTTTTTCTCAAAGATGTCGAATAAGGAAAGGTGCTCAATATCCTCTTCCAGGAGGAGAGGGCAGATGTGGTAGGGAATATAGGATTCCCGAAGTAAGACAGGCTCATTGTCTATGCGATACAGTCGTTTGATATAAATAATGTGTTTATCCCTTGGGATATCGAGTTTTCTGTCCAGGTCATCAACGGGCATCATGACGGTTCGGGCAAGGACGCTGGTGGAGGAGGCGAGACCTTCTTCAAAAAGGAGTTCTCTGAAGTTTGTCAGCATGGTAAGACCCCCAGAGATAATGCTTTTAAAGACAAAGGTGCCTTTTCCCTGCTGGCGCTTAAGGTATCCCTGTCTGACAAGCTCCAGTATGGCAGTTCTCACCGTTGCCCTGCTGACATTAAACATTTTGCAGAGCTCATCTTCAGTCGGGATCTGAGAACCTACGGGCCATTCATTGTTTTCGATCTTTTTCTTGAGAATGTCATACAGCTGCAGATATAATTTTTGATGGTCTTCCCGGTTGATTAATTCCATGACGTTATAAGGTAATAATGTTATTACATAACAATGTTGATAATTAGAAAGTATAATGATATTAAGATTGCTTGTCAAGAGTTTTTTCGTGGTATAATTGTTTATGTTCAACCTATCAAAATTATTCAAGAAATCCGCAGGAGAAGAACAACTGAATAATTCGGCAAAAGAGGCTTTGAAGGCCAAGTATCAGGCTTTTCAGAGACTTCTCACAACGAACAATCAGGTCCTTGAACTCATGGCGGATATGGAGGAAAAACTATCAGGTGAATACCTCTTCGACATGCACTATATCAAAACAAACGTCAGGCTTCTCGGTCATGGAGTTTTAAAGATCATCGAAAGCCTCAATACCCTCTCCAAAGACAAGTACACAGAGTTTTATAAAACACATGACAACATAAATAGCAAGATAGAAAAAATTCTTGAATATAAAATGGAGGTTCCTGTCAGTGATCTGACCATGCCTCTTGAAAATCTCAGCAGCATGACAGTAGGTGTCGCCGGCGGAAAGATTGCGCATCTGGGAGAAATTAAGAGCAAACTTAATCTTCCGACTCCCGATGGTTTTGCGATCAGTGCTTATGCATTCATTAAATTCATGGACCATAACAGGCTGATTGAAAAGATTAGTGAAAAGCTGGCAGCACTCAGCATTGAAAATATCGAGGAGCTTAATAAAGTCAGCAAGGAAATATATGGAATGATAATACAGTCGGATATACCGCCTGATCTGAAGGAAGCTATTGAAAGTGCCTATGACGGACTGTGCAAAAGAGCGGGGGGGAAAAAACCGGTATCGGTGAGGAGCAGTGCAATCAGGGAAGACAGCGAGTTCAGTTTCGCCGGACAGTATGCAACATTCCTTAATGTTCATGAAGATTCAATCCTTCAGAAGTATAAGGAGGTTATCGCCAGTCTCTTCACACCCCGCGCGATCTTCTACTCCAAGACAAAGGGCTTTTCAGAAGGGGACATGGTAATGGCTGTCGGTGTTCTGAATATGGTGGATGCGATTGCAGGGGGTGTTATGTACTCGATAGATCCGAATGCATCTGAAACAGAACATATATTGATAAACGCAGTTCACGGACTGGGTTTATGGGTAGTGGACGGAACGGTAACGCCTGATTCATATACCATTTCAAGACACCCGGAGGGGACGATCATCGACAAAAGGATATCAAGCCAGGAAAAGATGCTCATAAACTGGGACGGCGGAGATTTGAAAGAGGTCATGGTGCCGGAGGAAAAGAGGGGGAAGCAATGCCTGACCGATGAAGAGATCAGAATCCTGGCAGGGTACGCTCTTGATCTGGAAGAATATTATGAATCTCCCCAGGATATAGAATGGGCAATTGACAGGGATCAGAAAATTTATATTCTGCAATCCCGTCCGTTGAGAACAATGGTGCAGCGATCCGCAGCAAGTGTCCCTACAAGAGTCCATGGGTATGACATCATTCTTGACAAAGGCGTTATCGCAAGCAAAGGTATCGGCTTTGGAAAGGCATTCATCCTTAAGGATGAAGAGGATTTGAAAGATTTCCCCGAAGGCGCTGTACTGATAGCCCAGCATACCTCTCCGACATTTGTAACAATAATGAACAAGGCGTCCGCTATTATTACGGATGTGGGAAGCGCCACAGGCCACATGGCATCCCTGTCCAGGGAATATCAGATTCCGACTATTCTTGATGCCGAGGTTGCAACAAGCGTTATCAAGGATGGACAGGAGATAACGGTAGATGCCATCAACTGTAATATTTATGCCGGCATGGTTGACGAACTCCTCAAACATGCCCGCAAGAAGAAAGAACCCTTCAAAGACACCCATTTATTCAAGACCTTTGCAAAGGTTCTTAAATGGGCAGTACCCCTGAATTTGACCGACCCCGACAGTGAACACTTCAAACCCGAATTCTGCAAGACCTATCATGACATAACCCGCTTCTCTCATGAGATAGCTATGCATGAGATGTTCAGCACAGGAGAAGAGCACGACGTTCAGGGTGCGAAAACGGTTGACCTCATGGCAGGTATTCCGATAAGTGTCCACATGCTGGATATCGAGGGAGGGATAAAGGAAAATATTAAAAAAGCATCTGTTGAAGATATTCTCTCCATTCCTTTCGCTGCTTTATTGAAGGGCATGAGAAGCATGAAATGGCCCGGGCCGCCCCCTGTTGATGCAAAAGGATTTTTGGGTATGCTTGCACACTCAGCTTCTGTTCCCGAGGAACAGCTTGAGGAGACAGGCAAGAAGAGTTTTGCCGTGCTTTCGAGGCATTATGTAAATTTCAGCATACGTCTCGGATATCACTTTTCGATGATCGAGGCATATGCAGGCGAGAATATAAACGATAATTACATTAAATTTTTCTTTAAAGGCGGGGGAGCCGCTCTTGACAGGAGATTAAGGAGGGTCAGACTTATCAGAGAAATCCTTAAGAAGATGGGATTTAGAGTAAATGTTAAGGAAGATATCATCAACGCTGCCCTTACAAAATACAAACAATCGACCATTGAAGGCAAATTAGAGATGATGGGCAAACTCACTGCCTACACAAAACAATTGGATATGGCAATGTTTAATGATGCTGTCACCGATATGTACATAGATCAATTCATCAAGGAGCATGTAAAATAGTGAATGAAGACGGCATGTTCAGTAATAAATGACTCAAGCCTTTCCTTTTCAGTTTTCGTTTTGTTTTAACTGTTCCTTCAGCATTTTGTTTTCTCTCTGTACCTGCAGCCATTTCATAGCTTTGTCAATTGTGAAGAGTATCTGTTCTTTTCTGAACGGTTTCGTAATAAAATCAAACCCGCCTTTCTGCATGGCTTCGGAGGCGGATTCAACGGTCCCATAGGCTGTTATGATGATGACAGGGATATCAACGTCTACACGCTTTACTGCTTCAATAATCTCAATCCCGTCAAGCCCCGGCATCTTCAGGTCCGAGATGATAAGATCAAACCCGCCTGTTTTTGCCAGTTCGACTGCCTCAACAGGGTTATTCGTGGTTGTGATTTCATACGCTGTCTTTTCCCTGATGATCATGCTCAAAAGCTTTAGCATATCCGGTTCATCATCTATGATCAGTATTTTTCCCGGCATAATATCCTCCTTCTGTTATTTTATTAAACTTGTTATTCTCTGTAGTCTTGCTGCAGGGTATTCATTATTAAGCCTTTTCCGTCTTGTCAGACACCGGAAAAGTTATTATGAAAGTAGTACCCGCTTCCTCTGATTCTTCCTTTGTTTTTGTTTTAAAGGTGATTGTTCCTCCATGTTTCATTACGATACCGTATGAAACAGAAAGCCCGAGGCCGGTTCCTTTACCAACTTCCTTTGTCGTGAACAAGGGATCAAATATCCTGTTCCTGTATTCTTTTTTGATGCCATGACCTGTATCTGCGATCCTTACCTCCACCAGTGAATTATGAAGCGACCTCGTTGAAATAGTCAAAACCCTGCCGTCGCTGCCCTGCATGGCGTGAATGGCATTGTTGATGATATTAAAAAAGACTTGCTGCACTTCCCCTGGATCTACCTTAACCGATGGCAGGTTATCCTCCAGGTATTGCTTTATCTTGATTTTATTCAGCAGCAAAGTATTGCCCATCACCGACAGGACTGTTTCAATATTCTTGTTCATATCGACAAGCTCTTCTTTGTGCTCCTTATGACGGGCGAAGTTAAGGAGGTTTTCAACCACCCTCTTGGCATTGAGGCCCTGTTTCTCTATAGTCTTCAGGAGATCATATTCCTGGGAATCGGGCGGGAACTTTTCTAAAAGAAGGTCTGTGAAACCGAGGATGACCCCAAGAGGATTATTGATTTCATGAGCAACTCCTGCAGCCAGTGTTCCCATGGATGCAAGTTTTTCTGTGTAATAACTGTGTTCCTCGATTTTTCTCCTTTCGGTAACATCTCTTGAAATGCCTAATACTGCATAGATATTCCCTGCTTCGTCAAAAAGTCTCCTGAGGTTGGTATTGAACCAGAACTGGCGTTCTCCGATAATAACCATATGGGTTATCTGTTTGCTTTCCTTTGAATCAAAGACATTCTGAATCATCAGATGAAGTACCTCGGCACTGGGCCATGAAAAGATTTCCGACAGGTTATGACCGATCACTTCTTGTCTTCTTCTGCTAAAAAACTGAGCTCCGTACTTGTTTATTGATAAGAAGTTACCGTTGTAAGCTATGGTGAAAATGATATCCTCTGCATTTTCCACGAGGGACTTATACTGCTGTTCGGATTTCTTGAGTTCTATCGTTTTCTTGGAGACCTCCTGCTCCAAAATATTGGACCAGCTGAGTATCATGAAATTTATAAATAACCCGCCGAACAGGATAACAAAAACAATGATTGCCTGGAGGAAAAATTGTCGGATTTGAATAGAATGGATCGCCCCTTCCACCTCGCTGATAGGTGCAACAACAGCTACAGACCAGAAGCGGCTGTCCAATTTGATAGGTGTATAGGAAATCAATTTTTTTATCTCCCCCTCTATACCCCTGTGCCAGCCGGAAATATACCAGCTTGTTCCCTCTTCACCTTTCAGCATATTATCTTTCTGAATCTCATTAATTCTTGCAAAAGATATGGTAGGTTTTTTCCCTTTTCGTGCTTCAAAGGCATTCTTGCCTATAAAAGAACGTTCTTCATGGGAAAGAAAAATACCATTTTCGTCTATAACCCATGAATATCCTGTTTTTCCGGAGCGTATTCCTTTGGTAATGTTTTCTATTAATAGGTTGACGTCGACAATCAGTATTAAAACGCCGGAAAATTTTTTTAGTGCTATAGGATGTGACTGATCTACAGAAATCTGCCAGACAGGCAACACCATTCTCATTATAACTTTTTGAGAATTATCGTTATAAGGCACAAGAGAAACACTGGTTAACAGGAGATTGCCCCTGTTATTTTCGTTTCTTGCCCACTCCAAATACTCTCTATCTCCCGGGTTTGGATGGGCATAGCTGAATCTATGATCTTCAGTTACATAATAGACATTTTGAAATTTACTATCGATATATCTTATTTCCAGTGTACCATCGTGTTTGATACTCGAAAAAGTAGTCTCCATCCTGTTTTTCATAGAATCTGGCTCAAAGTATTGTACTGACGGAGATAAACTAAGGAGCAACAATTCTCTTTTAAGTACACTAAAGCTGTTTTCTACCTGACTTGCAATATGTCGAGCAAGAACTAATTGTTGTTGATTGAAGTCTTCTGTTACAACCTCTTTAACCCGTTTAGATGACAACCACCCGAGTATGAGCACCGCACCCAGAAGCAGCGACATTATGATACCGACCAGAACCTTGAAGTACTTGATATTGAAAGGATGATATTTTTCAATCAGTGTGATTAATAGCTGCTTAAGGTTGAGAAAAGGGGATAATCCTTTTGACAATTGTCCACCTATAATAGATTTTATGATTACGATAACAGATTTTCATATGAAAAGTTAAGAGGCAGGAAGGAAATGAGTCTTTACATGTCCATGATTTTCATGCCTTGACTGTTTTAAAAAAAAACGGATAATATTAACTACTAAGGTAGACAATAATGAGAACGATCGGTTCTGAACTTATGGAACTCGGATTTTCTGAATATGAAGCAAAGGTATACCTTTCTCTTCTCAGGGAAAATCCGGCCACTGCCTATGAAGTAGGAAAATCCTCCGGGGTTCCCACGTCCAAGGTTTACGAGGTGATCAAGAAGCTTATTGAGAAGGATAGTATCTCGATGATTGATGAGGGCAAGACAAAGAGATATGCCCCGATAGACCCTGAGGAAGTCCTGAACAGATACAAGAGCAGGACGGAAAATGTTGTTGGTTATCTGAGAGACAAACTGGATGCCATAAGGGGAGAAAAGGAGATTTCATCCATATGGAATATCACTCAATATGATTATCTCATTGAAAAGGCAAGCCGCATGATTCAGGATACTACCGGAACTGTCCTTGTCTCAATCTGGAGGGAGGAGTTTGAACTCATCGAGGACAGCCTCCGGGAGGCCTTGAGGAAAGATGTGAAAGTTGTGACAGTGCATTTTGGTTTTACAAAATCCAAAATCGGACAGGTATACAATCATCCGATCGAAGACACTATCTATCAGGAAAAGGGCGGAAGAGGCATTGTGGTCGTAGCTGATTCCAAAGAGGTCTTGATGGGAACCGTTTTCAAGTTTAACAGGGTGGAAGGTGCCTGGAGCAGGAACAGGGGGTTTGCTACTTTGGCCGAGGATTACATCAAGCATGATATTTACATCATGAAGATCATCAGGCGCTATGACAGGCGCCTTCAAGCGATGTTCGGAAAAAGGTATGAAAAGTTAAGGGACATATTCAAAGACGAGGAGGTTTCATGAAGATATACATCGACGGAAGTTTCTATGACAGGGCAGAGGCAAAGGTATCGGTGTTTGACCACGGCCTGCTTTACGGTGACGGGGTTTTTGAGGGTATAAGGATTTATAACGGCAAGGTCTTCAGGCTAAAAGAACACATCGAAAGGCTTTACCAGAGCGCAAAGGCTATCCTCCTTGAAATTCCTCTGAAAAAAGAGGAAATGGAGAATGCCGTGCTGGAGACGGTTGAGATAAACAGGAAGGAGCAGGGGTATATCCGCCTTATTGTGACAAGAGGAGAGGGGTTGCTTGGTATTGACCCGGTGTCGTGCAGGAAACCGACGGTAATAATTATCGTTGCAGACATACAACTCTACCCCGCGGAGTATTATAAGAAAGGCATCGAGATAATTACATCTTCATCAAGGCGTATGTCTCCAGACTGCCTGGACCCTCGCATTAAGTCTCTGAACTATCTGAATAATATCATGGCAAAGCTTGAGGCAAGACAGGCAGGATGCCTCGAGGCGGTGATGCTGAACAGAGAAGGGTTTGTTGCCGAATGCACGGGGGATAATATTTTCATTGTGAAAAACAGGGAACTCCTTACTCCTGCACCGTACCATGGTGCTCTCGATGGTATAACGATGCAGACAATCATGGAGCTTGCAGAATCCCTTAAAATAAAAATACACAGATTGACGCTTACACGCTATGACCTTTACAATGCCGATGAGTGCTTTATGACAGGTACGGGTGCCGAGATTATCCCTGTGATAAAAATAGACGGCAGGATGATCGGGGACGGAACCCCCGGTTTTGTGACAGAGAGACTTATTTCAGGGTTTAAAAAACTGGTCAGCTGGGATTAGGAACTGTATATCATGTCATTAACATTATCTCACATATTGGATGACTTAAATGAATCACAAAAGAGGGCGGTAACGACAACCGAAGGCCCTGTCTTGATCGTTGCAGGCCCGGGGACAGGAAAAACCCTGACCATCGTCCGAAGGATGGCATATCTCATGCATCAGGGAGTCAGACCGGAAAATATCCTGGCTGTCACCTTTACCAACCGTGCCGCCAGGGAAATGCGTCTCAGAGCCGAGGCACTGTTAGGCGAAGATGCATACAGGGGATTCATCGGCACATTCCATGTGCTCGGCATCAGGATTATTAAAAACTTCTCTGTATCCAATCCGCCTGAGGCGGCCAAGGAGGGAATGAAGGGGGGTGTTCCAGTGGCAGATAATTTTGTCATGTATACCAGGGAAGAGCAGGCCGATCTTCTCAGGAGGCTGGTGAAGGAGTCTCCCTCAGCACAGATTTCCCGGCATGACCGGGGTTCCCGTTACGACAGGATTATCGAAAAAATATCCAGGATCAAGAATGGTATTGAGGAATCTGATGATAAAATAAGGGATCTGTATGAGGGATACCAGTATGCGCTCAGCAGGAATAATGCCCTTGATTTCGATGACCTCATTCTGAAGCCGATCGATATACTCGGCAGCGGCGAAATCCTGAAACAGTATAGAGATACCTTCCGTTATATCATGGTGGATGAATATCAGGATATAAACCCGGCACAATACAGGTTGTTGACATTGCTTGCAGGAGACAATGGCAACCTCTGTGCTATCGGTGATTCAGACCAGGCGATCTATGCCTTCAGGGGGGCTGATGTGGGTAATTTCCTGAGTTTTAAAAAGGACTTCAAAGATGCAAAGACGATCACCCTGACCGAAAATTACAGGACAAAAGGGATAATAATGCATGCCTCAAATATCCTTATACGGCATAATCTCAAGAGACTGGACAAAGAAATAAATCCGGTACGGGAAGACGGGATACCTTTAAACGTTATTTCTGTGCCCGACGAAAAGGCAGAGGGTGAAATCATCATAGGGGAGATAGAGGAAAGAATAGGCGGTACAAGCCACTATCAATTATTGAAACATGTAATCCCCTCACCTCAGCGAGTCGCCCGAGGCGACCCTAACCCCCCTTTAGAAAAGGGGGGGAGGGGGGATCTGCATTCAGAGAATTCATACAGCTTTTCTGATTTTGCCGTATTCTACAGAACTAATGCACAGGCAAGGGCTATAGCCGAAGCATTTGATATTTCCGGAATCCCCTATCAGGTGGCCGGCGAGAAATTTGCCTTCAGAAGAAAGGAAACAACTCAAATCCTTTCTTTTCTCAAAGCACTGAGCAGTCCTGCCGGCACATCGTCTTTTCAGAAGCTTAACGCACATTCTCAAATAAAAATGGACCAGGCGTCGCTGAAGAAATTTCAGGATTTAAAAGAAAGGGCATCCTTTGATGAATTTTTGAAGGCGGTACTGGAAGAATCTGGAATCAGTAAATATTTCAATAAGGAGAACCTGATATTTCTCGAAGATATTGCCGGCCAGTTTAGACATATGGAAAACGGAGAAGCCATGAACAATTTTATTAATGAAGTGAGCCTTCTGACACCTGCAGATGATTTTGATTCAGGGGTGGATGCTGTTTCATTAATGACACTTCACATGGCGAAAGGGCTTGAATTCAGGGTTGTATTTATTGCCGGTGCGGAAGACGGGATAATTCCCTATACCCTGAAGAAAGATAATCTCGATATCGAGGAAGAGAGAAGGCTGTTTTATGTCGGCATGACAAGGGCTATGGACGAACTATTTCTTGTGTACGCAAGGAAACGGTTCATGTACGGTCAGAGGATGAACCAGTTACCCTCTCCCTTTCTGAAAGAAATACCCGGTCAGTTTATTGCATCGAGATTTATACCGGATAAAATAAAAAAAGCTAAGAAAGACGAGCAAATGGGATTGTTCTGAAATTATTACCACTCTCTTTCTCAAACTTACATCTCTTTAAACCTCGATAAAGATACAGATTCTTGGTATTTTGGTCAACTTTCTGTCCTCGCCGATTTCGAATAAGCGTCATTCCGCTGCGATAGTTGGGGAATGACGCTTATTCGAAATATGCATTGGATATTGGATATAAATACTCTAAATAAATTATACTTTTCGAGTTATGCATAAAAATATCCTGTTTTTACAGCTAGAAATTATTCAGAATTGTCCTCCGCATATGGGGATGTGTTTGTTTGTGGATGATTTACGTAAAAGCGGGGTCAACTGTGATACATATATTATAAATGCTAATTACATAGATGAAATAATTCCTCTGATAGGAAAGGGTAATTATAGTCTTATTTGTCTGGATTCTGTCTTTACTTTAGATATCATTAACCTTTTAGAAAGAGAATTTCCATATATTCCTATTATTGTTGGAGGAATTAATGCAATTGCACTACTCGTTCATACTAATATTCAGTATGCTGTATTTGGACCGGGTCGGGCTGCCATAAGTGCTTTTATTCAGCAATTTTTTGGATCAAAAAATTTTAATAATGTGCCTAATTTATTTTTTAAGAATGGCAACCAAATCCTTTACTCAGGAATAACACTACATTGGGATTTAGAAAGAGAATTATTCCCATATGTTCCTTTTCTAGATTGGCAATATATTGGACCAGACAGAAGTCCAAAAGCAAACTATATTGATGTCAGCATCGTAGCTGGTACAGGATGCCCTTATGCAAATTCTACATTATCATTAAATCATTTTGCCATTAATGATATTTTTAATGAGTTGGGATACGAAGCTTCTGATGCTGCGATACAAAGACTTGAAGAAATTTTTAATCGAAAAAGACATGGATGTTCATTCTGTATTTTCCAATATCAGGAGTTTACAAGCTACTCAGTAGAAGAGACTACTGAACTGCTTTTGAAACAAGCTCAATATCTTTACAAAAAATACAAGATAACATCTTTTCAAATACAAACAGAAAATCCATTACCTTTCTTATATAACTTTATTACTACCCTGTTTACAAATGAAATAAGATTGAAGAAGCTCAGCATCAGGACTAGGCCAGATCTTTTGCTGTTATATAAAGACAAATTAGTGAATTGTTTAGATTTGGCTCGAGAAAAAGATTTTCATCTTTCGATTGAAGAAATTGGCTTTGAGAGTTTCTTTGATGATGATTTAAATACTTTCAATAAAAACACAGATTCAACAATTAATATGGATGCTTTGAAACTTTTGAAAGATGTTAAAAGAAATTTTGGTAAACATGTAAGTGTAGATGTTGGTCATGGTATTATTCTTTTTCATCCATGGACAACTTTAAAGAGCCTTACTGAGAATCTCCAATTAATATCGAAAAATACTGATATATTCCCTCAGCTTTTCTTAGGCACTCTTGTACTTTATTCCGAATTTCTGCCTATTTATCCAAAAATAAATCGTGAAGGACTTATTCAGAAATCAGAATATGGATATGGATTAAAATTTAAAATTAAAGATGATCTAGCAAACAAAGCTTATGATCTTTACGAAATCTTACTAATGCATTTTGGTGGTAATATCTCTATTGAAGCATACCTAAAAAGCTTGGAGTTGATTGGTAATCATAGCATTGATCACATCTTAAAAGAAATATTTTATTTAGTTCCTGTTCAGGAAAAATGATTTCTTTAACTTTATTTTAGAGGTTTAGCATGATCAAAATGTTATCTGCTTAAACATAATTTTTCGTTGATTACAAATGGAAGTTCCTATTATCAGCCGAGACATTAAAAACAAAATCCATGCAGTAATACGCAAGAAACAGAAATTTCAGCAGTGCGAACTCCTATGTGAACGCTTGCCTTCTATCGGTATCTTACAAGGTGTTTGTAACAGGAAGAAGGAGAGACTGATTGATACAAAAATAGAAATTTATTCTCTTTTTTTTGCTTTCTTGGGAAATTTTTGTCTTTTGGGTACTTCCAAATAATTTTCTCTAACTTCCCTTATCGGATCGACACCAATAGTAACCCATTTGCCAGAGCGTTGAAACTTTTTGATTTTGCTGGAATGAATAAGAGCATCGAGTTGGTAGGGTTCTATCTCTCCAATTTTTCCATCTTGATACATTACTTTTATAAGCATAATTGTTTATCTCGCATAATTAAGAAAATAATGTCCTTGTTCATAAACTATGATTTTTTGCTCGTTTTTGTATAAAAACCAGTTAGTTTTTTCTGAACATTATTGCTTTCGCAGTGGGGACACGTTATTTTTGGTTTAGCCTCAAATTCCTTGATCGAGAGAAAAACAATAAAATCTTTGCTACAGTCTTTGCAAATATACTCATAAGCAGGCATAAAGACCCCCTTATTGTTTGATGATTTCGGGATGTAATATGCACAATTATATCAATTTTTAATTCCGTTTGTTCCAGGAAGAAGTTTTACCCTATGCACTAAATAAACAATAGGGTACCCCATATCCTTATTGAATGTTACTCTTTCGTTATATCTTTAACCTTCTTCCAGGTCTTGTCAGGGTTAAACTTCTTCATGGCCTTTGCTATATTCACTGTATTCTTGCCAAGGTTTTTTTCATAAATAACCCCTTCCTGATTTACTATAAAGGTCATGATACCCGAGTTGCCGTATTGAGCAGGATAAGCAACGAGCGCATATCCTAAGATCATCTTTCCTTTGACTACATAGTCGTATGCACCACCCGTAGCGTATTTCCCTTGTCCCCTGAGTATCCTGTAATAATACCCGTGAAAAGGCGAAAGGTTAATGATGCCTTCACCTTTCTTAGAGTATCCTTCGCCTGCCGCCTGAGCAACAAAAGGGCCGAGGGGGCTTATTTCCTCACCTTCTTGTGCATCCCAATAGAGTCCATCGTGTTTGCCTTCAGTGCTGATAATTTTTGGGGCGAACTGCAATACCCCGTCACCATTACGATCCTTGCTTGCGTATTCACACTGTGCATCGATATAGGCATGAAGAACCTCGATAACATTCAACTCGTTTCTGCCTATCCTCCTGTTCAGTATCTCTTCCTTTCCAGCCTTTGTATCGAAAACCCATGTATTGCCTTTCTTCACAACCGGAATTGGCATAGACCAGTCATCTTTCCCTATATGAAGAATCATTTTACTATCAGATACTTTCTCAAGTTTGTTCATCTCGTTATAGGCTTTGAGGAACTTTTCACGTCCTGCCTTATCTGCGACCTCATCGCCGGAAGATAGCAATTCCTTGCCTCCAGAGCCCAAAATGGCTAGCAGTTCTTGTTTATCATCTGCCTTGACTGTGGCAACAAGGGCGTTCACAGCCTCTTCAGGCGAAGCAAAACTCTTCTGCTTTATGCTTTTGGCAAGCAAAGGCGCATAGGTTCCGCTCAGAAATATGACAACCGTTATAATGCCAATCAGTGAGGCGAGACAAAGTGAACCGCTCTTTTTATCACATCTAAATGTATTCATTCTTTTCCTCCCTTGCGCATCTATAATCCTTTTTTTCTCCTTTAATGAAACATACCGAATTCATGAACGCCGTTACTGTAATCTACCTTCGAAATCCACCGCCTTGCCCGCCACTTCGGGATCCACCACTTTGGAAACCTCCATTCTGCCGACTTGAGCTACCACGTTCGCTTGCCCTGCGCTCAAAATTCCCATTACCAATACCGTCGAAGGCGTTGCTCCTGGTAGAGGGTCTCTGTACCGTTGGAGGTCTCTGTACCGTTGGAGGTCTCTGTACCGTTGGAGGTCTTTGTACCGTTGAAGGTCTCTGTACCGTTGAAGGTCTCTGTACCGTTGGGGGTCTCTGTACCGTTGAAGGTCTCTG
>Ga0256868_10000893_pt1 | contig 16931 bp, 9 predicted proteins | sample RVTome_13_FD_187341 | JGI IMG/M metagenome (GOLD analysis project Ga0256868, IMG submission 187341) | Soil microbial communities from uranium-contaminated site in the Upper Colorado River Basin, Wyoming, United States - RVT92D227 HiSeq ...
ACGTGCTCTCCGGAGCTGCGGTGTTATTGCTCTGCATCAACAACTCACCCAATGCCGGAGGTATCCTTACCAACAAATTTTTCGAATATCTTTCGGCATACCGGCCTATTCTTGCCCTGGGGCCAGTCGACGGAGATGCATCTGTAATTCTGGCTGAAACAGGAGCCGGGAAAATATTCGGCTATAACGACACCATGGGATTGAAAACCTATTTGTTAAGCATGTTTGGATTATATTTACAGCATAATCTGAAAATCGAAAAAAGTGATATTGAAAGATTTTCCAGGAAAAAACTTACTCAGGAACTTTGCGAATTGTTAAATAAGCTCATCATTTGAAAAAAATTGTTACCGTAATCGGCGCCCGTCCGCAGTTTATAAAAGCAGCCGTAGTCTGCAGAACTATCCGCAAAACCGGTGGAATTCAGGAAATCATAGTTCATACCGGACAGCATTTCGATGATAATATGTCTGCCGTATTCTTTCAGGAAATGGAAATACCTGAACCTGATTATCATCTGGAAATAAGCAGCCTGTCTCATGGAGCCATGACCGGCAGAATGATTGAAAAAATCGAAAAAGTTTTGTTAAGTGAAAAACCAGACCTGGTGATGGTTTATGGCGACACTAATTCTACACTTGCGGGGGCACTCGCTGCAAGAAAGCTCAATATCAGGGTTGCACATGTTGAAGCCGGACTCAGATCCTTCAACATGAAAATGCCGGAGGAAATAAACCGGATTCTCACAGACAGAATATCGGATTTACTATTCTGTCCTACTGAGAATGCTGTAAAGAACCTTCATCAGGAAGGATTTAACAGTTTTAATTCTCAGATACACCTCACAGGCGATGTGATGTACGATACGGCATTGTATTACGGAGCTGTGTCTTCACAAAAATCGGTAATACTCGATAAGTTTAACCTGCGGGAGAAAAAGTTTATTCTTTGCTCAATTCACCGACAGGAGAACACCGATAATCTTCAGCATCTGAAATCCATCATTTCGGCTCTGAATAATATAAACCTTGAGACCCGTGTCGTACTGCCGCTTCATCCCCGCACCCGTAAAATCATCACGCAAAATCATATTAAACTTGCCTTCGAGCCTGTTGAACCGGTTGGCTATTTTGATATCATCGAACTGCTGAGGAATTGCAGTCTTGTTATTACTGACAGCGGAGGTATGCAGAAAGAAGCATATTTTTTCAGGAAATTTTGTGTAACCATGCGGGAAGAAACCGAATGGATTGAGTTGGTTGATAATCACTTCAATATACTTGTCGGATCAAATCCAGCCAAGATAGAAAAAGGGTATGCGGATTTTGTTGGCAGGGAGATTTCAAATGAAATAGCACTTTACGGCCATGGTGATGCCAGTATTAAAATAACCGAAACCATAATAAGAAATCTTTCGTGAAGATATTAATGGTTCTCGACCGCGAGTTTCCGCCTGATATCAGGGTAGAAAATGAAATATCAGCTTTGTCCATGGCTGGTTATGAGGTTCATATTGCCTGTTATACCCGGAAAAACAAAACCATATATGAGAAAACGGATACTGTTACTATCTACCGTAAAGCCATTTCGGATCTCATCTACAAATCCAGTATAGCAAGCCTTACTCTCCCCTTTTATTTTCACTTCTGGAAAGGTTTCCTGAGGAAAATTCTCAGAAGTCAGTTTTTTGATGCCGTTCATGTTCACGACTTACCGCTTGCAGGAGTGTGTGCCGAATTAAAAACCAAGTTCGACCTGAAACTTACTGTTGACCTTCATGAAAACTGGCCGGCCTTTATTAAGATTTCAAAACACACCAATACACTGCCAGGCAAAATATTCTCACCGGTTTTTTTATGGCGTTGTTTTGAAAAAAAGGTACTGCAACATGCAGATAACATAATGGTTGTTGTGGATGAGGCCAAGGAACGATTGGTCCGAATTGGTGTTCCTGCCAACAGAATTTACGTGGTATCCAATACAATTAATATGTCCGGCCTTAGTGTGCATAGTCCTGTCCACAGGGAAGGAGTAATCCTCTATTATGCCGGTGGACTTAATTATCACCGCGGACTGCATAACATGATTATTGCCTTGCATAAAACCAGAAACAGAAAGCTGAAGTTCCGGATATTGGGTGAAGGAAGCTATAAGGATGACCTGGTTAAACTTGCTGATAAGCTTAACCTGAATGACAGGGTGATTTTTATGGGTTATCAGCCCTTCAGTAAAGTCATGGATATGCTTTCTGATGCTGATTTTGCCGTTATTCCGCATTTGAGAAATGAACATACCGATTCCACAATTCCTCATAAGCTCTTTCAGTATATGTATGCGGGGAAACCGGTAATTGCAAGCGACTGCATTCCCATTAAGAGAATTCTGGAAGAAACCGGCGCAGGGATTATTTATCCTGCTGACAATACGGATGATTTATCGGAATTGCTCGATCAGTTAGACTCCGTGAACTATAAAGAAATGGCTCAAAAGGGCAGAAAAGCTGTTACTGAAAAATATAACTGGAATTTTGACAGTAAAGTCCTCTTAAATTTGTACCAGGATTATTCATCCCTTTAGTTGATAATTTTAATAGCTATCTACATGCTTCAGGCATTAATACACAAAGGTTCTGTCAAAGCCGATGAGGTCCCTGCCCCTAATGTCGGGCAAGGAAGAGTACTGATCAGGGTTGTAAACAGTTGCATTTCTGCTGGAACCGAAATGGCTGGAGTGGCCTCAACAGGCAAATCTCCGCTAAGGACCATGCTTGAGCAACCAGAGAAGGTAAGGAAAATACTGGATTCGATCAGATCGGAAGGATTAGGTAAACTCATGGCTCAGTACAGGTTTCTTAAGGAATCCGGGCAACCCACCGGATATTCTGTCAGCGGGATTGTTGTAGGTACCGGTGAAAATGTCAGGGAATTTAGTGTTGGTGACCGGGTGGCTGCTGCTGGCGGAGGTTATGCCTTCCATGCCGAATTTGTCGAAGTGCCCGAAAAACTCGTAGTTAAAATCCCATCCGGACTTGGTTTCCAGGAAGCCTCAACGGTTGCAATCGGAGCCATAGCATTGCATGGTATCAGGCGTTCGGATTTAAGGATAGGTGAGTTCTGTGTTGTATTCGGAACCGGAATTATAGGACTCATTGCGATTCAGATGCTCAGTCTATCAGGAGTTCGGACTATTGCAGTAGATATCAACCAGGACCGGTTAGATCTTGCTTCCGGACTTGGAGCCAGTTTTGTGATCAATCCGGTCAATGAGGATCCTGTTAAAGCTGTTGAGAATATGACGCATGGCCAGGGTGCAGATGCTGTTTTATTTGCAGCCAGCACTTCAGAAAGTAGCCCGTTGTCGCAGGCCTTTCAGATGTGCAGGAGAAAAGGCAAGGTAATTCTGCTCGGAGTTTCCGGTATGACGCTGAGCAGAAAGGATATTTATCCGGGAGAAATCGATCTGCAGGTTTCCACATCTTACGGGCCGGGCCGCTATGACAGGAACTATGAAGAAAATGGTATCGATTATCCGTATGCCTATGTTCGCTGGACTGAAGGCCGTAATTTATCGGAATACTTACGATTATTGGAAGCTAAACAAGTATTGGTTGAACAGCTGATAAGCAGTGTATACCCAATTGAAGAAGCCGGACAAGCATTTAAAACACTGAAGAGTGACGGTAAATCTCTGATAGTGTTACTGGATTATGGTCTTCCTCCAGATGTTTCCTCACTTCCTGTGAAAGGAAAACTAATCCTGAACCAAAGGACTCTACCCAAGAATCACAGGATCAATGTCGGGTTAATTGGCGTGGGAAATTTTGCTCAGTCGGTGCATTTGCCAAATCTGAAAAAATTAAACGATAAGTTTTCTATTTATGCCCTGGCTAGTCATTCAGGTGTTAAGGTGAAGAATTCCGGTATGTTTTATAAAGTTAAGTATGTTACCACCCAATATGATGATATTATAGAGGACACAAATATCGACCTGGTGATGATCTGTACCAGACATGGGAATCACGCTTCACTCGCTTTGCAGGCACTAAGGGCCGGTAAACATGTATTTGTTGAAAAACCATTATCAACTGCTCCCGATGATCTGAAGGTTCTGGAAGATTATTTTGAAAGCCACTCCCATAAAACCCCTTTGTTAATGGTTGGATTTAACAGGCGCTTCAGTCCTTTTATCCGGGAAATAAAGAAACACACCGATAACAGAATCAGTCCATTGTTTGTTCATTACCGGATGAACGCCGGGTATCAACCTGCTGACCATTGGACTCACCAGGATGGCGGTAGAATCATTGGTGAGGCCTGTCATCTGATTGATCTTATGAGTGCGTTGGTTAATGGCAGATTGATAGGTTGTTATGCTGAAAAAACCAGGAATGCAAATGATAAGTTTATTTCGGATGACAATAAATCTATCTTACTTAAATATGAAGACGGTTCAATGGCTACAATTGAATATGTATCCATGGGCAACAGGACACTTCCGAAAGAGTACATGGAAATTCACTTTGATGAGAAATCAATTGTTCTTGATGACTATAAGAAATTAATATCCTTTGGATGTAAAACCGATATCGCGAACTCAAAGGTCAGTAAAAAAGGCCACCTGGAAGAACTTGAAGTATTGTATGATTATATAATGGGGAAAAAGCAGGGATGGCCAATTGAACTTTCAAGTCTGTTTGAAACAACACGTACTGCTTTCAGTGTTGCTTATTAACCAGATGTAATCCATGTTCAAAACTGCGTTTGTTATATTGCACTACAAGACCATTGCTGATACCATTGAATGTGTGGATTCAATAGTATCAGCAATTAATTACCCCGATTGCAATATTGTGATTGTCGATAATGGATCGGAAGACAACTCGGGTAATACCCTGAAAGAGAAATATAAAAATAACCCCCATATATATGTTTTGCTAAATATAAAAAATCTCGGATTTGCAAAAGGCAACAATGCCGGCTATCAGTATGCCAGACAGACTCTCCGGGCTGATTTCATTATCATCATAAACAACGATACCTTACTCAGGCAACAAGATTTTATTGAAAGAATTATTACCAGATATCAACTGAAAAGGTATGATATACTTGGACCGGATATAATTTCATTAAGAGATGGCTCACATCAGAACCCGAGAAAGGAAGTACTGGACAAACCTGCAGTAATAAGAAGTTATATCCGCTATTTTATAATTTCTTTATGGCTGAACTATTTTTTCATCGATAATCTGGCCATCCGGATAAAGAAATTCTTTTATCCGGTTTCCCGGCTACCCAGCGCTCATAATGTGAAGATCAATCCTGATAATCTGGAAATGGAGCAAGTAAAACTACATGGCAGTGCCATCGTTTTTTCTCCGGATTACCTTAAAAGGTATGACTTTGCATTTTATCCGGATACCTTTCTGTATTGTGAAGAATCCATTCTCTTCTTTTTTGTGAGGAAAGACGGCCTTCATACAGTATATTATCCAGATGTCCAGATATTTCACAAAGAGGATGTAACCAGTGACTACCTCATTAAGAAAGCATTATTTAAAAGACGCTTCTATTTAAAACACAATATACAATCAGCCAGAATTCTATTGAATTTAATGACAAAAGAATAAAATGACCTGCAGAATTTGCCATAATCAGGAGAATAATACAACTTACCTGGGCAGGGAAATGTATTTCGGATTTCGTGATGAGTTTGAATATTTCCAGTGTTCTTCTTGTGGTTGTTTGCAAATTGCCCGTTTCCCGGATAATCTTTCCAAATATTATCCCAAAGAATATGGAGCTTACAAATTACATGAGAAAGTTCACGAACATAAAATAATCCGTTATCTTAAAAGAAAAAAGCTCGAAAACAGTCTGGGCATTAATCACAATCCTGTTGGTTTTCTTCTGAATTTAATAATTGATAAAGGATTTATTAAGTACCTCCGACCTGCTAATATAACAATTGAATCAAGTATACTTGATGTGGGAACCGGTCATGGATCGAGGCTCATCGGATTAAAAAAGAAAGGCTTTATGAACCTGACTGGAATTGAGCCCTTTATTGAACAAGATATTGAATACGATATCGGTGTTAAAGTATACAAAAAACTCCTTTCTGAATTTGATGGACAGTATGATTTTGTAATGCTGAATCACTCATTTGAGCACATGCCTGATCCCTTGCAGGCCATGAAAGATGTTTACAGACTGCTAAAAAACGAACGCATTGCGCTAATCAGAATTCCCTTAGCTGATTCATTGGCTTGGGAGAAATATAAAACCAACTGGATGGCCATGGATCCACCCAGGCATTTCTTCCTTCATACTAGAAAAAGTATGAAAATCCTGGCTGAACAGGCTGGTTTTTCTATTACTGATGTAATCTACGATTCCAAAGATTTTCAATACGCGGCAAGTGAACAATTGGTAAGGGATATTCCCTTGCTTGCACCGAATTCCTATTATCTAAACCGTAAATCATCCATATTTACACGATCAGATCTCAGAAAGTTTGCCAAAATGGCAAAAGAATTAAATCGTACTAAACAGGGTGATACAGCTTGCTTCTATTTATATAAAAGATAGAAATTTAATTTATGGGTATTGAAGCGTTAGAAAGTATGCATTCCCTGAATGGCTGGATTGAAAAGAATGGTTTTACCGGTTATGATCCGTATGATGTCAAGGGGAATCGCTGGGTGATATGGCTCACCAGGGCTGGAAACAGGAATGCCTTTTTCGCTGCGATCCGAGAACTCATTTTTGAAGTATTTTATATATTCCCGGTTCTGTCCCGGAAAATACTCCGGATTTATCCCCAGGTAAATGCCAAGGCAATGGGAATCCTTGCCTCATCCTATTTAGATCTTTACATATCTCAGCAAAACAGTCATTATCTTCAGCAGGCTAAACAGTGCATCGAATGGCTGAAGAGCAATGGTGTTCAGCCGGAATCCGGTATCGGATGGGGCTATCCTTTTACATGGCAATCAGCAAGTATGATTCCGGCCGGAACACCGAACGGTATTGTTACCACTGCTGTTGGTGATGCTTTCTGGAAACATTATAAGATTTTTAATGACAAAGAATCCCTCGAATACTGTGTTGAAATCTCCAAATTTCTCAACTCTCTGCCTGTTGATTTTTTAAATCAGGATCAAATCTGTTATTCCTATACCCCGTTGTTCATCAACCATGTTCATAACCTGAATTTATTTGTAGCCGAATTTCTGATAAAAACCGGTTTAGAAACGGGTAATAATAACTGGATATCGTCGGGCCATAAAGCGGTTAATTATACCATTTCCAATCAACTGAAGAATGGAGCCTTTGACTATAACGGACCTCCGGAAAGACTTTACAATCATATCGACAACTACCATACCGGTTTTGTTTTGCGTATGCTGCATTCCATCTGGCAACTTACTGGCAGGGAAGATGTTTTCCTTGCACTTCAGCAATGTTATTCACATTTTATTTCTCATTTCTTTGAAGACAAAAGGATTCCAAAACTTATGCCCGGCAGGAAATATCGTATTGATATCCATTCCTGCGCTGAAAGTATTCATTGTCTGTGCACACTGAGCACAACTTTCCCCGAAGGTGTAAAGCTGGCAGACAACATTCTCAACTGGACCATTGATCATCTGCAGCATAAATCAGGATATTTTTTTTACGGTATCCTCAAAAGCCGGTTTACCGGACTCCCATTCATATCAAAAATACCTTATATTCGCTGGGGTCAGGCTTGGATGCTCAGGGCATTGACCAGTTACATAATGTGTGATAATAACATGAAAGTCTGATATGCTTCCTGTACTGAAATCCACACTTAAGAATACATTGATTTACAGCATCGGGACATTCTCCTCGCGGTTGGCGAGCTTTATTCTTATTCCTCTTTTTACCAGCCATTTTAGTACTCAAGAATATGGAATGATGGGCATAATGGAGGTCACTTCACAGGTTTTGCTTTCCCTGCTCGGATTCAACCTTTTTAATGCTTTCTTTCGCTGGTATTGGGACAAGAATTACCAACACAAGCAAAAATCTATATTGTTTACCATCCTTATTTTCCTTGCATTTCAGATAACGCTGTTTCTTATTCTCTTCATTTCACTTCAACATGAATTATCTGATCTTTTATTTGATTCAGACCAATATTCCTATCTGATTAAATTGTTACTGATCGTAAGCAGTTTTGAATCAATCGGTGTTCTGATTTCAACCTTGTTACGACTTAAAGAAAGAGCTGCCTTTTATACCTTGCTGCAGGTTGTTAAACTCGCGGTGAGCCTGCTGGTAACCATCTACCTGATAGTTTATAAAAATAGAAATATCGAAGCTGTATACGAAGCTCAGTTACTGGCCAATGTACTTTATTTTGTGTTAATTTTTAATGTTTTGCGTAAAAATGTAGTGGCCAGATTTGAGTGGAAATTACTTCTGGAAATGCTTTCATTCAGCCTTCCGCTTGTACTTACATCGGTTTCCGGGATCATATTGAATATAACCGACCGTTATTCTTTGCGATTTATTTCGGATATGGCCAGTGTGGGTGTATATTCACTAGGTTTCAAGATTGCCAATACCATCAGGGTATTTCTCATAGCATCCGTTAATCTTGCTCTTCAACCCATGATTTTTAAAATGATGAATGATCCGGGCAATAAAAGATTTTATTCCAAAGTAATGACCTATTTCACCTATGGCCTGATGTTTTTTGTTCTGTTTTTTTCTATATATGCTCCTGAAATCGTTAAAGTTATATCGAAACAAAATATGGAATACTGGATGGCTTACAGGATTGTCCCTGTCCTGTCTTTTTCCATGCTGTTCAGCATGCTCCGCGATGTATCCTATACTGGTTTGAATATTACCAAGAAAACCAGGATAATTGCCTTGCTGATAGTATCGGCAGCCTTGCTGAACATATTGCTTAACATACTGCTGATTCCGGTATGGAGTTTTTATGGTTCCGCAATTGCAACAACCATATCTCAAATGACTTTCTTTGCAATGGTATATTATTTCGCGCAAAAACATTATCCGATTCCATATGAATTAAAAAAAATAATCCTGATGATCGTTATCGGGATCTGTTTATATGGTGGAAGTTCATTATTCGACTCATGGTCTTTGGTTCTGAGACTCATAGTTAAATTGCTGTTGATTGCTTCCTTCCCAATTATCCTGTATTGGCTGCACTTTTATGAATCCATCGAGCTTGAACGACTAGGCCAATTCTGGACAAAATGGCGAAACCCTTTGAACTGGCACAAAAACTTGCTTAAAATAAAATTGGATTGACACAATTTGGATAAATTCGTTCTCATAAATACTGCTGAATATGAAAATCAATATGAAAAAAATTCTGCCTTTTATCTATCCGATAATTGTCTTTTTCTTCATAGCCCTGGCCTATTTTATTCCTGACCTAATTGAGGGGAAGAGGATCAACCAGCATGATATTGTACAATTCAAAGGCATGTCAAAAGAGCTCGTTGACCATCGTGCAAAATATGGCGAGGAACCCCTGTGGACCAATAGTATGTTCGGTGGAATGCCAGCCTATTTAATTAATACAAGATATCCATATAACAAGCTAACCTGGATTCACAGCATTTTTAATAAAATGCGACCTGTTTCTTTTATATTTCTTTATTTTTTAGGGTTTTATATCGCTTTGATATTAATAGGATTAAATCCCTGGCTAAGCTTTGTCGGAGCCGTTGCTTATGGTTTTTCATCCTATTTTTTCATCATCATACAGGCAGGTCATGTCTCAAAAGTGTTTGCACTCGGATATATGCCTCCAATAATTGCCGGCGTTTATGCAGCCTTCAGGGGAAGGGCTATTATAGGCAGTCTGGTTACCGGTGTTTTTCTGGGACTGCAAATTCTGGTGAATCACCTTCAGATCACCTATTATACCTTATTGATCATTCTGGTACTGGGGATTTTCGAATTGGTGAATGCCTTTAAAGGCAAAACATTGAATAGTTTTTTTAAACCTTTATTATGGCTGGTCTTATTTGTCTTGTTGTCCATCGGAGCTAATTTCAGTTCATTATATACTACCTATGAATACGGCAAATACTCAATCCGGGGAAAATCAGAGCTTACCGCAGACCCTGATAATAAAACTTCGGGTCTGGATAAGGATTATGCCACTCAGTGGAGTTACGGTACTGGTGAAACATTCACCCTGCTCATCCCCGATTTCATGGGTGGCAGTTCAACCGGTGCCCTGAAAATCAATTCCCACACCTACGATTATATTAAAAAAACCTATAGTGCTTCCGAGGCTAAAAAATTTATTGCCAACGTACCGCTTTACTGGGGAAAACAACCCGGCACATCGGGACCGGTTTACGTGGGGGCCATCATTGTATTTTTATTTGTTTTGGGAATGTTCATCATTAAAGGTCCGGTTAAGTGGTGGTTATTTGCTGTCGCTATTATTTCAATCCTGTTATCCTGGGGACATAATTTCTCCTTATTGACCAATTTCATGCTCGAACATTTCCCGGGGTACAACAAATTCCGAACTGTATCCATGACCCTGGTGATGGCAGAATTTGCCATGCCGCTCCTGGCCATTCTCGCTTTAAAAGAAATCGTTACAGATGATCTGCCCAGAAAGGAGTTTCTCAAAGCATTGAAGTATGCATTTTTCGGGCTTGGTGGATTAATTTTAATATTGATGTTAATCTCAGGTTCGTTTGACATGTCGGCTACAATTGATGAACAGTTACGTTCACAGGGACTGGATCCTATTGTTGATGCCATACATCAGGACAGACTTAGGCTTTTACGTTCTGATGCCTTCCGTTCCCTCATGTTTATCTGTTTAACCGCTGTTCTGGTTTATTTAACCTACCTGAAAAAGCTGAAATTCAACACTGTTGTCCTGTTGTTTACATTGCTAATCCTGGCAGATTTGTGGCCCGTGAACAAAAGGTACCTGAATAGTAAAGATTTCGTTTCCAGAAAAGAAGACAATGTTCCTTTTGCTGCCTCCACGGCCGACCTAGTCATTCAACATGATAAAGATCCTGATTTCCGGGTTTTGAATCTGACAGTTAGTGTATTACAGGATGCCAGTACTTCCTGGTTTCACAAATCGCTGGGTGGATACCATGGTGCAAAAATGCGGCGCTATCAGGAGCTCTTCGACCACAGTATTCAGCAAGAGATTGGACGTCTCATTAACACTTTTCAAAAAAGGCCTGTTCCCGAGGCGCTGGATAGTACCATGGCTACTCTGGGTACGCTTAATATGCTAAATACCCGCTATATTATTTACAGTACAGAAGCGCCACCATTAGTAAATAAACATGAACTGGGTAATGCCTGGTTTGTGAACCAAATAAAAATGGTAAATAACGCTGATGAAGAAATTGCAGCTGTTACAGCATTTAATCCGGCATCGGAAGCCATCGTGGATGTCCGGTTTGCAGAAGGACTAAAAGGACTGCAGCCCGCACCTGACAGTACAGCTAATATTTACCTCACGGAATACCGGGCCAATTTTCTGAAGTACAGTTCAACTGTAGCCTCGGAACAACTGGCTGTGTTTTCAGAAATCTTTTATGATAAAGGATGGCAGGCCTATATAGATAATCAGCCTGTTCCCCATTTCAGAGTTAATTATTTACTCCGTGCCATGCGTATTCCCGCCGGTAATCATACTATTGAGTTCAAATTCCATCCTCAAAGTTATTACCTGGGAGAGAAGGTTTCCCTTGCATGTTCGTTATTGCTGTTGCTGATGGTGGTGGGAACAGGAGTTTGGGAGTATAAAAAGGGGACAAGGGACAAGGGACTCATCCCTTACTAATACCGATCCAGCCACCTATACCTTCTCGCAGTATCGCCGAATTTGGCTGTTATGCATATTTCATGCGAACCATATGTGTACCTGGCTATGCCATTAAAACCATAATCAAAGGAATATCCGAAATAATACTTGTTATATTTTAAACCGGCCATGATAATTATATCACCTGTTGTCCTGCCTGAAACACCAAACCAATACTGACGGTTATAATAGGCTTTGAGTGTCAGATCAGCCTGCATCCTAAACATTTCGTTGAACAGGATCATGGTGGATGGCTCAATATCCCAGTTCTGATTTCCAGGTAAGGTAAACCGGTAGTCAGCAAGCAGATAATAATGCCTCAACAGCCTGATCTCCTCTGAGTTCCGAAAATCAGCATTGTTGCCAATCTTTAACTTGGATTGAAATACCTGTGAAACAGCCACACCTATATGATACTTTTCTGTCATATAATTGATCCCTACTCCCGCATCAGGAACAAGGGTTGACTTTCCAATAAGGCCATTCAAGGGATCATTTTCAGGATTCTTTAGTTCAGCCCGATCGCGGTTAATCCGGTACTGGAATACATTTCCCGTTAGGCCAAATGAAAGCTGGGAGTTTTCAATGAAAAGGTGATAGGCATAACTTACCTGGGCTCCGGTACGTTCAATTGCTCCATTCACATCATGATACATAATTGCTCCCAATCCCACACGGCCCTGCCTTCCCTTCCGATAAACATTCCTTCTTGACCCGGATTTAAGACTATAACTGGTTTTTAGTATCCTTCCCTGAATACTCAGCAGGTAGGAACTGGGCGTATAATTGGTAAGGCCCATCCATTGTTTACGTGCCGCCAGATTTACTACAGTTCTGCCGTCACATCCTGCCACGGCAGGATTAACCACAAACTCATTTGAGTAATATTGACTAAACCTGGGAAGTTGCTGGGCATTCCCGGTAAGAATTAAAACCCATGCAGATATCAGGGAACATATCGTTAATATAATCCTCATTTACAATAACGATGTCGTTGTTAGAGAAGGCTGCATTTTGGGTTTTAAGTATTATCAGTTTATATAATACGTATCTCCCTGTAAAATGTTTGAACCGACACACAATTATGTGAATCTATTCCATTAGTAATGAATAAGCTGGTAGATTTGTCCGGTGTTACCTGATGATAGTTACAATCCCTTTCAATATAGAATCTGCTTCACCGTTATTCAATTCAATAATATAATAATATGAATCTACCGGAAGAGCCCGGCCATTCTGATCTTCACCTTTCCAGGCTTCCGGACATCCTCCCGTGCACCGGTAAACCAGGTTACCTAACCTGTCATATATCTGAATTATACCGTTGGGATATACTTCAAAAAACGAGGCTTCACCTCCGTCCTCAGTGATATAGCTTATATCCCAGGTATCATTGTAACCATCAACAAGGGGAGTAAAGGCGCTCGGGATACCCAGACATGTGTTGTTTAAGGCTATCAGCCGGAACATGGTATCAACCACACAGTAGTGACTGTCTGTAACTTTCAGGAAGTAATTGTCTTCCTTAATATCGCTAAGAATAGAATCACTTTCCATCGGATAATCGGTCCATTGATATGTATAATCACGGGTACCTCCGGTAACGGTTACAGCCAAAGCACCATTTTGCCAATCCGGACAGAACGGATAAACTGTATTCAGAACATCAATATTAATTACCAGTTTTTCAGGTTGTTGAATAACTACAAGGGTATCTGTTTCACAATCTTCTGCATCTACAACTCTAAGAGTGTAATTTCCGGCTATCAAGCTTCCGGCTTCTGTGCCATTTACCAAACTGGCATTCACAAAGTACCTGAATCCTGGAGTGCCCCCTTCAGCGCCTAACTCAATTGTCCCATCGGCAGAACCGTAGCAAAGGGCATCTGTTACTGCAAATATTGCTTTCAATGTATCAGGGTCAGTGAGGTCGATACTCTGGATCCCAACACATCCTTCATTGTCAGTTACCGTTATACTGTAACTTCCTTCACCTAGTCCTTCATAGGATTGAGTCATTGGTCCGTTCTCCCACACATAACTGTATGGACCTACCCCGCCGGTCGCAACAGCCATTAATTTGCCATCTTCGGCCTGGCTACAAGATATAGGATCAACCACTTGTATATCAATCTGAACATTTGTATTTTGTGCGATAACTGCCGTATCGGTAATAACACAAAGATTGTCATCAACCACAGTAAGCACATAAATTCCCGTGTCCAGTCCCGTAATGTATGAAGATGTTTCACCATTGTCCCATGTTAGACTATATGGCGCTATTCCTCCGGAGATCTGTGCACTGGCACTACCCAATACCGTTCCTGTACAATTCATATTCTCGGTTTCGATATTAATCACCATCACCGACGGGCTATTAAGATTTTCAACCCAGGACAATTGACAATTATTCGAATCCGTCAAGGTTAATTGATATTCACCCGCCGTCAGATTATCAATATATGCTGTATCTCTCAGAAGTGGCACTCCGTCCTTTTTCCAGTCAAAAGAATATCCGGGCGTGCCACCTTCCGGCCTGATGTATATTGATCCGTTTGAACCACCAAAGCAAGAAATTTCATATCCCTGATAATCAGAAATTCCAGCTGAATCAACCTGTAAGACAGGTGGTTGGGTGAGAATAATGGTATCTCTTTTCTCACAGTTAAGTCCATCAGTTACCGTTACCCTGTATTCTCCGGCTGTTAAATTGTAAAGTTCATTTGCCGTTGATGAAGGCTGCTCCCATTGATAATGATAACTTGTTGAATCGCCGCCTGATGCCTGAAGCTTAATAAAACCGGTACTTTCTCCATAACAATTCAGGTTGAATCCACCGGTCGTTGAAAATGAAACTTCAGTATTTATCAAAATCTCATCAGGCGCTATTAATTCAAATGTATCTGTTACGGCACAGTTGAAGGTATCGGAAACAACAACGGTATAAATACCAGCAGCCAGATTATACTGATTCCTTGCCGCTGTGTCGGGAGAACCGCTGCCTGAAATCACTTCCCAGTCATATAAATATCCACCGGCAGTATAATCATGACCTCCTGATATATCATTTAATACAATGCTTCCATCTTCCGAATCAAAGCAGCTAACATTAAATTGTCCGGCATATACTGACAGAGTGGTTTGATTAATTGACAAAGGTTCAGGCTGCGTCATTTCCTGTATAAATACTCCATTACATCCCGCAGCATCAGTATAGTCGAGCCTGTAAGTGCCGGCGTACAGGTTGTTCAGGTAATTGATACCTAAATTGTTAGTAAAAGTTGTGTCAAATCCGTTCGGGCCTGTCCATTGATATGTATAAATTAATCCCTGAGGATTCTGAGAAATAATGGTGCCTGAATTCTCCCCGTAACACCTTATCTGGTAAGGACCCGATTCATTGTACGGGAAAACGGGAAATGTAGCTGCCGGCGGCTGTTGAATCGGAATATTGGCGGTTGCTGTGCAATTATTGGTATCAGTTGCCATCACTGCATACCATCCTTCCATAACAAGAAACAGGGTATCCTGATACAATGGAGCATTCAGATAATAATCCAAGGGCAGCTGGGTCCATGTATATCTGTATACAGGTGTCCCTCCTGTGGTCACCGGAGTAATGGTACCATCATGGCCAAAACAGCTCAGGGTATCAAGCACAGCAATTTGTGTTCGGAGTCTGGCAGGCTGTATTATAACAATCAGGGAATCATCCTGACACTGTAATTTGTCCGTAATCCTTATCGTATAATTGCCGGCAAAAAGATTGGATATGTCCCTGGTAATTCTCCATCCATTGTTCCAGGAATATGCAAGATCCCCGTCATCATATCCTGGAAATGCCGTTATCCCGCCCTCAGGTTTAAGCTGGATAAATCCGTTGTTTTGACCAAAGCACCTGATATTCCATCCACCGATGTATGTTGAGACTGTATCAACAATAATCTTGAGCTCAGGTGCCACCCATGCATAACTCGTATCGGGGATCCCGATGCATTTCCTGTTACCAGATGGTCCCAATAAATAAGGATAAACTATAAAGGTGACCTTTTGAGGGATATCTGAATGATTTACAATAGAATCGACAAGCTGATAACCGGGACTTAAATCAAAGGTATCCTGTGCATAGAATACTTCCACATCAGGAATATTGTATTTGGCCTCATAACAGAGTGCCACAGTCTGCAGAGAACGTGTGACCGTGCTTATGGTAATCGAGGTTTGCAGGGAAGTACAAATTGTATCCTCAAGCGGAGTAAGACTTACCTTAGGAACAGGCTCAATCCAGATAGACACTGTATCTGAAATTCCGTTACACTTCTCCAATTCGGAACCGGGATACCGTGTGTAAGGAGTAACTATAAATAAAACCTGTTTTGCTGTATCGGTATTATTAACCAGTACGTCTGTCAGGGTTGAAGGATTTGGTAAACCGTTTCCTGACCCGGGGACAATGGTAACACCAAAGGGTATTACAGTCTGGTAACGGAACAACACTGGTCTGGTTGGAACATTTACACTATTCAGATCTAAATCAACACTTTCACCCGAACACAGTGTGTCTTTTGCAGACGTCACATTGACAATCACGGTGGGTTCCACCCATACATCAACTGTGATTGGTGTGCCTGCACAATTGTTGTTGCCATGCTCATTCACCGGCCATGGTGTGATCGTATACGTCAGCTTCTGTGCTGCCACACTGTTATTGGTCAACGTCTGCTGTATCGATGTGCCTATGTTCTGTCCGCTGCCTGCACTGCCCGACTCACCCGTTACAGCCGGATTATCCGGTACTGCCCATGTGTACCGTATGCCATTGGTCGTTGTGTTTCCGCTGGTCACCGGTATGTCTGTCGTCCCTCCGCTGCATATCGTATCGCCTGTGGCGGTTATTGTTACCGTCGGCTCTACCCATACATCCACCGTGATTGGTGTACCTGCACAATTGTTGTTGCCATGCTCATTCACCGGCCATGGTGTGATCGTATACGTCAGCTTCTGTGCTGCCACACTGTTATTGGTCAACGTCTGCTGTATCGATGTGCCTATGTTCTGTCCGCTGC
>Ga0256868_10000894_pt1 | contig 16917 bp, 21 predicted proteins | sample RVTome_13_FD_187341 | JGI IMG/M metagenome (GOLD analysis project Ga0256868, IMG submission 187341) | Soil microbial communities from uranium-contaminated site in the Upper Colorado River Basin, Wyoming, United States - RVT92D227 HiSeq ...
CTGGTCTACTCTTTGAATACGCAAGAAAGAAGGTCATCGGAAAGCCGTATGAAGGAAAACTTCACGTACGGTTTGATGAGGGAAAACTGGTGAAATCAGAGTGAGGAAACCAGTTTCCTACTCTACTAGCATTGGCCAGAACTTGTATCACCTTGAGTGGTGTCCTAAGTATAGGTACAATATGTTTAAGCGAGAGGAAAATAAAAAACTTTGTGAAGAAGTTTTATACGAAGTTGCAAAACGACATAAGATAGAGATAACTGAGCTTAGTGTAATGCCTGATCATAATCCATATCGTTGTTGGTATTCCACTGACGATGAGTGTATCTAAAGCACTTCAACTTTTGAAAGGTGCATCTTCTAGAGAACTATTCAAAAGAAGGCCACATTTTAGATGCAGATACCCTGAAGGGCATTTTTGGAGTCCCGGGAAATTTTACCGTAGCGTTGGTGATGCGGATGCAGAAACAGTACTGCAGTATGTTCGTGATCAGTGACTTTAACAAACCAGGTTAGATGTTTTTTCAACTACAGCAAAAGGTGCCTCATAGGAAGCTCAGGCATTTATGCCTGAGAGGACGTCACTCATTTTTTCTAAATAATCATTAAAAATATATTTTTTTAAAGGCTCCTTTTTGATTCAGGAGCCTTTTTTGTACCTCTATGTCGTCAAATAAGGATCAAATTTTTTTCACCTATTCTCCTTAAATAGAGGCAGAGTATTATCATTGAGAAATCTTAAATATTTTTCTAGTAGAATCGGATTTACCTAATTGTTATAAATTTTAATATTGCTTTTGTGTCCGTTAGTGCTGATTTAATACCTTAAAAGAATATTAATTCAGATTCGATGTCTAATTTTCCTTTCTAGTTTTATAGAAAATCATGCTCACCGATTATTGATTTAAACCCAAGTTTTATTAGATTTTTATGGATAACTGACGGCTTTATCGGTATCAACACTTAGGTATACATCAATATAGGATTCCTTTATCAAACAAATATAAATTTGTTTTAGTATAGTGAAAAAAGTTGTTAAATAGTTTCGATATTATTAGAATTAAAAAATGGAAGATAATTGTTGCATAAAAAATAATTGTATACTATGTTGCTTAGATACTATGATGATTCTTTCTAGCGATGATATTAAAAAAATAGAAAATTTAGGTTTTAAAAAAGATTTTTTTGTATTACAAAAAGAAGGCTGGCTAATGCTTAAAAACCATAACAGTCGATGTGTTTTTCATGATGGTTTTAAATGCACAATTTATCCAAATAGACCTATTGGTTGCAAACTTTATCCTGTGATTTATGATAAAGATGAAAGTTGTGCAGTATTTGATAAGGATTGTCCACATAGTAATTGTTTTGAGATGTCCAATTCAATTATTAAAAAATTATATATTGTTGTACGAAAACTAGAGTCTGAAAAATCTAAAAGAAAATAATATTTATTAAAGTTGTTTTTATAAAAGTAAGAAAATAAATCTGTCGGAAATAATTATTAATATTTTTAACACGGTATCAACTAATTTCATATTTCTACAAGAAAAATTATTTATTGCTTATCAAATTTCTTAAACCGCTAAAAAAAATTTGAAAACCTTAATTTTCTTCAGATATCTGTAATAATTTTATCTTAAAAACTAAAGTCTTGCCAGTTAATGGAGGATTGAGATCAACGGTAACTACATCTTCTGAAACTTTTGATATGCGAACAGGTATTTGACGACCATTCTGCAATGAAACCATATACATCATATTTGGTTGGATCTCTTGATCCGCGGGAAAACAATCACGAGGCATGTCTTTTACAAACTCAGGGTTACGTGGTCCATATGCTTCATCAGGGGGTAATCTAATTTCTTTTTCTTCACCAATTTTCATTCCAACAACAGCATCATCAAAACCTTTGAGGAGCTGCTCAGCTCCAACTATAAATTCCAATGGTTGATTATGCATTTCAGAACTATCAAAAACAGTTCCATCTTCTAGACTTCCTACATATTCAACCTTAACTTTATTTCCTTTTTTTACAACATCCAAATATATCACCTAATATTTTTTAAAAGAAAAAAACAAAAATCTCACAAGATTTTTTTAACAATATTATGAAATTCTCATCCTCATCCTTTTAACAATTAAATAATATAAATCCTTAATTTAAATAACTTTGGAAATAAAAAATTAACAGTGTTGAAATTAAAAAATAGTTTTAAGTATAAGATTATTATCACATAAAACAAAAAGGTGATAAAATGACAATAAAAATCCTGGTAACCGGTGGGACATTTGATAAAGAATATATGGAACTTACTGGAGACTTAATATTTAAAAATACACACATACATGAAATGCTCAAACTTGCTAGATGTAAATTAGATGCAAAAATAAGAACTCTTATGATGATAGATAGCCTAGAAATGACGGAGTATCATAGAACTATAATACTTGAAAAATGCAGAAACTCAAAAGAAGATAAAATAATAATTACACATGGAACGGATACAATGACAAAAACAGCAAAGATGCTAGGTGAAGACATAAAAGATAAAACAATAGTTCTCACAGGAGCATTAATTCCTTATGCTTTTGGAAGTAGTGATGGACTTTTTAACCTTGGAAGTGCCCTTGCATTTGTACAAGCATTACCAAAAGGTGTGTATATCGTTATGAATGGTAAATATTTTAATTATGATAATGTAAGAAAAAATGCTGTAACTGGTGAATTTGAAGAAATAAACATTTAGTAATTATTTAGTTATTATTCAAAGGTTTGATTTTTTTAGGAGGGATTTTTTCAAGAGGCTCGGTCAGAATACCAACACTTAAGATTTGGCCTCCTAATTTCGCGATAACCTGGTTATCTTGTGTTAACCTGAAATTTCCAGCGCGATAATTAAACAACCTCTGCAGACTAGAACCAATTGGATTTTCCTTAAAATATTGCTTACCTTCGGGAGTTTTTTGATATATACGACCCTGTATATCAATATTAAATTCATTACCAAGATAGTATTGTTCAATCCATGGATTTTTAGGTTTTAATGCACGAGGTGAAAAATAACCAACAATTTCATGGTTATACATATAACGAAATTGTAATAGTTTTTCATCGGTAGTCTTACGTGCAAGAAGTATGTGAATATCAGCATCATCAGGTAAACGAACAGCACGACCAATGCTCTGGATATGATACGCCTCAGTAATCGCAGTGGACACAATAATTAAACACTTTATATTACGTTTATCGTAGCCTTCTGAAAGCATACCAACACTTAACAGCGCAGAAATACGATCATTATGAAAATCATCAAGTGCTTTCTCATCAGGTTTTTCACTATGGTAAACAGGGATACCAGTAATTTTTGAAAGAATGTTCGCCTGATCGATACGTTTACATATAACAAGAGTTGGCTTATCACTATTTTTTCTGAGGAGTTCTACAGCTTTGGGAATACGATTTTCTGCGTTATAAACCAAACTACGGCGTTTAAAAATCATAGAATCCAGTTTTTCACGATAACTCCATTTCTCTGATTCGTTTTCAGTTTGACGAATACGACCAAGCCATTTACTGATTACTTCAGAATATTCTTCATAAACGTTGTATTCATCAAGTGTAAGATCAATACCATGAAAATAAACTGTAAAATCACTAATATTTGCATCAGCCAAAGGAACATCAATAATTATACCTCCACAATATTCAAGCGAATACTTGTTTGGCGTTGCAGAAAGACCAAGAATATCATCATACTTAATATTTTCATAAATTTTTTTAAAAACAGGACTAGTACTACGATGACATTCATCAACAACAAAAAGGTCGCATTTCAAACCTTTAGACCGTTCCTTTGAAAGAATATGAAAAGTATCAACAGTAGCATTATCTACATTATGCTCCTTGAGTTCTTTTCTCCACTGATTCCTAAGTTTATTGGTAGGAACTCCTACAATTACATTATTGTATCCTCTATCTTTAATAAGTAAAATAGCACCAAAGGTTTTACCAGTACCTGCAAATCCTTTAACAACACCGCTACCTTTGTAAATCCGAACTAGACGTTTTTGCCAACTATAAGGTTTAAAACTCATATATCACCATTTGATAAAGATACTCCCTAACATAAACAAGTATTCCTTAAAATAAGTTACCACTCAACAAGTCTAAAAAGTTAATAAAAAACAAAAAAGAGACATTTTACAAAAAAAGATAAACTAAATAAGATATTTACTAATTTAGAAGAAACATGAATCTAATAGAAATAATACTTTTATTTTTAATGGCTTTTTTACCCGCCTTAATATATACAGTATGGATTAGAAACACAGAAAAATACAACCGTGAAAAATGGATACCAATAATTCTTTGTTTTATATGGGGTGCAACAATTGCAATACTTGCATCTATAATATTAGAGCTTTTAATTGAAAATATTGCTATTTTTACAGTGAATGACTCAAACATTTACTTATTTATTACAATATCCATTATTGCACCATTTGCCGAAGAACTTACAAAACCATTAGTACTTTCCTTAAAAATAGTTAAAAGAGAACTAGTAGAACCAGAAGATGGGCTTATTTATGGTGCTATAGCAGGACTTGGCTTTTCAGCAACAGAAAACTTGTTATATGGGGCAGATGCATTTTTAAATGAAGGTTTACTTTATTTTATTCTTTTAATTTCAATAAGAAGTTTCTCAGGATGTTTGCTTCATGCATCAGCTACAGCATGGACGGGTTATGGCTATGGAAAAGTTGTTATGAAGCATAATAGATTAATAAGTGTTTTACCGTATTTTATCTTAGCAATAATTGTTCATGGTTTCTATAATTTTATACTTACTTTTGATGATATACTAACAGGTTTATCAATAGGTTTTCTTAGTGCTATAATCTTTGTTATAATATCTATATATTTTATTAGAAAAAAAATAATTAAATTAGATGCTTTGAATCGTTGAAAATAATTTAAAAGACTTTCTTATTTGTAATCTATATAAGGAGGAATAAAAATTGAAAAAAATTGCAGTATTAACAAGAGATTGTGCAGGAGTGAACGCCGCTATACGGTCGATTGTGAGAACAGCTTGTCATAATAGCTTAGAAGTCGTTGGTATAAGACGGGGATATGATAGACTTATTGATAATGATTTTATTACTCTAAATAGAACTGATGTATCTGGTATAATAAATCAGGGTGGGACTATTTTAAAAACATCTCGTTCAAAGAGAATGTTTACACAAGAGGGTCAAAAAAAAGCAGTAGAAAACCTACAAAAAAACAATATTAATGATTTAATTGTAATAGGTGGTAATGGTTCTCTTGCAGGTGCGCATATTCTTGCATCTAAATATGATATAAATGTAGTAGGTATACCTGCAACAATTGATAATGACATTAACAATGTTGATTTAACACTTGGTGCGGATACAGCTGTAAATGTAGCATTAGATGCATTAGATAAAATTAGGGATACTGCAACAAGTCTTGAGAGAATTTTTATAGTCGAAGTAATGGGTAGGTATTGTGGTTATATTGCATTAGAAGTAGCACTTGCAGGTGGATGTGAAGAAGTACTAATCCCAGAAATGGATGTTGATATAGATATCTTATGCAAAGATATAGAAGAAGGAAAAAAGAAAGGAAAAAAAAGCTGGATATTAATTGTTTCAGAAGGAAAAGCACATGCACATAACATCGCTGAAATAATTACTAATAAAACTGGATTTGAAACACGAGTAGTCGTATTAGGACATATACAGCGTGGCGGTAGACCTACTTCAAAAGATAGAATAATTGGTGCAAGACTTGGTAATTACGCAGTAGAATGCTTGCTTAAAAATAATTCAGATATATGTATCACAGAAAAAAATGATGAACTAATAAAAATCCCTTTAAGTGTTGCTATTAAAAAGAAAAATATAGATGTTAATAGTTATTACCATCTAATCAAAATTTTAACCTAAATAAAAAATATATTATATTTTTTTTAGAATCTTGATGTATTGGCATAAGATTTTTTATTCAACATATACAGATAAAAAAACTTACCAAGCAGCTAATTTTCATAACTACAGTATAATTGATAAATGTAGTTCTAAGGATATATTATTTAAAAATATTCTTTATTGTGACAATATTTTATTAAAATTTTATAATATCTTTTTTTTCCTTAAATAATCTATAATACCGCCAATCAAAACAGTTATAGCAGCAAATATTGATAAATAAAAACCGATACCAACCCCCCAAGAAGCATCCATATAAATAATTTCTTTAGTGGGCAATATAACTTCTAAAACACCTTCACCCTGTAAACTTCCAAGGCTTAATTTCGTGATTTTTGACATCCCCACTAAAAAGGCTGATACAAAAAGAAATAAAAACAATATACTTGAAATAATTAAAACCCAAGTCAATCTCTTCTTATAAAATATATTTGGGATAAAACTTATTCCTATCAAAACAAAACCAGAACATAAAATAAAAACTAATCCACCTAAAAAGTTTGTAAACATCTCAGGTAGAACTGCCATATCTAAATAAGTTAAATCTTTGTAATTAATACTCTCGATCATTGTACCTGGAGTTAAAAACATTTCAATTGTTTTATTAGCATTTCCATCAGCATTTGAAGCAGTTAAAGTCCACCAAGGTAAAACAATAGATAATAAAATAAGATTTATTGCCAAAAGTTTTAAAAAAGAATTTAGAGATATTTTCCTAAAGAAAAATAAAATAATTGTTTGTATTAAAAAAATGATTACTAGAACATTTACAAGATTAGGGATAATTGAGTTAATGCTTGTAACAATATTGATTTTTTTATCATTTGATAAAAAAACATTTTTGAAGCCAATAATACTATCCTCATTTTCATAAACATAAATAATATATTTCCCTGGTGGAACAGAAACAGATTCATGACAGGGGAGGTAATCAATGATTTTTATATCATTCCTATAAATTGATAAATATTTTTCATTACTGTCTATATTGCTACCTCGTGAATCAAAAAGGGATGTATCAAGAGTATAAAGTGCTTCAAATTTTAGATTAAAAAAATCGCCATCTTCGGGTATATTAATTGAATAAATTTTATAGTAACTACCGTATGAAACATGTAAATCATAGAACGCCTTAGGGAGTTTTTCAAAAAAATATTTACCAGAACTAATTTCAACAGGGTATATTTCAACAGGTGAAAACATTTGAGTACTAGTAAGAAAAATTTTTATATCTACTCCCGGTGGAAAATTATATAAATCTTTTATTTCTACTATTAAATCATAAACTTCAAAAGATTGCTCAATTTTATTTTTGAAAGTAGGTATCTTATAATAAATTGTTTCGAAACCTTTGTAAAACCCTTTTAAAGTGTATTGCTCTATTAATTTAAACGGAAATGTGAAAATATTTTCATTTGTTTTATTTGAAAAATTAGTATCGATAAGTGTGTCATTAAAATATATAAAAAGTTCTACATTTTCAATTTTTTGATTATTTTGATTTGTTACATTAACTGAAATTTCTCTAGGCCAAGTACAAAAAATATCAATTTCTGAATCATTTGATATATTGATTTTTTCAAATCCAATAAAACTTTTTTCATCATTAATTTTCTGATGTATAATCTTTACATAATATACCCCTTTTGAAAGCTTTGGAAATACAATTCTTGGAGCACCGATAATTGGTTTTTCTGTATACCCTGTAGTTAAATATTTTTCGTTTTTGTATAGTTCTGCCTGAATTGAAGAAATATTAAATCCTGTTGTATTTGAAAAAAATTGATAAGAAAAAAGTCTTGAAGTAAAACGAGGAATAACCTTTAAGGTGTAAATATACTGCTCTCCACTAAGATCAGAATCCCAACTGCTATTATACCTATTTTTAACTAAATTTTGGTATATATTTCCTTCTTCTAATACAGCTTTATAACCCTCAGCTTCAGTCGTAAAATATTCAGCATCATATTCAACAGAAAAATCTGCAGGTATTACGAGATCTTGTATTCCATATTTTTCAAAAGAATTACGACCAAAACTTATTGAAGCATAATCAATTTCAGCACCCATTGCATCTAGATATTCTTTTTCTGCTACTTTTAACTGTATACCATCTTTTTCGTCAAGTCCTGATGTTATAAGATTAGTATTTTTTGAAAAAAGTATCCCTTGTCCGTGTCCTTCTTTACCTTCATCATATGAAAACCATGCTTTTTCACCAAGGTCACAGTCATCTTTATAAGATATTATCCACTCCCGTTCTGTACCTTCTGGATCTATGTTCATATTATATTCTTTTATTTCTCCGTTTTCAGAGTATACATGTAAGAATGGATATATAGCTCCAAAACGCATTTTTTCCAAACGTTCGCTTTTTGATTGATAAGATATAATTGCACCATATCTACCATCTATATTTGTAATTCCTTTGACAATGCATTCATTAAAAACTTGGTGTTTAACATGCACATTTATCCTTTTATTATTAGTAGGAGTATAATAATATTTATAAGCTACCGATGTTCTAAGATTTTTATCATTTGATTCGCTAATAATTCTAAATTCTATCATAAGATTTCCGTCTATACTTATATTTTTTGAAACAAGGTTTTGATCAGATGATACTTCGTCTATGTCTTCAGTTCCTTTAAAATATGAAAAACAAAATGAAACAGTTCCTTCCGAATTTGTTATCCCAAAATCTTCTGAATAAGGTTTCATTTTTATAATATTATTTGAAAAACTTCTATAGAGGACTTTACCTTTTTGTCCAATTCCAAATACAATATAACCGTCTTCTATTATCTTATAGTAATCTCCTTCTGCAGAAATCCCTGATATAGGCTCAAAATAATAATATGAATCTTCTATAGATATATGATCCGGGTAGGATAAAGGGTTTTTTTCAAAGTCATCATAATATACATAATATTTTTCTTTTCCATTTGCAAATTCAGGTATCAAAAAAACTATTCCGCATCGTTTTATTTTATCCGATGAATCAAAGCTTATATCATAAATCTGGGATTCGATTTCATACCATTGTTTTTGATCCCATACAACTACTCTTATTGAATTTTCTTGAGCAGTTTTCCCCCAACAAGGATTTTTAAAATAAATTTCAAAATCCATTGGTTGAAATTTTGCAGAAGGATTATCTGTAGATATTGGTAAAATTAATTCTTGTCTGAATTTATAGTTTTTATCCCAAATCGGTGGTTCGATTGCATCAGAAATAATATTTACACTAATGCTTGATATAAAAAGTATTATTAGTATGCTGAGTAGCATTAGTTTTTTAACCAGTATTGGTTCCCCCTTATATCAATTAGATTGTTATTTATATTATATGTTGTTTTACTAATATAATAATATTTTGTATAAAAATTCTTATATAATAAATTTTTTTAATTATTGATTAATTTCAAAAATATAGTATAGCCAGTGAATAAAAAATAATATTTATTAAAAAATTTAATTAAAATCAATAATTCTTAGAAATTATATTTTTTCGATATTAAACCAATTATTTTTTATTTCTTTTAATTTTTAATCTATTTTATTCACCCACTATTTGAATGATTAAGTTACGTGTTCTAGGTTTTGTATCGAGTTCTACAAATACAATTTGTTGCCAAGTTCCATGAACAATTTTTTTATTACAAACCGGTAATGTAATACTTGGGCCCATGAGACTTGCACGTACATGTGAATGGCCATTAAAGAAATGTATTCATAATGTTAATTAACTATATTTTGAGTGTTTTTAGGGTTTTTTTCCTAGTATATATACTTTCTGTATGCTTTTGTGCTAATCGTTGTCATTCATTTTTTCTTCCTCACACTACAATTTCATATCTTAAGGATATTTAAATTCAAAGGGATTGTATTCACGTGTTCTACGTCTTCTCTTAATCGGTTTTTTCTTCTTTATCCCATGCTCTTCTTTATACTTAGCAATCTTTTTTTTATCCTCTGCCGATTTGTATTCATGACATGTAGGGCATAAAAGTTGAAGATTTGAAGGTTTATTCACATTTCCCTTCATCTCTTTGAGTTCCCATAGCCTTACTGGAATATTATGTGGTCTAAATGACTATTTACATTTACCTTCTGTCTTCTGCGTCCTTCATGTAGTTTTGGGCATAGTTTGTATGCACACATGTCTTTTTGTTTTAGTAAGAGTTTCTTACGGTCAACTCTATATGTATGTCTTTCTATCGTCTTCTTTTTTACAGGTTTCTTTCGCCTCCTATGTCTTTTTTTAGCAAAGGAATCATAGACTTTAGGAGTGTAGATTTTAATAGGTTTTGGCATAAAAGGATTTTCTTCCATTTTTCCTCCCTCAAACTACAATTTCATAATTTATGTAAGATATATATATTCTTTAGTCAAAGGGTCTATAGCAATTTTTTCTCCAGTTAACCCATCATCATAACCAGCATATCCATACAGTCCTGCTGTCGCATCCAAAACAACACAATTTATATTATTTATTTTATAAGAAGTAATCGTTTTAGTTTTGAATAACTCATAAAATGATGGATGAAAATAGAAAGTAAGGTCTATAGTAATAGTGGCATCATTCCAATTATTATTAGATAAAATAATCCCTCCATATTTATCTAAATGGGAACAAACATCTTCTATATCGAGGATATTTTCATGTTCACAACTGGAATAATGAGTAAATTCACTGTTGTTATTCAATAAATTAAAATCTTTTTTTGACGGAACGACATAGATATGTAATGGTTTATTTGAGGTGATTTTATAACTTATGTTCAAGTAATCAAAACTTGTTTCTAAAGGAGAACCATCACCTCCATAGTACCAATTGTAATTTGACTTAAGAACAAACGTCTGATTATAATTTTGTCGAATGTTTTCTCCAGAATCTTTTTCAACTTGTTTAATAAATGATTGCTCTACATATGTCCAAAGATTATCGATGTCTACATCAAAAGCAAGAGAATATGCATGAGTATCTGTTAATACGAGATATGTTTTAATGCCAATATTTTCTAATAAGGAATTGAGTAATATTGCAAGGTCTTCACAATCTCCACCTTTTATTTGCATAGTTTCTTGAGGAGATTGGATTAACTCAACATCTGTCGGGTCACTCAGATAATTATAATTTTCTACAATATGCCTATAAATTGCGTTTATTTGAGCCTCCTTATTGTTCGGTGGACATTCTTTGATAATTGAATTTGCATACGTTCTTAAGGCTATATTGATAGTATCAATTTTACTAATATAGGGTTCTGCTCGTTGAATCACAGGGTCAACAATGTTTTGTTGTTGAAAAAAATCGTAAATTTCATTACATCCACTTAATCCAACTGTTAGAAGTATAACAATTATCCCAACTACTACAAGTTGTTTTTTCATATTTTTTTTCCCTACCGTAATTTAATCGGCATAACATCATCTAAATTTTCAATATCTTTATCAGTAAGTTCAATTAATTTTTTCTCTAATGTTAGTCATTATTTTTAAATCCTTTTTATGAACTTACTATGGTAATACTATTGATGATTACATCATTAACAGGCCAATCACTATAACTTGTAAATTTTGTTGTGGTCTGAACCGAACTAATTTCTCTTACTACATCCATTCCTTCAATTACTTTACCAAAAGCAGCATAATTGCCATCAAGATTAGATTGTGCACCATCGCAAATAAAGAATTGTGCACTTCCCCCTACTTTTGCTCCAGTGCTTGCCATTGAAATTGCTCCGTCAACATGTTTGAGGTCACTAGTTTCAAATTTTATGTTGCCGTATGGGCTTGATTTTGGTGTTCCATCAGGCAAAAATCCTCCCGTTTGAATCATAAAGTTATCAATCACTCGATGAAACACAAGACCATTGTAAAACCCATCGTTTGCTAGTTTGACGAAGTTCGCAGTAGTAATCGGCATTTTATCTTCATAGAGTTGAACCTTTATTGTACCCATTGTTGTATCTATAACTGCTATTCTATTACTACTAGAATCTACCCATGTCCAAGTACCCATTAAAGTGTTTGTAGGCGTATATACAATTATAATATTGCTTGATGTTGTATTGAGTGCAATAAACTGTCCTGCACCAACAGTATTAACTGAATGTTTAGCATCAACAGTAGTATCTGAAGGTTTAGTACCACCAACTATATGTAAATCACTCCATTTTATTCCAATATCTGCTCTTACGACTCTTAAACCCTTAGTTGGAGAAACTTCTTTGTTAAATGCAATATCTGGTGTACTTTCAGAATTATTTTCTTCGGAGGAATTTAATATTACGATAATCTGTGTTGTTACATCTTTTGTTGAAGTACCATTTGTTGCTGTCAGTTTATAGGTTGTTGTTTCAGTTGAAGATATTATTCTGTTTCCCGTTAAACTTACTTCACCAATACCATTATCAATATTAACACTTGTATCTGAACCTGTAACAACCCAACTTAAATTTGCAGTATCTCCCAATTCAATAATAGATGGGGTGACAGTAAAAGTAACGATAGCCATTTTTTTTGTTAAATCATCAGGAATATTAACGTCTGTACATCCACTAAATATTATACTAACTAACATCAAGATACTTAGTAAAATAATAGTTTTTTTCATACTTTTTCCTTCCTCAAATCACAATTTCAAAACAATTGTTTGTTTAAAAACCTCTCTTTTTAAAAAATGTTTAATAAAAAAATAAATGATAATACACTTACATAAACATTTGTATAATTATGTACATAAAATCTATTTATACATCATTGAAATGTTAATAAAAAGTAATGGGAAGGATGAGGTCTGATATTTTTTTCATCATTGAAATATCTTTTCAGTTCCCCCACGAATTGAACACTTCTTCCTCTCCATTATTTTTTTATCAAAGTTAAATCTTCAATTTCGTAACAATTGTTTGTTTAAAAACTTCTCTTTAAAATTAATATGCCTAGTAAGTATGTATTGTTCCTGTAACACTTGGGGTAACATGCATAAAATAGAGTAATAAAGCATTAACACGGTTTTAACAAGTTAACTCTATTGTTTTATTAAATCTAGACCTCGCACATATTGGACACCATTGACCTTGTTTAACATTATTTGGTTCCATCCAGAAAGCATGACCTTCTTTACATTCCCATTGCAGTTTTGTATGACTATCAATATATACCTCTGATAGACATTTCCCACCTCTATTTTTTGCAAGTTCATGCATTTCTTCAATGGTTAGTCTCGTAGGCATTACATCATCTTAAACATCTATAACCTATGTAAAACTTATTAGTCATAAAAAAGAGAAAGGTCTGGAGGAGAAAATTTATCAGACCTCTTTTGTTCCCCCTAAGATAAGATGGGATTGATTTTTTAATTGATAGTGAATTTCATTAAAAGTATATAAAAAACCAAGCAAGGTCGTTGAAAGTATTCGTTTCCACTTATCTGTTTAGTTTTATTGATTGAAAATTACTTCAGATGATGGTTAATCTGTATAAATAAGGTTTAAATCTTTATTTTTCTGCTTTACTTTCTTGAATCTTGTTATGTATTTCTTTTGTTACAAATATTATTTCTAAAACCGATATTGTTACTAAAATTATTGTTATAGAGACGATAATTAGGTTGGAAATAAGTAATGCATCTATTAAAACTATTAACTCAAAGGCTAGTATTAAATATGGTAGAAAAAATGATAATTTGTTTGCTCTGGGGGATTGGTTATAATTTTGTATAAATGTTCTAATCCTACTGCATCTTGGCATAATTTACCTTAATATGCTAATCTTTAATTCGGGTTCTTTCAATCTTTTCTGATGAACAAAATGGACAATATAACACTCCCTCACTATTTACGAGTGGGTCTTTCTGATAATATCTTTTACATTCTAAGCAATGCCAAACTACTTTCATATCCATGGGTTCAAGTGTGTATTTATCTCCTACAGTCATAAAAAATCTATTACTTATTTTTTACAAAAAAACAAAAACTTATTATAAAAATTTTGATATTTAGTATAATATGGATAAAGAATTAGATTTGTTAGATAAAAAAATATTATATGAACTTGATATCAATTCAAGAGCATCAGCATCACGAATCGCTAGAAATGTAAAAGTCCCAAAAGAAACTATAAATTACCGTATAAAACGACTAATAAATGACTGTTGGGTGGATAGACTATATACAATATTTAATGCATCTAAATTTGGGTATTCATATTACAAAATATTTCTAAAGTTTCATAAACTCACCGCTGAAAATGAAAATAAGATTATCAAGTTCATAACAAACAATCCAACTTGCATCAATCTTAGAATATTAGAAGGAACATATGATTTGGTGTTTTCAACAATTCAAAAAAATATTAGTGAATTAAGAGTTTTTCTACAAAAATTTTTCAATAATTTTGGAACATATGTTTTAGAAAAAGAAATTCATACAACGGCAAAGACGCATAAACTTAACCAAAAATTTCTATATGAAGGTAAAACAGTCAAGAAAACATTCAGTCATATAGATTTTGGAAATTATTCTCTTGATGAAATTGATTTAGGAATAATGAAATTAATTTCAACGAATAGTAGAGTAAAACTTACGGATATAGCAAACGATACATTTATTGATTCAAGATTGATAAAATATAGAATAAAAAAATTAGAAAAAGAAGGTGTTATTGTTACATATGCCGCTGCTTTGAACCTAGCACAAATAAATCGTGAATTTATACAAATAGATATGGTCCTCAAAGACCCTGCTATTATTCCAAGTATAATAGATTTTTTTGATAAAACAAATACATGTATATTTGCATATGAACTATTAGGGAAATATGATTTATCTATTGAAATATATGTTAAAAATGATGAAATGCTTAGAGGCATTTTGGAAGAATTCAAGATGCAATTTTTAGATAATTATGTTTATTATGATATTTCTCATGTTTATAGAGAATATGTAATTAATTGGTCACCGTTCCATGTATAATAAATTGATTTAAAGCATTTTTCCATTTTATTTTTTGCTGAAAATCTAAAAATATAATACTATTTTTTGTTTTTTAGTAAAATAAACAAGAAATATTTTATTAATTATTCATTATTATTTTTTATAAAGATAAACTATGGATAATGCCTTATCGCTTGGAGTTGCTCTTACATTTTTATCAATTGCTATTATATATGTAACAATAAAAAAAAGAGGACGGAATCAAGAAAAAGATAATCAACAAAGAGATAATCAACAAAAAGATATAGAATTATTAATTTATAAAAAAGAGAAGGATAGACTAGAAGAGCGATTAAGAAAAAAAGAACTTTCGTGGGATGATTTTGTAAGATTAAGAATAAAATTAGACGAACAATACAAGAAAAATATGGAACAAATTCGCAGAGTTAAATAAAAGTTTGAAAATTGAAAATAAGAAAAAACCTCCGTTTATTTATACCAGCCATTATTTTAATGTTCAAATTCCATCTAATTAGCACCTAAAGTGTTAATATAAGAAAAAAGAGTTAGGGTTTGGGTTTTTTTAGTTATAATGTCCAAAAATTAACATGATATGTTTTTGCTTTTGGAATTGTTATTCCAATCCATTCACACTCATTTTTAGCCCATGCTAAAGCATGGAAAAATTCAACTTCTCCAAAGTTATTTGCACCAACTAACCACATACCAATTACAGCCGAAGGTGACTCTGCCGAAAGGTTCTCATCAACGGATGCAATAAAGAGAGCGAACCCTGATATACTTTCAGTTTTTGAACCGTTTCTATGAAAACCAGTAAACGCTAGCCATTCCGATACTAAGTCCTCATATTCAACTCCTCCAGGACCACGAGGACAAAAAAAACCATAATATGTTCTATTAATAGCAAAGTGTCCACAAGTTTCATCTTGAGGTTTGCAAATAATCCGAAGATAATGGTTTAATTCTTCATGTTGCCAGTTGATACTAACTAGTGTTTTACCTTTTACTTTCCATAATACTTCCTCATTATTATCCTCAGGGATGTAATTCGTAAGTTGACCGTTTATGCTGTGATAGGGCATGGTGCCGAAGTTAATGACAAACCCTTTTCCAGATTCAATATAACCAGAGAATGGACCGCTGTTATTCGTTGGATTATCGTTTCATCCTAGCAAACATGGTCCTGTTGAACATGCTGTAAAAATTACTCTCCCTTCAGGTTCTATCTGTTGATTATAAGAAGACATATTCGCAGAAAGAGGATAAGTTGTAACCATAAACAACAAAATTACAAACATACATATTATTTTCTTTATATTCATAAAATTCTCCCCTATTTGTTATACCCTCCAAAAGTTAATATGAAATGTATTTGCTTTTTCGATAGGAATTTCCATACCAGGAAGAACCAATGTATCTCTAGCCCATATCACAGAAAGTAAAGGTTCGATTTCCCCTCCATCTGTTATCTGAAATAACAAAATTGCTATGATAGGAAAAGAGAACAAAGAATCATTCACACCAGCGGAGGCACCCATGATAGTATATCCTGAAATACGTTCAGTTTTTGACCCATTTCTATAAACACCAGTAAACGCCATACAATTCGATTCAGGGTTTTTTGGATAAGACAACATTGGTGGAACACAAATAAGATACGATTTAAGTGGAGAAAATGTGCCAGTGGTTTCTTCAAGAAGTGTACAAGTAACCTGGAGATGATGATTTACGCTTTCATGCTGCCAATCGATTTTCATGAATGTTTTTTCTCGTAGATTCCATAATACTTTACTTTCGTTATTCTCAATGATATAATTCGTGAAATAAGGACTGTTAAGTACACCTTCTAACTAATAATAGTATATTAAATTTGACACTACATTCTATTATTAATCTAATTAACTCACATCATATAAATATATAAATTACGATA
>Ga0256868_10000895_pt1 | contig 16915 bp, 19 predicted proteins | sample RVTome_13_FD_187341 | JGI IMG/M metagenome (GOLD analysis project Ga0256868, IMG submission 187341) | Soil microbial communities from uranium-contaminated site in the Upper Colorado River Basin, Wyoming, United States - RVT92D227 HiSeq ...
ATTTTTGTCAAAGAAAATTTATACAAATAATTACTTTTTATTACTATTTTTAACAATTAAAGGCCAGATTTCTAAGGCTAAGTTTCTTTTTTACGAATGAGGAAACCAATTTCTGCGCTCTTCCTACCGTCCTTTCAATTTAGACCTTTTTTTGGTATAAATTTATATAGTAGGAATCCTTGCAATGAAATTAATTTTATCCGGAATGTTGAAGAGAATTTTAAAGATATTGATGACGGCAGTATTGTTTATGGTTCTTTTAGCGAATCTCGGGGCAGGGAGCATGAAGGTGGATAAAAAAGAGATCCAGGTGACCGGAAAAGTTTACCTGATGGGGGGTGAGCCTTTTACGTATGTGGGGATTCAATTGGATGATGGCAAAGTTTACGCTTTGTCAGGGAAGCATGAAAAGGAACTCCGTAGCCTTCAGGGGAAACGCCTTACTGTCAAGGGCAAGTTGGGCGGAAAAACAACCCGAGGAGTAGAAGCCATCGAAGTGAAATCTTTTAAAGTCATGGAGTCAAAATGAGAGGCAAGAAAAAGCCTGGATGTAAAAAATATCTTCGCCTTATTCTGGTGTTAACTGCAATTACCCTGTTTTTCTTTGGACATCCAGATGAGTCATATGCTAATCCAGAGCCTGCTCCAATCAGCGGGACGCCGAAGCTTCATCAGCAAAAAATCCAGCTTTATCGAGACTTCGGGACTCATGGGACGATCCAGGCGGAAATAAATGGGGGTAGTAAAATATTAGCCGATGTTGTCGGCCAACAAGTTTCATTTTGGGCCTTTGATTTTAACTTTGATGCTAATGACCTGAATGGATATTACCAAACTACAGCAATCTGTAAAGACGTTACTCTTTTGAGTACTGGATATTATTTAAATATTTATGGCGGCCAAAATGTTTCGACATCTACAATTGCCAGCATCCGAAATGAATTTATCAATACAATTCTTCCTACAGAAACAACGTATTTCGGTAGCCCTCTGGTAGGGGACTTTACAATCTTTATCTTGGATATTCAGGATGATTACAATCAAGCGATCAATGGTTCAACATATGTCTCTGGTTATTTCGATTCACGCAATGAATATTCAGGCCGTTCGTATAGTAATGCTCGCCACATGATTTACATGGATTCAAGTCCCGGGCAACCGGGGACCACAACATTCTATGGCACACTGGCCCACGAATTTCAGCACTTCATCCACTTTGGCAAAGATCCGAGTGAAGAAAGATGGGTCGAAGAAGGCCTTTCAGGTTTGGCCGTGTTTGTTTGCGGATATGGCCACCGAGAGAGCCACGTTACCGCTTTCGCCGAGGCACCGGGTACCAGCCTGACGTACTGGGAAGATAATTTGGCCAAGTATGGGGCAACTTATTTATTCATGCTTTACTTGGCAGAGCATTATGGCGGGGCTAACACGACCAAAAACATTGTTGCCAATACCGGTCATGGAATCGCGGGAATTAATAACGCCCTCTGGAAAAGTGGTTACGCTGTTACCGTAGATGATATTTTTAAAAATTGGGTTATTGGCAATTATTTGAACAATTCTTCAATCTACGGCGGAATTTACGGCTACACCGACAGTTTCTACGGCATCTCCCGCGTCCCGGGAAACATCCAGATCACCAATTCTCATAGTTTCTATCCTGCTTTAGGCATGGGAAGCGTTAATCAGTATGCGGCAAATTATATAAAATTTATGGGCCTCGGGGGAACCTATGACACTTTCGTCCTGATCCCCTACGGTTTAAGCGAGAGCATTACTCAGTCCTATTCCTATACTGGGATGTTAGGGTCTCTGGTCCTTAGCATAACCGGAATCAACAATACTCTGGGCATGTCAGGTGTTCAACAGGGATCATCCAACTCAACTCCACTGGTTGAGGCTACCCTTTCTGAGAGCAATACAATATCCACAGGTGGAGGGGTAGAATCTAGCGATGGCGGCGGGGGATGTTTCATTGCCAAGGCAGCTTATGGCTCATCGATAGCTCATGAAGTTTTTATATTGAGGGAATTCCGGGATCACTACCTTCTGACCCATCCATTAGGGCATGCTCTTGTTTCGCTCTATTATACCATCAGTCCTCCGATCGCTGATTTCCTTGCCAGGCATGAAAACTTGAGGGGGATGTTTCGTATTGCCCTTTATCCAGCAGTGGGGTTTAGTCATGCCGTTGTGAAAAACCCAGCAGACACGGTGCTGTTAAGCCTAAGTTTATTGACTTTTTTCGGGTTGATCTTGATTAAAAGAAGGAAGGGTTGACATCTGATACCAAGAGAGGGTATATTAACAACAAAATATACCATTCTGGACGCAGATTCACCCTGTTAGATAGGGAACATCTAACAGGGTAAACACAGATTTTTAGGATTTAAAATAACCCGTAAGGCGTAAGACGCTAGGGGAGGGAAAAACGCGACTAACGGTTTTTTAAATTTTGCATTTTTATCTGCGTTTATCTGCGAAAATCTGCGTCCAAATTAAATAGGAATTCCGATGGTCAGAATGCTGAACAAGCATTTCTGGGTAATTCATCTAATTTTTCTTGCCGCCGTTGCGTGGCTAGTTGCTCATTTTTTTGTCGTGATCATTCAGGATCGATTGATCATTTCTCCTCAACCTTCTCCAGCAGGGAGTTTGCCCCCTTTTCAGGCAGAAAGGCAAGAACCCTATGACCGATATGCCCCGATCACAGCAAGCAACATCTTTAATCCCGGGGAAAAAGGATTAAAATTACTTCCCCTGGATGAAATAAAACTAGCCGTCACCTCGGGTAAGGAAGTTACTGAAAGCGCCAAGCCTATCGTGCCGAAAAATTATAAGCTGGTTGGCACGATCACCGGCCCCGGCGATCGTTCCTATGCCTTTATTCAGGAAGGAGCGGATCGCAAGCAGAAAATCTACCATTTTCATGAAGATATCGACGGAGGAAAAATTGTCAAAATATCCCGGGATCACATCGTTATCAAGCGCCAAAAAGAAGAGGAGGTATTATCCTTCATTTCCAAAGAGGTTCGTCCTCAACCGGTGGCGGGCTCTCCGCCCCCACCCGCAACAGGAGAAACAGTGAGAAGAATGTCGCCCAACCGCTTTCTAATCAACCGTGAGGACGCAACGGCGTCTGTGGGAGATGTCAATAAATTTATGACCCAGGTCAGAATGAAGCCCCATTTCGAGATGGGTAAGCCGAGCGGATATTCCGTTTCCGAGGTCATCCCGGGTAGTTTGATTGAAAAGATTGGCTTGCGCAATAATGATATAATAAAAAAAGTTAATGGCCGGATGATTAACAAGCCTGAAGAGGTTTTTCAGGCCTACTCACAGCTATTGAGGGATTCGAATATTGAGGTGGAAATCGAGCGGGGAGGGCGATCGGAAATTTTTCGATATGAAATCAAATAATAAAAAGGCGCTCTCACGGTTTTATCTTATTCGCTAATTTTAATGCAGGGGAGAAACCCTTATGGGAGAATGGATTAAACGTATGTCGCTCGTCCTGATCTTTTTGCTGGGCGGGATAGAATTATCCTTCCTACCGATTCGGGATGCAGGGGCTGAAGAGAAGAAGCCAACCGAGGTCAAAATGCCCCAAAAGCCGCTGCCGGAAGATTCCCTGATTACCATGGATTTTCAAGATGCGGACCTGAACGTGGTTATCAAGTTTATCGGGGAGTTGACGGGAAAGAACTTCCTGGTCAGCGACCAGGTTCGCGGCAAGGTAACCATCATCTCCCCTAAAAAAATCACTGTGCGGGAGGCCTATCAAGTCTTCGAGTCCGTGCTGGAAATGAACGGATTCACAGCTGTCCCAGGAACGGATGCAACCAAAATCATCCCCTCAGGTATTGCTCGCCAGACAGGCCTGGAGATCCACGAAGGAAAAGAAGCCAGCGCCGTTAAAGTCGAAGACAAAATGATCACCCAGATCATTCCTTTGGAACATGGCTCCAGCGATGAAATACGCACCCTTTTTGCTCCTTTGATTTCCAAGGATGGGACGATTATTTCTTATAAACCTACCAACCATCTGGTCATCACCGAGAGGGCGTCGAATATTCATCGCCTGTTGAAGATTATCGAGCAGATTGACGTACGGATTGTTGAAGAAAGCATTTCCATTTTTTCTCTGGAGTTTGCTTCGGCCAAATCAATGGCCGAGAAAACAACCCAACTCATCTCTTCAGATCTTCGCTCACCAGGCCCGGTAAGGACACCCGGCCCATCCGCCCCCCAGCGAGTTTTTAAAGTCATCCCGGACGAGCGAACCAACAACTTGATAGTCCTGGCCAACCAGCAAGACACCCAGGAAATCCGTAAACTCATTTCAAGTTTAGACAAGGAGGCTCCCAAAGGGAAAAGCACGCTTCATGTCCGTTATCTGGAAAATGCCCGGGCCGAAGAACTGGCTAAAGTCCTAAGCGGCATCGTAGGAAGCAAAGCCAAAGCCGCTTCACGGCCTCAACCAGCTCAGGCTCCGGCCCAGGTGGAAGAAATCTCCATTACGGCCGACAAAGCAACGAATTCCTTGGTGATCACTGCTTCTCCCCAGGAGTTTATGGAACTGGAAGAAGTGATCCAAAAACTGGATACAGTGCGCTCCCAGGTCCTGGTAGAAGCGTTGATCGCAGAGGTATCCATGGAAAAAGCCCTTCAAATCGGAGTGGATTGGAGGGTGATGGACCAACCCGTGGAGGGAAGCATTCGGGGGTTTGGCGGAACGGATTTTGGACTCATCAGCGGCGTCCAGAGAGGAACATTGGCGGATCCTGGCCTTATCCTTGGTATGACGCGGGGATTTATCACCATTGGAGGGCAACAATTTGTCAACTTAGGGGCCTTGGTCAGAGCATTCCAGAAAGACACGGATGTAAACGTCCTGTCCACGCCTCACCTCCTGACCATGGATAATGAAAAAGCGAAAATCATCGTGGCTGATAACGTGCCTATCCTGAAAACGGACCTTACAACCCCCCTGGCTGCCTCTACCACAACCGCTACCAATATCGCTGTTTCCCGGACTTTCGAATACAAGGATATCGGCATCCAAATGGAAATTACCCCCCATATCAGCATGGGATCGATGGTGCGCCTGGAGATATCTACGGAAGTGAGCAACATCACTTCGATCGATCCCACCAACCCGGGTTTTGTCACCACCCGAAAGCGGCAGGCCAGCACAACCGTGGTAGTGGAGAGCGGTCAAATGATGGTCATTGGCGGCTTGATTCGGGATGACCGCACCGAGGAAACCAAAAGAGTTCCCTGCATTGGAAACGTTCCCATTTTAGGGTGGCTGTTCAAGACCTACGGTGGATCGAAGAGTAAGACCAACCTTCTGATCTTCATTACCCCGCACATCATCCGCAGCCCGGAAGACGCGGAGAAGGCTACGGCCAAGAAAAAGCAAGAAGCGGATGAGAGTTTAAAGAAGCTTCAGAAAGAGCGGCAAAAAGAAGTCAAGGATACTTACGACATGCTCATAGAGTGAGTTCATTGTATAGGAAATTCCTTTTTGGACACGGATGTACACAGAAAGTCGCTTAGCGCTTAGCGCTATGCGCATAGCGTCTTTTTTGTATCTGCGGTTATCTGCGTCCTATTAAATTTTGGGTATCCATCCAATGTTAGATAAAATCGTCGTCGAGATCATTCAGGAGAAGAAAGGAATTTCCTCCGAAGCCGCGGCCGACCTTTTAAACGGCCAAAAGGGAAAATCTTTTGGGACCTTAGCGGTGGAAAAGGGATTGCTGACCGAAGATGAGCTCCTGACCAGCCTGAGCAAGAAACTGCGGGTTCCTTACGTTAAAAATTTAGAAGAAGAAGGATTAGACCCCTCGCTGGTTTCCAGGGTACCTATTGTTTTTTCCAAAAAGCACAAGGTGGTACCTATGAAAATGGAGGATGGTATTTTAACCGTAGCAACGCCGGACCCTTTGAATTACGAACCTCTGGATGACCTCCGGTTAATCATCGAGTGCCAGGAGGTTCGGGTGGTATTGAGCAGTGAGCGGGAAGTGGTGAGGGCAATCAACCGTTTTTACGAACAAAGCGCCGATACTCCGGAAGAAATGATCCAATCCATGGATGCGGAAAGCAGCGACCGTATCCTCCATGAATTGGAAGAGACCGCGGACCTCCTCGATATAAGTGATGAAGCCCCTGTAATCAAACTTGTGAATCTCATTCTTTTTCAGGCGGTGAAGGAGAGGGCCAGCGACATCCACATAGAACCTTTCCAGAAAGAATTGAAAGTCCGCTACCGCATCGACGGCATTCTTTACCAACGGCTCGACCCACCCAAGAGGTACCAGTCTGCCATGGTTTCCCGCCTGAAAGTTATGGCCAAACTGGACATCGCCGAAAAACGCTTGCCCCAGGACGGCAGGATTCCTATCAAGATTGCCGATAAAGACATCGACATCCGTGTTTCCATAATCCCCACCACCTTTGGCGAAAGGGTGGTTCTGCGCCTGCTGGATAAGCAGAGCCTGCTCTTAGGAATGGGGGAGATCGGACTTTCCCCCGATAAACATCAGACCTTACAGGATTTGATTAGTCGGTCCAACGGCATCCTGCTGGTAACCGGGCCTACAGGCAGCGGAAAAACGACTACCCTTTATGCAGCCCTGAGCCAAATCAATTCTCCGGACAAAAACATCATCACCATTGAGGATCCGGTAGAATACCAGCTTTGGGGGATCGGTCAGATTCAAGTCAATCCCAAAATCGGCCTCACCTTTGCCCATGGTTTACGTTCGGTCCTGCGCCATGATCCGGACGTGATCTTGGTGGGTGAAATTCGGGATGCCGAAACCGCCGAGATTGCCATTCAGGCCGCCCTGACCGGCCATCTGGTCTTCAGCACCCTGCACACGAATGATGCGGCCAGCGCGGCTACCCGCTTGGTGGATATGGAGATTGAACCATTTCTTGTTGCTTCCGTGGTCCGGGCCATCGTTGCCCAACGCTTGATCCGGGTCATCTGCTCAGAATGTAAAGAGGGCTATGTACCCGAACCCGAAATGTTGAAAGAAGTGGGGATCACCCCGGAACAGTTAAAAGGAGGTAAAGTTTATAGAGGAAAGGGCTGTCCAGCCTGTTCGGGAACAGGGTACAGGGGACGGACCGCAATTTACGAGATCCTGCTTGTATCCGAGACCATTCGCCAGCTGATCATGAAGAAGGCTGACTCGGTCTCCATCGGGCGCCAGGCAGTTGAAGAAGGAATGAAAACTCTGCGAGAGGACGGCGCCCGGAAAATAGTAGAAGGTATTACCGCCCTGGAAGAAGTGGTGCGGGTTACCCAAGAATAAGAAAGAACGTAAGGCGTGAGGCGCAAGGTGTAAGGAGCAAAGTGCAAAGTGCATAAAGCAAACGAAAGACGGCAAGGAAAAGGGAAAAGACGATAAACGATAGACCGATGACCAATGACTTAATAACCCAATAACAGGAGTCTTTTTATTGCCTATCTTTGAGTATGAAGCGCTGGATAGCGCGGGAAAATCCGTTCAAGGCATTATCGATGCTGAAAGCGCCCGCACTGCCCGGACGAAACTCAGGGGGCAGGGATTTTATCCGACGGAAATCCGGGAAGAAGCGATGGCCACGGAAGAGCGAGCTTCTTCTCCCAATATTTTTTCTTTTCTTTTTGGGCGGATAAAAGCACGAGATCTCGCCCTCTCTTCCCGGCAACTGGCTACCCTTATGGAAGCCGGTATTCCTTTGACTTCTTCTCTCTCGGCCCTGATTGAACAATTGGGGCATCCCCTGCTGAGAAAAACCTTTACCCAAATTCGGGAGCGGGTTCGGGAAGGAAGCAGCCTGGCTGACGCCCTTTCCCTTCACCCTCGAGTGTTTTCCCCCTTGTTCATCGGAATGGTTCGGGCCGGGGAAGTAAGTGGAACGTTAGCCCTTACCCTGTCCCGATGGGCGGACTTCAGCGAACATCAGGTGGCTTTGCGTCAAAGGACCCGGGCGGCCATGACCTACCCGATCTTCATGTTTGTTATCGGCGTGGGTGTGCTTATTTTTTTAATGACCTTCGTGGTTCCCACGGTGACAAAAATTTTTTCGGATGTAGGTCAGTCGCTTCCTTTACCAACCGTGATCCTAATTTCCGTAAGCGGTTTCCTGAATCGTTTTTGGTGGGCTTTGCTGGGTGGCTTTATCATCTTCGGTCTTTGGCTGAGAAGATACGTGCGGAGCGAATCAGGAGCTTTGGTTTGGGATCGCCTGAAGCTGAAACTGCCCGTGGTGGGAGACATTCACCGCCAATTGGTCATTTCCCGCTGGTCCCGGACCCTCGGAACGTTGTTACATGGTGGGTTGCCACTGCTTCAGGGATTAGAAATTTCCCAGGGCGTGGTGGCCAATCGCCTCTTAAGCAAAGCCCTGTCTCAGGCCCGGGAAAAAATCCGGGAAGGGGAAGAATTGGCCTTTACTCTCAAACAAAGCGCTCTCTTTCCTTCCTTAGCTTTGGAAATGATTTCCGTAGGGGAAAAGAGCGGTGAACTGGGGAAGATGCTGGAAAAAATAGCCGTGGTTCTGGAAAACGAGGTGGAAGCAGCGCTGCAGAGTCGGATGTCCCTGTTGGAACCGATCATGATCCTGATTATGGGGGTGGCCGTTGGATTTATTGCTTTGTCGGTTCTCCTCCCCATCATGGAAATGAGCCAGATTGTCCGATGAAAAAGGAAATTGGAGGAAAAATGATTCCCTCATTCAAAACTAATTATTCATGGCCGCTTGGCCAACTGCAAAACCATGAAAATCCCCCCTCGCCCCCCTTTAGCAAAGGGGGGTTGGGGGGATTTGGTGAGAATTTTTTAAATAATAAATGGACAAGAGTGTTCCCCCGATTAAGGAGGAAAGGATTCACCCTAATCGAACTCATGGTGGTCATCGTTATCCTGGGCATTCTGGCCGGCCTCGTTCTTCCTCGATTTATGGGCAGGACAGAAGAAGCCAAAAGGACCAAAGCCAAACTACAGATGGAAAACCTGGAGGCTGCCTTGAAGCTTTATAAATTGGACACCGGGAGCTATCCCGGTACCGAGCAGGGGCTGGAAGCTCTTGTCCAGAAACCCACTACGGGGGTTATTCCGAAAAACTGGCGGGAGGGGGGGTATTTGGAAAAAGGGCAGATTCCGCCGGACCCCTGGGGGAAGCCTTACGTTTACCTTTCACCGGGAGTGAAAAACAAAGACTTCGACCTGAAGTCTCTGGGTGCTGATGGGGAAGAAGGTGGAGAGGGCGAGAATCAAGACATTGAAAGATGATCTTCTGGCCGGCAATAAAGGATTTACCTTCGTCGAATTGACATTGGTTATCCTTCTCCTGGGGTTCATCCTCCTCCTGACTTTCCCGAATTTCCGTGAATCCATCGCGCCGCGGGACTTCAAAAAGGCCGTTTTGGGTTTTGTCGGAACCCTGAGGTATACTCAGAGTCAAGCCGCGACCACAAAACTTAAACACCGCCTGAATATTGATGTAAAGGAAAACGCTTTTTGGGTGACCGTGGAAAAAGAAAAAGGGAAATTCTCCCGAGATCCTTCCTCATCCGGACAGGCAATCTATCTTCCTCCCGGCGTGATTTTTCTGGATGTAGTCCATTCAGAAAGGGGCAAGGTCCGGGAGGGGAATGCCTATGTGGAGTTCTCGCCCACGGGTTGGGCCGAGGAATGCACCATCCATCTTAAAAAAAGCGAACAAGAGGTTTTTACCATTTTCGTAAACCCTCTGGGCGGAAAAGTTGAAGTAGCAGCCGGCTACCTGGAAAGGGTTAGAGGATGATCCCTAAAACCATTCCCTCCTGCAGACCAAGGGGCTTTACCCTTTTGGAAGTCATGATTGCCCTGGCAATCCTTTCGATTGTCGCAGTGGCCTTCCTGCGGGCTCAAGCCAGCAGCGTCCGTCTGGTTGATGAAGCGAGCCAGATATCCCTGGCCACCTTGCTGGCCAAGGAGAAGATGGCTGAGTTGGAAAGCATTGGTTTTTCTGAACCTAAAAAAGACTCTGGAACGGGCGGTAAAGAATTTTCTATGTTGCGGTGGGAGCAGGTCGTTTCTTTAACCGAAGTGCTGAACCTCCGGAAAGCTCAGGTCCGGGTTTTATGGATGGAAGGACAACAGGAACGCAGCCTGGAGTTGACAGCTTACTTTGCCAAAAGATAAAAGTTTGATTTGTTTGGGTAGACTAATTTGAAGAAAAATGGCTTTACTCTGTTGGAAATCCTGATGACCCTGGCCATCCTGGCTGTCGTCTTTACCCTCCTTTACATGACCTTTAACCAGTCCATGATGGTTATGGCAGCTGCCGGCGATCGTGCGGAAGTCATCCAGGAAGGCAGGTTGATTCTGGAAAGAATAGGGGCGGAATTAAAAGGGGGTTTTATATCCAATCCGGGGAATTCCCTCCCGGCTTTCCGTTACGGGTTGGTCGGACGGACCAGCAAAGAAGGGGAGTATTATCAAGATCAACTGGATTTTACCTCTCTGGCTCCTCCCCATGCCGATATCCAGGAAGGGAAGGGAGAAATCCTGGAAATCGGCTATTTTCTGGAACGTGAACCCGGAGGGAAGGGGCTTACTCTTTTCCGGCGTCAAGATGAAGCCCTGGATGGGGATCTTCAGCGGGGCGGGAGAACCCTATCGATCCGCGGCGGTGTGCGGGGCCTGAGTTTTACATATTTCACCCGCCAGGGGGAAAGCCAAAAGGAATGGAATTCCCTGGAGGGAAATCATCGCTATGAACTTCCGGCTCGGATAGAGATTCATTTAACCCTGGAAGATTCGCACAATCAACTCCATACCTTTCGCAGCCAGGTCTTTTTGCCGTTGGCCGGAGAAAAAGAATGAGGTGCTGTTACCGAAAAAAATATATGCGCATCGCCGAGGTGCCTTTGCTTCTTTCTGAGAGCTGGCCAAGAAGTCAAAGGGGAGTCGCGATGATATTGACTCTTCTCATTCTCACTCTCCTCGTGGTAACGGGGTTGGAACTCAACCGGGCCATGCGGGTGGAGGCAAACTTGGCCGGCAATTTCCGCGACCTTACCCAGGCATCCTACATCGCCCAGTCAGGAGTGGAGATAGCTCGGGCCTTGATCCAGCAAGATGAGCCATCCTATGATGCCCTGGATGAAAAATGGGCCCAGTTCGAAGTCCTGGCCATTTTTTCCTCCCAACTTTTCAACGAAGGCCATTTTACCGGGCAGATTATGGATGAGGGCTCCAAATTCAATCCCAATGGCCTGATCGATGCCTACGGGATTGTAGATCAGAAAAAAAAGAACCAACTCGAGCGTCTCTTGACGATATTAGGTCACGACCCCCAAAAGATCGACGCCATCCTGGATTGGCTGGATCCGGATGAACAGAAGAGGCCCTTCGGGGCAGAAAGGGAATATTATCTTTCCCTAAAACGCCCTTATTCCCCAAAGAACGGGCCTCTCGATTCTTTAGGAGAGATCCTTCTGATCAAGGAAATGGATGGGGCGACTTTCTATGGGACAGATGAACGGGAAGGGGTGGAAAAATATTTAACGATCTATTCCGAGGGGAAGATCAACATTAACACCGCCAGCCTTCCGGTCCTCATGAGCCTTTCTCCGCGAGTAGATCAATCCTTAGCGCGAGCGGTGCTGGACTACCGGAAAGAAAAACCCTTTCGCCAAACCGAAGATCTCCGTTCCGTCCCTGGATGGGGCCAGATTTATGCGGAGATCAGCAGTGAAATTACGGTGCGGAGTAACTTTTTTTCCATCGGGGTGCTCGGATATTACCGCGATGCCCTGGCCGCGGTTCAGACGGTGATTAAAAGAGAAGGAAGAAAAACCAGAGTTCTTTTCTGGAAAGCAGGATAATAAGAATCAATGCCAAGGGCAAAATGAAAATGGCCAAAGGTTAAAAAAATAGGGAAATGACCAATGACCTAATGAATCAATGACTGTATGACATAATAATTTTCCATTTTTCAATGGGCATTTTGTATTGGAATAAATATGAAAACTTGGGGCTTGGATTTTGGTTCAACGGGGATTAAAGCTGTAGAGCTTGCGCGTACCTGGCAAGGATACCGGGTAACGAACTATGGGTTTTATCCCTATGGCAATGCGGAAAAAGAAAAGTCGACTCGCGAGAAACTTCAAATACTGGAGAAGATATTCCCTGGCGGGAGCAAGGACGGGCAAAATGTAATCGTTTCTCTTCCCTCACACCGCATGATGGTCCATCGGGTTACACTCCCTTTCCGGGAAAGAAAAAAGAACCAGCAGGTAATCAAATTTGAAGTTGAGGGCTTGCTTCCTTTTCCCGTGGATCAGGTAATCGTTGATTTTTACCAGTCGAAAGAGACTGCGAATGGGAATCAAGCAATGGCCTTTGCCGCCCGCAAGGAAGACCTGCAAGAGCACTTTTCCTTAATGGAGGAGGCTGGCCTGGACCCGGAAAGCTTGGTTCCGGAAGCCATGGCCCTCTTCTGGTTGCTGCCGAACCTGGGGAATGAAGTTTCTTCAGGTGCTCTTTTGGATGTGGGGCATGAGAAAACCACGATGCTTGTCTGGCATCGCGCAACTTTGACCTTGGTCCGGTCTATTCTTGTGGCCGGAAGTGCCATGCAATTACCAGCGGGACAGAAGTTAAAAAATACCACCCCGGAATCCAAAGGAACAGAGGAAACCATCCTCCCCGCCTTGAATCGCTTAGCCGATGAAGTTCAAAGGACCTTGATGGCGTATGAATCCCACCCAGATGGTCGGCCGGTTGAAAAAATATACATCACGGGAGGGTCTACGGCCCTGCCAGGCCTTGAAAAAAAATTCGGAGAAATTCTCCACAGGGCGGTCGCTGTTCTGGATATGGAGGGAAGCTCTAAATCTTTATTGAAAAATGTCCCCGAAGAATACCACCATATCCTCACCGTGGCCCTGGGCTCCGCTTTTGGGGGATCCATTACGGAGGGAGAGCGGATTAATTTTCGACAGGAAGAGTTTGCGTCTTCCAAGAAGGCCAAAAAAGCAAAAACCCGGATGACCCTCCTCCTCTCCTACGGGATTCTACTGGCTGTTTTGGGGATTGCCGCTTTTGCCGTAGACCTTCATTTAAAGGAAAGAAGATACCAGGATTTAAAAGCGGATATTCGCAAAGAATTTATGCAGGCCCAGCCGGGAGTTAAGAAGGTGGTCAATGAAGTTGAGCAGATGAAGACCTTGGTCCAGGAGGAGAAGGCCCGGGTAAACGCCCTCGGAGGACTCTCGAAGGCCACTTCGCCGCTGGAAATCCTCCGCGAGTTCAGTACGGTAATTGAGCCCGAATGGAAAGTCAGAGTTACAGACCTGGTCGTTGAGCCCGAGGCGATAGAAGTGACCGGTGAAGCGGATTCTTTCGAAACGATCAACCAGGTAAAATCCAGGCTGGACAAATCGTCTCTTTATAAGGAGGTGCAATTGAAAACAGCCCGTGCCAGCACCTTGGAGAATGTGGTCGAATTTAAGCTGCAGATGAAAAGAGGGATTTAAAAGATGAAAATTACGGGGAGGGAAAAGGCCTTTCTATACGGGGGAGCCGGCATCCTCGGAGTTTTATTGGTTTATTATTTGGTGTTCGACCCCGCTTTCAAACGGGCTCAGGATTTGGAGCGCCTGATTCCGCAAAAAGAGCGAGAATTAAAGGAAGTCCGCCTGCTGAAAAAAGAGTTCGAATCTCTTAAGCAGGCAAGGGCCATTATGGCCCAGAAGATTCCGGTGAACGAAAGGACTCTCTCGCCCCTCTCGCGCCTCGATAATTGGATTGAGCGGTCCGGTCTGCGCCAGAATATTCGTTTTATCAAGCCTTCTCCTGTCGCCAAGGTCAGAGGAGAAACCATGACGATAGAAGTTTCCATGGAGAAGACAGACCTCCCTCATTTGACCCGCTTTCTCTATTTTGTCCAGTCTTCTCCAGGAGGTTTTCAAATTGCGCGGATGACCATCAAACCTCGCTACACAACCCCTCGGCAGCTGGATGTAAATCTGCAGATGGTATTCTATCAGGGATAAAATTGAATCATCTATGCCAATCTTCGGATATACCCTTTTTGCTTTTTCGCTTTTTTACTTTTTTTTCGTATGGCAGTTTCCTTACGAAGGGGTAAAAAAAGCGATCATTCAGAGCGTTGCCGAGACGCTACCATTGAATTTATCCATAGGAAAGTTAGGGCCGTCTTTTCCCTTACGACTTCGCCTTGAAAAAATCAATATTCGTTCCAATACGTTATTATTGCAAATTCCTGATTTGACCGTGCAGCCGAATTTTATAAATTTTGTTTTGGGTAAAACCGCCATCTATGTAAAAGATTTGCTGACCTCGCAGCGCCTGCAATGCGAGTTTGTTGCGGAGAATAACCAGAATCGGATGAAAATCCGGCTCAATAATTTGGAAATCAAAGCATTTTTGACCAGCGAATTTTCCATGCCGATAAAGCTGAGCGGGGAAGCAACGATTCAATGGGTGGGAGAAAATTGGGGGAAAATGAACGGCCAAGCTTGGGCTTTATTAAAGCGAGAGGGGCCTCAGGGAAATACCAACCCTCAGCTTCCCTTTCCTTGGAGTCTGTTCGAAACCGTCCGCGCTGAAATTCAGATCCAGGAAGGAATTCTGCAAGTGAAACGGCTGGTGGCCTCCGGAAAAGATTCGAAGGAATTCGTTTTAAAAGATATCCAGCTTCCACTATCCGCCTTAGAAAAAGGCGATTTCCCTAACCTGAGCCTTTTGTTCTCCTTTACTCCCAAATGATGGATCAACAAATTCAAAAAGGAAAAACGCAGGTAACGCTATAAACGCGAGTAACACAATAAATGCAAAGGGGGTATTGAAATGAAGCTCAGTGAATATTTTAAAACCGCCAAAGGACAGGGTGTGTTGGCAACGGCAGGTGCGGAAGGGAAAGTGGATGTTGCACTTTACGCCAATCCTCACGTGATCGACGATGAAACGATTGCTTTTATCATGACCGAAAAATTAACCCATAAAAACCTACAATCCAATTCCCATGCAGCCTATCTTTTTATTGAGGAAGAGGAAAAATACAAGGGGAAGAGGCTTTACCTGACAAAAATTAAGGAAGAAAAAGACAGCCCGTTACTGGATTCCATTCGCCGAAAAGAATACCCGCATTTGAAAGGGAAAGAATATCTCGTATATTTCAAGGTGAATAAAGTTTTACCCCTGATCGGAGCAGGTGCCGAATCGTAAGATCGTAAAAAAATCCCTCCCTCTCGATAGGGGAGGGATTTGGGTGGGGGGATGGGGGTGGGTGAATGAATTCAAACCTTAAATTAGGGTAATGAATAAAAAAGAAGATGCAATTATTTTTTTCATCTTTTCTCCCTATTAATTTTTTAACCGCAGCACCGCAGCACATTTTTACGATTTCAAAAACTTTCTCTTCACCAATCCTGCCAGCACAATCATTGCTATGCCAAGGAAAAAAAGCATTACGGGTTCAGGAATTACGGTCTTCAACTGCTGTCCGGTCGATGACATTCCGGGGATAAAACTCCGGTAATTATCGAACGAATAAATCAAAGAGAATGAAATGAAAATTAATGAAAAACAGGTTAAAAAAATGAAAATAATCTTTTTCATAAGAAACTCCCTAACTAGTTTTCATCCGGAAATTTCCTTTCCCCTTGCGGGAAAGGGGCAGGGTGAGGGGAAATTCTTTTGGTTGCGGCTTTGCCGCGCTGTGGTCTCTGTGGCTAACTTATCCATAACTCTGGGTTTACCGATACATATTCATTGCATATTTCATTAAGAAAAATGGTGAATGTATTTTTATCACCCTGATAAGTTTGGAGGGGCAAAGAAGCCCTTTTTTTGTTTTGACAATTTCCAAACCATGCTGGGTTCCCATATACCTCTCAAACTCTCTGAGGGAAATTTTGAGTGATGAAGGTGTTCCCACTCCCAATCTCTTGAGCTCCATCAATACTTCCCGCCTGGTCAACATAACAATTATATTATGGAGCAAAAAATAAGCCAAATCATAAAAAATATAATAATGAATTAAATTTATTGAATTTTTTAAAATTATTTTCTTTATTTTTTCAAGAAAAGTGGAAATGAATTTCCACTTTTTCCCAGTCAAGGGCAAACATTTTTAAAGGTTATCCTCCAAAATGATCCTTGATTTAGATAGTCTCCATCCGGAAACCCACCTTTTCCCCCTCCCCCTCGAGGGGGGAAGCTGTGAAAAAATTCGATTCGCCGACAAAATCAGCTTTTCCCGTTGCCCAGAGGACGGGAAAATTCGCGCCGCCAAAATCGGCGGGACAGGAATGATCCGTAACGATTTACCTACCCTCCGTGAAGGAACGCAGTCAACTTAAAACAAAATTATGTAGATGAATAAGGATTGGCTTTCGGGTAACAGTTTAGCTTTTTTAGAACTTTTTTGATCATGCGCCCATATTTTTCTTGATTTGTGGGCGTTTTTATGGTTTCATAGTATGAGTATAAATACTCATATAGCGAGGAGACTTAAATGAGTCGAAGAGACATTCTGAAGAAACGCCAGGTTCGGCTTCGGGAGGACATTACGGCGCTGCTCGACAGTTTCCTTATCGGGACGGTCGCCAAGTCCCCTTCCATGACCGGGTATAACCTGACGACCAAGGTGCAAGGGAAAACCGTAACCTTCTATGCCCGAAAGGACATTGTTCCGAAAGCTTTAGAGATGGGCCGGCGTTACCAGAGGCTCTGGACGCTCATCCAGGCACTCTCCAAGGTCAATTGGGAGATCCTGAACCTGGAGAACCAGTAGGTATGCCGCGTTCTCCCTACCCGCCCCATGATTTTGAATGTTTGTACAGGCACTCCTGCCCGTATTTCGATGGATTGTCCACCACGTGGGTCCTGGGGGA
>Ga0256868_10000898_pt1 | contig 16876 bp, 16 predicted proteins | sample RVTome_13_FD_187341 | JGI IMG/M metagenome (GOLD analysis project Ga0256868, IMG submission 187341) | Soil microbial communities from uranium-contaminated site in the Upper Colorado River Basin, Wyoming, United States - RVT92D227 HiSeq ...
GTGTGGAAGTTATAATCGGCGGAAAAACTGACCCGCTGTTCGGTCCAGTCATCTTGTTCGGTATGGGCGGCGTAGGCGTTGAACTCTTCAAGGATTACTCCATCGGGTTGCCGCCGTTAAACACGACGCTTGCAAGGCGGATGATGGAGGAAACAAAAGTCTATCAGCTGCTGAAAGGCTACAGAAACGTGCCGCCAGCCAACCTCAAGCTGCTAGATGAAACCATGCTGATGTTCTCGCAGTTACTCATGGACTTTCCCCAGATAAAGGAAATCGACATAAACCCGCTCCTGATAAATGAGAAAGACGCGTTCATTCTCGATGCAAGAATAACCATTGATAAAGAAGATGTCTTCAGGAAGTTTGAACCTCACGAGCACATGGTGATAAGCCCCTACCCGAAGAAATACGAGCTTCTGTGGGCGCTCAAAGACGGGCGAGAAGTGCTTCTGAGACCAATAAAACCTGAAGATGAGCCATTATGGCTGGAGATGTTCCAAAGCTTTTCCGACGACTCCATACGGTACAGGTTTTTCCAGATGCTGAAAGACACGCCGCATGAAGTCCGCGTACGTTACTGCAACATTGACTACGACCGCGAAATCGCTATAGTGCCAGAATTAACCGAGAAAAACCGCAAAAGAATCTTGGGCGTAAGCAGAATCAGCATCGAACCTGACGGGAAAAGCGGAGAATTAGCGTTTATAGTGGGCGACCAGTGGCAAGGCTTCGGCTTAGGAACAAAATTAGTGGATTACACACTTGAAATCGCCAAAGAGATGGCTATCGAAACAGTCTACGCCATCATGCTGCCCGACAACAATAGAGCTTTAAACTTGATGAAAAAAATGGGCTTCAAAATTGAGTACCTAAGCGACGGAACAGCTAAAGGAATTCTTGACCTCAAGGAAGAGGTTTTTGAAGCGCGTTGCCGCGAACTGGCAAACCAGCGGGAAGACGCAGCAACAGAAAAACAGAAAACCTCTACCTCAAAAGAAAAAGAAAGCAAGCAGGATGCAAAGACAGCTTCCGCGTAAAGCGAAAGTAGGCGCAGGCATCACTGGATTCAGACAAAGTGCACTCTTACACAGTGAGTAGAGCATGAAATGCACGGGTCGTAAGCTCTAACCAGCATTTCTAAGCTCAACTCGATTTCTTTTTCCGTTTTGTCAAGAACCTGCGGCAACAGCGCTTTCAAGTCTAACTCGATGTTACCGTGGTTCTGATTTGTCGGGATGACGCAGTTGGCTTTTGTGCAAACTCCTTTCTGGTTGTACGTGTAGTCGTGGAACAGTATGCCTCGTGGGACTTCCACTGCGCCGACGCCGTGTCCTGCCTTAACCGTGATTTCTGGTTGGTGATAGTCTGGTTGACTCTGCAAACCCGCAGCTTCAAGCTCATCAATCAGCCGTATTGAATCTTCTACGCTGTGCACGACTTCAACCAGCTGCGCAATGTTGTTCATGAATGGGTTATGGCAAACGGGTTTTAAGCCGAACATTCCCGCTGTCTTCTTAGCTAACGGCGAGAGCCTGTCAAAGTTAATGTTCAGTCTAGCCAACGCGCCAACCATGTACGATTCGCGAGCATGTTTCGCACGTTTAGCCGTGGATATCGGCACGATGTACTCGTTAGTGAATGCCAAGTACTCGCTTGCAGGAGCTTTGCCTGTGTCTGAAGACGCGATGTCTCCATCGTAAAGCGCATACTCGTCAGGTTTGGTTAACGCAATAAATTCCGTTTCCCTCTGGAAATCAGGCAACTTAGGTGCCACGCTCTTGAAGAGTTCAGCAACCGCTTGCAGTTTGGGGACGGAATCCTGCAGCTTTTTCTTGAGTTCCTTCAGTTCTTTCAGTGAAGGAATTTTCGAGAAGCCACCGGGTATAAGCCGTTGGGGATGAGTTGTTCTGCCGCATAGCAGGTTGGACATTTCGTTTGCCAGTCTATGCAGCTGCAAAACTGTTTTGACTTCCTCAGGATTCGATGAAGCCAGCGGGATAACTGAACCGACGCCCATTAAGTCAGGCAGCACGAGAAAGCCTAAGTGCAAAATGTGGCTCTGCAGGTTCTCCGCGTGCAACGCGATTTTCCTAAGCTTGAGGTCTTGGTCGCTTATCTTTATGCCCATGGCTGCTTCTGTAGCTCTTAACGAGGCAAGTGTATGGCCTATGGAGCAGATTCCGCAGATGCGTGAAGTTATGTGGTGTAGTTCGTTCCAGTTGCGCCCCGCAACCATGGCTTCAAAAAATCGCGGTGCCTCAGAAATGTTCCATTCGCATTTTTCAATTATTCCGTCTTTTACGTTTACGTAGATGTTGCCGTGTCCTTCAACTCTCGTTACATGGTGCACTTCAACGTTTATGTTCGGTTTTTTCATCTTTTTCTCTCCTGCCAACCGAAATATAATCTAAACTTGCCTATTGCGTCGTCAACAGTGAGACCGTTTTTAATGAGGACTTCTTTTTGAGCGTTCTCGTTTGGGTTGTCCACTAATCCGCGGCAGCCCCAGCAGACTGTTCCTTCATTGACGCAGCAGGAGTTGCAGCCTGCTCTAGTTACGGGTCCCACGCAGAATTGCCCTCTTTCGAACGCGCAGACATTCTCGTTTTTCTTGCATTCGACGCAGACAGGATAGGTTGGGATGTCGGGTTTCTTTCCCAGCAAAAGCGACTTGACCACTTGGAGAAACTCGTCCTTGTCTATAGGGCATCCATGCACGTACGCGTCTACAGGTATGACCGCGTCTATTGGCCGCGCTGCATAAGTGTCAAATAGTTTTGCGTTCTCGCCGTACACGGTTTTCCTGACTTCATCTAAGTCCTTGTAATTTCGTATGCAGTTGATGCCGCCGATGGTCGCACATGAACCAATGGCAACCACGATTTTCGCGTTTTTCCTAATTTGCTTCAGTCTGTCTTCATCCTGCAGCCTCGTGCATGAGCCTTCGATGAATGCGATGTCATAGTTGTCGCTGTGTTCCTTCATCACTTCTCGGAAGCTTACAACCTTAACTTGCCCGAGGAGAGTGAGCAGTTCTTCTTCCAAGTTTGCGACTTGTAACTGGTCTCCTTCGCAACCTGCAAAGTCAAAGAAAGCAACTTTCGGTTTCATCACAACGCCTCTGGCACTCCCTTAATTTTAGAATAATTAAACACTGGGCCATCCTTGCACACGTAAATCTGGTTGATTTGGCAGTGTCCACATTTTCCCACTCCGCACTTCATTCTCCGTTCCAGAGACAAAATTATGTGGTCGTCTGGAACTTTCTTTGCTTTTAAATCTGCGATGACGAACTTGTACATGACTGGCGGACCGCAGACTATCGTCCAAGTTTTCTCGGGGTCAAAATCAACTTGAGGAATCAACGTGGTTATAACGCCTATGTTGCCTGCCCACTCTTCGTTTTCAGGGCACCAGTTAACTGTGTTCTTAAACTCCACATCAGTCCTATTCTTCAATGCAAGTAACTCGCTGCTGAAAAGTAATTCCCGCGGTTCTTTGCAACCGTAGAGCAGAATGACGTTGCCATAGTCCTTCCTGTTATCCAGAACGTAATTGAACAAAGACCGCAACGGAGCAATGCCGAGACCACCAGCGATGAACAAAAGGTCCTTGCCCTTCAAAAAATCCGCGTCAAACCCTGTTCCAAACGGACCCCTAACACCTACCTCGTCGCCCACATTAAGCGTGTGCAACTTGCTTGTCACATTGCCTACCTTGCGAACGCAAAGCTCAAACGTGCCTTTCTTTGTCGGCGGCGACGACAGCGATATAGGGGCTTCACCTATGCCGAAAACGGATATTTCAACGAACTGGCTTGGTTTGTGACCTAACTCGGAACCATCATTCAACCTAAGCTCGAACAAAGTCTCATTGGCCGTCATGGGCACTTTCTTAACGATAGTCGCCAGCTTCGGCACGTAATCTATGTTCCCTTCAGTTTCAATTTTCACTTCTGGCGTGGTTGCCGCAGTCGCCAGCATTTCCTTGTCGCGGATTTGATGGTACATATCGTTGAATAGGCTGACTGGATTAGCTATGTCGGGGAGACAGTTTGATGAGCACCTGCCGCAACCAACACATGAAATGAAGCCAAAGCGGTCGTATAGATACTTGCCCTTCTTGAAGTATCGATGCCTGTAGCGGGTTGGTTTTGTGGCGCGGAAGTTTTCTCCTGACGCGATTTTTGCAAAATCTTCTAGCAAGCAGCCATCCCAAGTGCGTATTCTCTCGCCGCGCGCAAGAGATAAGTCAGGGTTATCCTTAACATCGAAACAATAGCAGGTAGGGCATACCAATACGCAGGAGCCGCACGCTAAGCACTTCTCGGAATGGTTTTCCCAGAACGCGCTTTTTTCGTAACTCTTGCTCAGCAACTCAGGTATTAATTCTGGTGGAAAATCAAACTTCTGCTGAGACATGTACATTATTTCTCTCTTTTTCTGTCCGACCAGTTGAATGTCTCGTGCAAGCGCGTTTGTGACGTTTTTTGCGTATTTCTCCAGCAACTCCTCGCCTTTCTCAGAGCCGATGTTTATGGCGTACCTGTTTCCAAGGTCCGTCAACATCAAATCATACCCGTACTCTATCGTGGCGCACCCCATGAAGGGTGCAAAGCACCATTTTGACATTTTCTGAATGTTAACTCCGATGATTATTGATGATTTCCTCTTTTCGAAGTAGTAAGGGTCTGACTTTGTCTCAGCGAAAATCTCGTCCATGTGAAGCAAAGCCACTATATCATACGGGTGAACTCCAATGATTATTGCAGGCTTCGCTTCGGCAGTGAATCCTTTGGCGGAAAATCCGTTCGCTAAGTCATAGGTGAACAGGGTTTCGCGTTGGGGAAAAAAATACTTTTTCGGAGGCAGAAGCGTTACGTCATAATCGAGCCGCAGTTCGCTGGCGGATTCTAAGGGTCCAAAAGCAAATTTGTTTCCCTTGGATTTGGCGCCGATAACGCTAAAAGAATTACTTCCTATGAGAGAATTAACAAACTCGGCAAAGTCTTCGGCAGTGTCCTATTTTGTATTTGTTAATAACACGTTGGAATAGTAGAATTCATGCCGTGTCCAGATGTGTGTAGAGCATTTCTCCATCATTGCAGGTGTTAGGCCTCTTTTGATTTCAGAGATGAAGTCCCAGTAAAATTGGAAAACGCTCAGCGCGCATCGAAGACGGCTCTTCTCTTTTGCTATGCACTTGGTCTTTCTGACAAGCCTACCTACACGCTCTCGCAGGATGCTGTTGAGATTCTCAACGTTGACCGTTTCCACCTCGTCTCTGTCAGGGTCGCCATAAACCACTCGGATCTCCTTCCCAACGAGTTTTCCATTATGGTCTCTTATTTTCACCAGCTGAGCATAGTTCAGCTGCTTGATCTTAAAGAAACCAGGAAAAGCATACGTGTAATCGTCGTTTCCATCGGTGAACACCTCAACCCTTTCTCCTCGCCCAACGCTTCTTAGGCTTCTCTTGAAATCGCCGATCATCTCGCTGCAGGTTTGCCTGGTCCATTTACCCAGTGCAAACGCCAAAAACAGGTATGAATGCCTCTTTACCGTGGTATAGACGTAGATGCTGCCTTCTTGAGCTGCAGCTGGGCTGTCACGCTTAACTTTTTTCTGTTTTTTTTAACAGTCGTCCAGAGCTCGTCCATCTCGCACTGCGTTAGGTTGAGGTCGCGTAGAAATGTTTTGTTGACTTGTTCGGCGTGTTCAGCCATGTCTTCGAGCAGGTTGCCTATCGTGTCGCGGTGATGGCCGGTGATTCGTTCAATGGAGCGGATTCCGTTTTTCTCAACTAAAAGTTTGCTTATCCTTATGATTTCTTCTTCTGAGAGGTGCTTGCGGTAGATTGGAGTAAGTTTAGTTTCGGAGAAGAAGTGTCTGCAGTGGAGGCATTTGTAAAGTTGGTGTCCTGCGCGGTTTTTTCCGTACTTGATGATGTCTTTTCCTTTTTCCTTCAGGTAATATCTGCATTGAATGTTTTGACAAGTTACTGGGATGATGCTTCTTGGGCGCGACATAATATTGTACAAATAAGAAGCCCTATATTAACAAATCTAAACTGGGACACTGCCAAGTCTTCTTTCAAGATTATCTTCATTGCATTTCAACTCTGTTTAAAATTCTGAGCGGATGCCCCAGTCTATGCTGCAATACCCTGCGAGCCAACAGCGGCTCCTTTTTGGGCGCGCCACTTATGGCAATCTTCATGTGCCGTGCACTTGCCGAAAATTCGGGAAACATCATATATAAGCCTTTATGACATGCGAAAGCTTTTTCAATGGTTCACGCAATAGGTATAAAAAAATTCGGGCTGAACGTGGAGTCACCGTGTTCGGAGCTCAATCGCGGGGGCATTCATGTCCATTAGCTCGATATCGTGGGAAACGTCAATAACAAACGTGGAGAACTGAAAAAATGGGAAAAAATTCAAGGAGAATCCTAACAACCTGCGTATATTGTGGCACTGGCTGCAATTTATACCTGCATGTGGAGAATGACAGAATTATAGGCACAACCCCTTGTGAGTCACATCCAGTTTCTCAAGGCAAATTGTGCATAAAAGGATGGAAAACACACGAATTCATCCAGCACCCCGAAAGATTGAAGAAACCTCTGATTAAGAAAGATGGGAAATTCGTCGAGGTTAGTTGGGAAGAGGCACTGGATTTTGTTGCCGCGAAATTCAAAGAAGTAAAAGAGAAGTATGGTTCAAAGGCGTTGGGCTGTCTGAGTTCTGCAAAATGCACGAACGAAGAAAATTATTTGATGCAGAAATTTGCCAGAGCGGTACTGAATACTAATAATGTTGATCACTGTGCAAGGCTGTGTCATGCTTCTACAGTCGCTGGTTTAGCGGCTGCATTCGGTAGTGGCGCCATGACTAACTCCATCAACGAAATCTTGGACGCGAAGGTAATTCTAGTAACAGGGTCAAACACCACCGAACAGCATCCTATCATTGGTGGAAAAATTTTGCAGGCTAAAGAGAAAGGCGCCAAACTCATTGTTGTTGATCCTCGAGAAATTCAACTGGCAAAATTCGCCGATGTTCACCTGAGGCAGATGAGCGGGACAGATGTTCTCTGGTTGAATAGTTTCATGCATGTGATTTTTGAGGAAGGTTTGGAAGATAAGGAGTTCATAAAGAATAATTTGGAACCTGAAGATTTTGAAGCAATGAAAAAAGTTGTGACCAGCAACAAATACTCTCCTGAAAAAACCGAAAAGCTGACGGCTATACCCGCTGAGGATCTGAGAAGAGCCGCGGTAATGTTTGCCACAAACAAACCTGGATCCCTTATATATTCAATGGGCATCACGCAGCACATTCAGGGAACAGACAACGTGAAGTCCTGTGGAAACCTGCAAATGATATTGGGCAACATAGGCGTCTACGGTGGAGGAGTTAATCCGCTCAGAGGTCAACAAAACGTCCAAGGAGCTTGTGACGTAGGCGCTTTGGCAAACGTGTTTTCTGGATATCAACCAGTGGTAGATCCAGCGGCAAGGGAAAAAATGGCAAAAGCTTGGGGCATAAAAGTGGAAGATATGGATGACAAGGTCGGCTACACAGTCATTGAAATGATACACGCCGCTGGAGAAGAAAAAATCAAAGCCCTATACATTATGGGTGAGAATCCCATGGTCAGCGACCCCGACCTCAACAGCGTTAAAGAATGTTTAGAAAAACCGTTTTTGGTGGTTCAAGACATTTTTATGACTCCCACAACTGAACTTGCGGATGTCATTCTTCCCGCAGCAAGCTTCGCGGAGAAAGACGGAACATTCACAAGCACTCAAAGAACGGTTTCGAAGATTAGAAAGGCAATTGAACCAGTCGGCGATTCCAAGCCAGACTACTGGATAATTGGTCAAATAGCGGAGCGCATGGGGTATAAAAATTGCACGTATTCTCATCCAAGAGAAATCTTAAACGAAATAAACATGGTCACACCAGCTTACGGCGGAATAACTTGGGATCGGATTGACTCAGCAGAATTTCCTTTCGGAATAGCTTGGCCATGCCCAAACACGGAGCACAAGGGCACGCAATTCTTGCACAAAGACGGAAAGTTTACTCGCGGAAAAGGGAAATGTCACGCTTGCGAATACGTGCCTCCGGCTGAAGAACCAGATGAGGAGTACCCGTTCCGTTTGACGACGGGAAGAGTTGGGCCTCATTGGCACACTGGCTCAATGACTCGTAGGTCAATAACGCTTGAACGAGAAGTTTCCTCAGCTTACATCGAGCTTAACCCAGAAGACGCTTGGAAGATTGGAGTTCGAAAGAATCAGATGGTGCGGGTCAAGTCTCGGAGAGGGGAAATTTCGGTGCGCGCTGAAATCTCAACTATTGTTCCGCCCGGAGTTGTGTTTATTCCTTGGCACTTTGCGGAGGCTCCAGCGAACAATCTTACAATAGCTGCGCTTGATCCCATCGCAAAGATACCTGAACTTAAGGTTTGCGCCGTAAAAATTGAGGTGAATAAACAATGAACCGCCAAAACCCTCGTGCATACAAACTCAAAAAAGAAGAACTTGCCAATTTCGTTAATGCGCTCAAAGCGGAAGGAGAGGTAATTGGACCAAAATCAAACGGAGTGGAAATAGCCTATCTACCCGTGGAAGACGGTTCAGAAATCGACTTGTCGAGAATTCCTCTGGATAGCCCAAAGAACTACGTCTTTCCAATTACGGAAATAATTCTGGAGATTGAAGGAAACAAAATCAAAGCGCCTATGGAATACACGAAAAGAGTTATGTTTGGAATTAGACCCTGCGACGTTGCAGCTTTCAGATGTCTAAGAGCCTTCTTTGAAGATTACGCTAAAGAAGGCAAAATCAGCGACCCCCTGGTTATGTCCAAATTTGAAGGCTTGACAGTGGTTGCTTACAATTGCCCAGAGCCAAAGGAACACTGTTTCTGTACAGCCATGGGAACTGGACCCGTCGCAACAAGCGATTTTGATCTTGCCCTCTCCGATTTAGGCGATTCTTACTTGGTCGAGTCTGGCAGTCTAAAAGGCGAAGAAATACTCAGGAAGCTTTCCCTACCAGCTGCCTCAATTGAGGACATGGAAACCAAATTAGGAGTTAAGAGACGCTGCGTTGAAAAGATGAAGAATGCACAGTTCAACGTTGAAGGCATAGAAAACACGGTTCTCAAAAGAGTCGATGCAGTGGCAGAGAAATACGGCAAAAAATGCATAGCTTGCGGAGGCTGCAATTTCTTCTGTCCAACTTGCTCCTGCTTTAACGTGACTGATATTGCTGATGGCAAAATAATCAGACGCGAACAATTCTGGGATTCCTGCTTGTACAGAGGTTTCACATGGCTCGCGGGCGGAGTTTTTGAACGTGCCAGCATCGGTTCAAGAATGAAACAAAGGATTCTGCGCAAACTGCTCTACACAAAAGAACACTTCAACGCGTATTCATGTACTGGATGTGGCCGATGTTCTGAAGTGTGTCCATCGTCCATATACATGGAAGACATGATAAGCGATATTCTAGCAAGAGAAGAAATGGCTGAAAATCCATACATTCCAAACTTAGCTACAATCGTAAACATAAAAGACCAAACCAGCGACATCAAAAGCTTCACAATCGAGTTCGATGACCCCAAAAAGAAAGATTGGACATTCAAGCCCGGACAGTTCGTGGAAGTCTCTGCCTTCGGGCATGGAGAAGTCCCGCTATCCATTTCTTCGTCTCCCACGCTAAGAGGTCACTTCGACGTGACAATTAGAAATTCTGGCAAAGTTACCGCCGCCATTCACAAGATGAAAGTGGGCGACAAAGTAGGTGTCAGGGGTCCGTATGGCAATTGCTGGCCATATGAAAAGATGAAGGGAAAGGACGTTACAATCATTGCTGGCGGCATAGGACTAGCTGCAGTTTCAAATGTCTTGAGGTACATATTAGATAACAGATTAGACTATAAGAAAGTTCAATTGTTGTATGGCGCAGTGACTCCAGAAGCCCTAGTCTTCACACGCGAATATGAAAAATGGAAACAAGCTGGAATAGACGTGCACATCACGGTTGACAGACGAACTGGGAACTGGAATGGAAACGTGGGATTAGTTACTTGCTTGTTCAACGACCAACCTGCATCAGGACTTGAGAAGGTCAAGATTCCCGAAAATGCCCTTCTAATCGTATGCGGACCGCCAATCATGATCGATTTCTGTTGCCAAGACCTAGTGAAAGTAGGATTCAAACCTGATAACATTTTCATAAGCCTTGAAGGACACATGAAATGCGGAATCGGCAAATGTGGTCACTGTAACATCGGCTCGAAATACGTCTGCAAAGATGGCCCAGTTTTCACCTACGCGGAAAAAAAGTCGCTGGAGTGTCATCAATAGAACCCTAAATGCAGCACACAAAACTCCTATATTTTCTGCATATCCAACGAATTTTGCGAACTGGAAATAAGCATCGCAAAATATATATGTGCAAAGGGCAGAAACGAAGGTTCTAAAAAGAGGAACGACCGAAATGTGTGCACAATCTCCCCCTGAAATTGCTCAAACTATCTGTGATGTAGGCTGTAAGAAAACAAAACTTCAACTGGGAAAAATGTTCATACTAGCAGTGTTGGCTGGCGCATATATTGGCTTCGGCGCGCAATTGAGCACAGCAGTAAAAGTTGGTTTAGCAGACGTAGTGGGCACGGGCTTTGCGAACCTTGTCGGCGGCGCGGTATTCTCAGTCGGACTGATGTTAGTCGTTGTTGGCGGAGCCGAACTTTTCACCGGAAACAACTTAATCAGTCTCGCATGTTGCCATGGAAAAGCCGCATGGAGCGGTCTTCTGAAAAACTGGATTGTTGTCTATGCAGGAAACTTTGTCGGATCTGTTGTTTTGGCTCTTATCGTGTTCGGTGGATTCTATGCGTTCAGAGACCCCGGTGCTATGGGCACTCTTGCATTGAATATAGCAAATGCAAAAGTGAACTTGTCATTTGCCGAAGCCGTATTTAGAGGCATAGCCTGCAACTGGCTAGTTTGCTTGGCGGTATGGCTTGCTGCTTCTTCAAAAGACACCATTGGAAAAATCTTTTCTTGCTTCTTCCCTATAATGGCTTTCGTTGCAATGGGCTTCGAACACAGCATCGCAAACATGTACTTTATCCCCATGGGCATTTTTATCCAAGACTTCGCAGGCGTAGCTGGTGCCGGCGCTAACCTGAATTGGATGGGTTTTCTCGGAATCAATTTGCTTCCAGTGACAATCGGAAACGTAATCGGCGGCGTCTTCTTCGTAGCAGTGCTATACTGGTATGCTTATCTCCAGGGTAAGAAAGAATAAACAACCCCTTTTTTCTTTTTTTTTTATAATATCAGCAAGTTTTCAAACTCAGTCTTCTTCTTCCGTGGCAATTAATAGTTTTCCAAAGATTCGTGTTGGCATTGAAGAAATGGTTAAAATGATGCCGAAGATATGCGCAGTGGAAGTAGGCTTTTTCCGCGCAGTTTTTCGGTGTTTTGTGTTTGCAGCAGTTACTGCTTTCTTGTTAACGAACCGTCATTTACCAGTAGACTGGTGAAATTGCGGCTTATCTGCATCGCTGCAAAAACCGAATAGCCTGGGCGGCGTGTTTTCTTAATTCCCCAGTTACCTGATTTGTACGAATGCTCTTCAATGATAGTTTTCGGTAATTATTGGTTTCAGATTTATATATGAGGATTTTTTAAGTAACGCTGCGAGCATCTAGGTGAGTATAGAGATGCTCAAAATTAGAATATTGGAGGACTGAACGGTTGTTGAAGGATGACAAACGCCGTGAACTTCTTGATAAATTCATGCGTCAACATGGGTATGACGACAGTGCTCTTCTGGAAATACTTCACAAAGCCCAGGAACTTTACGGGTACTTGGACAATGAATCATTAATGTATGTTGCGCAGTCGCTTAATCTTCCGCCCAGCCACGTGTATGGCGTAGCGACCTTTTACAGCTTTTTCAAGTTGAAAGCGCCTGGCGAGCATGTGGTCACAGGATGCTTGGGCACTGCCTGCTATGTGAAGGGCGTTGAACAGATAATGCAAGCCGTCGAGCGTGAATTCAACATCAAACGGGGCGAATCCACAACTGACGGAAAACTTTCGCTGTTTGTCACGCGTTGCATAGGCGCATGCGCTATGGCGCCAAGCGTAGTTATTGACGGCGAAGTAATAGGCAAAGCAACACCTGAAGTGGTGTTAACCAGAATAAAATCTTTGCTTGGAGGTGTCAAAGTTGAAACTAGGTGACCTGCAAAAAATAGCCGAGCACGAAGTGGATTTTGAAAGAGCCTACAAGCACCGCATTAACGTGTGCTGCTCAAGCGGCTGCGTTCCCTTCGGAGCTTTCGACGTGTTAAAGGCGTTCCAAGAGGCAGTTCAAGAATTTGGCGTTGAGAAAGAATGCAAGGTTGCAAGAACAGGATGCGTAGGCACGTGCGCGGTAGGTCCAGCAGTGGTTATTGAGCCAGGCGACTACCTTTATCAAAGCGTCACTCCTGACAAAGTCCGGCAAATAGTGCGCGATCACATAGTTTTAGGTTTGCCTGTGAAAGACATGTTGTACCAGAACGAGGCGTTCTTCAAGAAGCAGCATCGGCTCGTTCTTAGAAACGCTGGGAAGATTGACCCTACCAGAATTCAAGATTACATAGCTGCTGGCGGCTACGCCGCGCTTGTCAAGTGTTTAGCCACGATGACCCCTCAAGGCGTTATCTACGAAGTTGCCACTAGCGGTCTAAGAGGCAGGGGCGGCGCTGGTTTTCCAACAGGACAAAAATGGGGGCTCGTTGCGAGGACACATAACACACCCAAGTACATAGTTGCCAATTTAGATGAAGGCGACCCAGGCGTTTTCGCAAATCGCACTTTGGCTGAAGCAGACCCCCACGCCATACTGGAAGGTATGCTAGTAGCTGCGTACGCTATAGGTGCTGAGAAGGGTTACCTTTACATACGCGCCGAGTATCCGCTCGCAATTGAGACTTTGCAGAAGGCTATTGCTCAGGCGCGGGCTATGTCGCTGCTTGGCGATAACGTTCTGGAAACGGGGTTCAAGTTCGATGTCGAGTTGCGGTTTGGCGCGGGTGCTTTCGTAGCTGGCGAAGAAACGGCTATTCTTGCATCGGTTGAGGGTCGCAGGGCTATGCCGCGTCCGCGTCCCCCGTATCCTGCTAATTCAGGATTGTGGGGCAAACCGACGCTTATTCAGAATGTTGAGACTCTGGCAAATATCCCGCTCATAGTGTTAAATGGCGGTTCATGGTTCTCAAAGATTGGCACAGCTAGATGCACGGGCACAAAGTGTTTCTCGCTTACTGGCAAAATCAACAATCCTGGACTCATTGAGGTTCCGATGGGTATCACGCTGCGTGAAGTCGTGTTTGATGTGGGCGGCGGAGTGCCCGATGGGCGAAAGTTTAAGGCGGTTTTGGTTGGCGGTCCTTCAGGTGGTTGCTTGCCTGAGACTCTGTTGGAGTTGCCGATAGATTACGAGTCGCTGGCACATGTTGGCGCGATTATGGGTTCAGGCGGCATTGTTGTGATTGATGATCACTCGTGTATGGTGGATACGGCGAAGTTTTTCACGGATTTCTGTGTTGACGAGTCTTGCGGTAAATGCACTCCTTGCCGCGCGGGGCTTGTGAAGATTAAGGAGGTTTTCGAGAGCGTTATACGTGGCGAAGGTAAACTGGAGGATTTGGCTACTTTGGAGAAGTCCAGTGTCTACATTAGGGACGCTAGTCTCTGCGGGTTAGGACAGACGGCGCCGAATCCTGTCATAACCACTTTGCGCTACTTCAAGGACGAGTACGTTAAGCATATCGTGGATAAGACGTGTCCAGCGGGTAAATGCTTCAAAAACGGAAAGGAGGCTGATACGCAATGAGCAATTTGGATGTTAAGTTGAAAATTAACGATGTTGAAGTTACGGTTCCAGAGGGCACAACAATTCTGCAAGCGGCAACTGCTAACGGCATCAAGATTCCCACCCTGTGCGATTTGGAGGGTTTAACCAGTTTCGGGGGGTGTCGTTTGTGTCTCGTGGAGATTGCGGGTTCGCCTAAGCTTTTTGCAGCATGCGTGACGCCTGTCAGCGCTGGTATGGACGTTATCACAGACTCTGAGAGTCTTAAGGAGTACCGCAAGATGACGGTGCAACTGTTGCTTTCTGAGAGAACGCATGTGTGTTCCGTGTGCGTGGCTAATGACCACTGTGAACTGCAGAGCTTAGCAAACGAACTGGGCGTCGATCACGTCATGTTTGAGCGGCAGTGGACAAGTCACAAAATCGATTCTACACATGACTTTCTGGTTATCGACCGCAACCGATGCATCTTGTGCTTGCGGTGCATCCGCGTGTGCGACGAAATAGAAGGCGCGCACACGTTGGATTTGAAGATGCGCGGCAAAGACGCACAGGTGATTATGGATTTGGACAACAACTGGGGTGACTCATGCTCGTGCACTTCGTGTCGTAAGTGCGCGAAAGTGTGCCCAGTCGGCGCGATTTACATTGAAGGTGAGCCGCTTGCGCGTACGAAGCATAAGGAGATTGCGGAGTTCCTGTTATCAAGGAGGCGACGATAATGGTTGCAGCGGGCAAGGTTCGCGTGGCAACCATGTGGCTGAGTGGCTGTTCAGGCTGCCACATGTCTTTTCTGGACATGGATGAGGTGCTTATTGATTTGGCTGCGAAGATTCAGGTGGTTTACAGTCCTCTTGCCGACGTGAAGGTTTTTCCTGAAAGCGTGGATGTGACGTTGATTGAGGGTGCGGTTGCAAATGAAGAGCAGTTGGAGTTGCTTAAGCTGGCTAGGGAGCGGACGAAGGTTTTGATTTCTTTAGGCGATTGCGCGGTTACGGGGAATGTTCCTGCTTTGCGGAACGCATGGGACAACAGTGCTCAATTGGCTTTGGAGCGGGCTTATGTTGAGAATGCTGACGTGAACAAGCAGATTCCAACGGATGTTCCTGAACTGTTAGCGAAGGTTCGTCCGTTGCATGAGCTTGTGAATGTGGATTATTTTGTTCCAGGTTGTCCGCCGCCTGCTGACGTCATAACTTATGTTTTAACGGAGTTGTTGGCTGGAAGAAAGCCGAACATGGAGGGCAAATCCAAGTTCGGTTAAAGGGTGATGATTATGGTTAAGGAAATTGTGATTAATCCTGTTACGCGGATTGAGGGGCACGCGAAAATCACTATACACTTGGACAGCGACGCGGCGGTTAAAGAAGCGCGGTTCCACGTTACTGACTTCAGAGGTTTTGAGAAGTTCTGTGAGGGACGCCCGTTTTACGAGATGCCTAACATTACCGCGCGTTCATGCGGCATCTGCCCCGTGAGTCACCTGCTGGCTTCAGCTAAAGCTTGCGATGAGATAGTAGGCGTGAATGCGCCGAAGACTGCGGTTATGCTGCGGCGTTTGATTCATGATGGGCAGATGATTCAGTCGCACGCGTTGAACCTGTTTCACTTGTCGTTTCCCGATTTGCTTTTGGGCTTGGATTCTGATCCTGCTGAACGGAACATTTTTGGCTTGATAGCGAAGCAGCCTGACTTGGCAAGGCAAGGGATTCGACTGCGAAAGTTCGGGCAGGAAATCATTGAGAAGGTAGCTGGTAAGCGTGTGCATTCTGCTGACTGGGTTATGCCTGGCGGCGCGAAGTGGCCGCTTACGACGGAGCATGCAGATTATCTGCGGGCTAATTTGCCTGAGGCGTTGGATACTGCGGTTAAGACGCTTGCGCTGTTCAAGAAGCGCTTGGCGGAGTTTGATGAAGAGGTGCGGAACTTCGGCAACTTTCCCAGCTACTATTTGGGTTTGGTGACGGCTAAGGGCGGACTGGAACATTACGACGGCAACATACGCCTTGTTGATGCTGACGGCAAAATTGTGGCTGACCAGCTTGACCCTGCAAGGTATTATGAGTATATTGGTGAGGCGGTGGAGCCGTGGTCTTACATGAAGTTTCCGTATTACAAGCCGCTTGGTTATCCTGAGGGCTTTTACCGTGTTGGTCCGTTGGCTAGGCTGAACGTGGCGTCGCATTGTGATACGCCTCTTGCGAATGAGGAGCTTAAGGAGTTTAAGAAGCTGGGCAAGAACGGTGTGGTTCAAAGCACTTTCCTGTATCATTATGCGCGTTTGGTGGAGATTCTGTTCTGTCTTGAAGATGCGAAGCGGCTGCTTGAGGATCCAGAGGTTCTTTCGGAGCGTGTTAGCGCTAAAGCTTTCGTGAACAATTATGAAGGCGTCGGCGTTGCTGAGGCTCCGCGGGGAACGTTGATTCATCACTATAAGGTTGACCCGCGGGGCATTATGACTTGGGCAAACATGATAATCGCCACGGAACACAACAACATTGCTTACAACAAAGCGATAACGCAGGTTGCTAAGAAATACGTTAAGGGGAAGCACTTGAACGAGGGCATGCTGAACAGGGTTGAAGCGGTTATTCGCGCGTTTGACCCATGCTTAAGCTGCGCAACACACGCAGTAGGACAAATGGCACTGGACGTGCAACTGATAGACGCAGAAGGCACAATAGTAGACCGCATAGTCCGCTAAACAAGCGATTTACTATACCAAATTAAATTTCACTTTCCCTAGCCACGCTCCCAAGTCACCCCCACAACAAAGGGTTGTCTCACGCTCGCCGGCGCTCACTCGCAGAAAGAATATTGCTGCCTTGTGAATCTGAAGCATCTGCAACTGTTATACAGCACGGTAGTCTGATTCGTGTATTGGGTACTTTTAAAAAGAAGAGAAGAGCGCTTCAGTCTGAGTTTTGCGTTGGTTGGATTAAAATTTAATCCAACAACAACAACGCAAATAACTGGTAACATACTCA
>Ga0256868_10000899_pt1 | contig 16874 bp, 18 predicted proteins | sample RVTome_13_FD_187341 | JGI IMG/M metagenome (GOLD analysis project Ga0256868, IMG submission 187341) | Soil microbial communities from uranium-contaminated site in the Upper Colorado River Basin, Wyoming, United States - RVT92D227 HiSeq ...
GGTTAACGTCCATGGTCATCGTTGCTCAGAGATAGATCAAGCCATCATCGAGCAGGTGGGCAGGATCTCCCACTCCACATTGTTGGGCCTGTCCAACCCCCCGGCCATAGAGCTGGCCCAGCGATTAGTCGAGATCACCCCACGGGGTCTTGAGCGTGTCTTCTACTCCGACAACGGCTCCACGGGCTGCGAGGTCGCCCTCAAGATGGCCTTTCAGTACTGGCAGCATCGCGGAGCCAGAAACAAAACCCAATTTATTTCCTTTAAAAACGCCTATCACGGTGATACCCTGGGGGCGGTGAGCGTCGGGGGGATCGACCTCTTCCATGAGGCCTTTCGCCCGCTGCTCTTCGCCGTGCTCCAGGCCGATGGCCCCTATTGTTATCGGTGTCCTCTCAACCTCAGCTTGCCGGCGTGCGGGATGGCGTGCCTCGGCAGTTTGGAGCGGATTTTGAAAGATCACCATGAGGGGGTTGCCGCCCTCATCATCGAGCCTCTCGTGCAGGGGGCAGGGGGGATGATTACTCAGCCCCCCGGCTTTCTCTCAGGGGTGAGGGAGCTTTGTACACGATATGAGGTCCTGATGATTGCCGACGAGGTAGCTGTCGGATTCGGGAGAACGGGAAGGATGTTCGCGTGTGACCATGAGAAGGTAAGCCCGGACGTGATGGTCCTGGCCAAGGGTATCACCGGCGGATACCTCCCCCTGGCCGCCACCCTCACCACCGAGGAGGTATACAGGGCCTTCCTCGGCGAGCACCATGAGTTCAAGACCTTCTTCCACGGACATACCTATACCGGCAACCCCCTGGCCTGCGCCGCAGCGCTCGCCAATTTAGAGATCTTTGAGAGGGAAAAAACATTGGAACAACTTGCCCCCAAGATCGATTTCCTTGCCCGGCAATTGGAGCGGTTCAAGGAGCTGTCTGCTGTCGGGGAGGTGAGACAGTGCGGCTTCATGACGGGCATCGAGCTGGTGGCTGACAAAGAGACCAAGGTGCCCTTTGATCCGCAAGAGAAGAGGGGTATGAAGGTGATCCTGGAGGCGAGGAAGAGGGGGGTCATCATCCGCCCGCTCGGGGATGTGATCGTCATCATGCCGCCCCTCAGCATCTCTCCAGAGGAGTTGGAGGAGCTTGTCGAGGTTATCTATCAATCGATCAGGACGGTAACAAAGGGAATGGGCTGATGATAGACTTTCACACCCATATCTTTTCCAGCTATACGAGAGATCATCGAGATCAGCTGGCAAAGACGGACCCCATCTTCGCCCGCATCTATGCCGACAAGCAGGCGAGGATGGTCGGCGTGGAGGGGTTGTTGGAGGCCATGGCTCAGAACGGGGTGGAACAATCGGTGGTCTGCGGTTTCCCCTGGCAGGGGGCGGAGCCTTGCCACCGGGAAAACGCCTATCTATTGGAGAGCGCTCATCTATACCCTGGTCGCATCATTCCCTTCATCAGCTTGCCGCAAGAGGAAGAGGCTGCCATTGCGGAGCTTGAGCCATGCGCGCGAGCAGGGGCGCGAGGGATCGGGGAATTGGCTCCGGGGACCTATGGCGATCGCTTGTGGAACATAGAGGCCACGAGGCCCCTGTTCGCAGCCATCAAGGAGAAGGGGCTACCCCTCATCATCCACTGCAACGAGCCCTTGGGGCACCCCTATCCAGGCAAGGGAAAGGTGGGGCCTGCTGAGATGGAGGCCCTGGTCCATGCACTGCAAGGGATAACCATCATCCTGGCCCATTGGGGCGGGGGTTTTTTCTTCTACGAGCTCATGCCGGAGATCGCCGCCATGTGCGAAAGGGTCTATTATGACACAGCGGCATCACCTTTCCTTTATAATAAGCGGATCTACCAGATCGCCGTTGCCATCATCGGGCCGCAGCGGATCTTGTTCGGCTCAGACTATCCCCTCATCCCCCCTCGGCGATATAAAGAGGAGATGCAGGAGGCAGGCCTCGCAGCGGAGGAGATGGAGGCCATCCTGGGTCTGAACGCCAAAAGGCTCTTGGGCCTATGAGGGGGCCAGGGTTTTACTTACCCGCCTTGTTTTGCTACAATGATCACCCATGTATGAACTGATGGTTAATACACGATTCTCCGCGGCCCATAACCTGAGGAATTGCGGGGGGAAGTGCGAGGGCCTGCATGGCCACAACTGGCGGGTGGAGGTCTTTGTCAGGGCAGATGCCTTGGGAAAGGGAGGGATGGTGCTTGACTTCCGCATCCTGCGGGAGGAGATCGAGAAGGTCCTCGAAGCCGTCGATCATTGTTACCTCAATGACCTCCCCTACTTCCAAAAAGAAGAGCCCTCCTCGGAAAATATCGCCCGCTATATCTATGAGGCCCTGGAGGAACGCCTGCGCCCCTATGGACAGCGGCCTCATAAGGTCACTGCCTGGGAGTCTGAGGGGGCAGGTGTCTCGTATTTCAAGGACGAACGATGATTGATGTCCAAAACCAGCGTGACCCCCGCAATGTCGAGATACAAAAGGTGGGGGTGAAGAATATCCGCTATCCCATCACCGTCATGGACAAGGCGCATGGTGTGCAGCACACCGTGGCGAAGGTCAACATGTATGTGGACCTCCCTCACCACTTCAAGGGGACCCATATGAGCCGCTTCATCGAGATCCTCAATGCGTTCAAGGGGGAGATCGCCATCAAGAATTTTGGGCACATCCTTCAGGAGATGAAGACAACACTAAAAGCCAGATCCGCCCACCTGGAGATCGAGTTCCCTTACTTTATCGAGAAGCAGGCACCGGTGACCCACGCCACAGGGCTCATGGAGTACATCTGCCGCTTCTGCGGCAACAGCAGCGAGGGGGGGGAGGAGGACTTCTATGTGGGGATCGATGTACCCATCACCACCGTCTGCCCCTGTTCCAAGGAGATCAGCGATCAGGGGGCCCACAACCAGCGGGGCACCGTAACCGTCAGCATCCGCTTCAAGAAGTTCATCTGGATCGAGGATATCATTCAACTGGTGGAGGGCTCATCGAGCTGCGACGTCTACTCCATCCTCAAGCGACCCGATGAGAAGTTCGTTACCGAAAAGGCTTACGAGAACCCCATGTTCGTTGAGGATGTGGTGCGGGAGGTGGCAAAAAAGCTCGCAGCCGACCCCAACATCACCTGGTTCTCTGTGGAGTCGGAGAACTTCGAAAGCATCCACAACCACAGCGCCTATGCATATGTGGAGAAGTAAAAAAACCTCCTTCTCTGCGCTGCATTGCGTGTCCGGACAATGTAACATTGCTGCGTCGTCCCCTACAATTCCGCCGCGCCTTGGCGTGGAGAGAAAAATCATCAATCCCCCCTTTCCCCCCTGGCTAAAGAGCCACCTCCGGCTTTTTAAAGGTCCCGCACTGCTATATATATATCAGAGAGGTCGGGATGTATCGCTATGCGATACAGGGGAAAGGGGGATTTGAAAGCTTATTCTCGAAGCACCAGAGATGATGAGGCTATGGCGAGATTAAAAAAAAGAGACAGTTGGGGCACTCGCTTAGGCGTGATCATGGCCGTGGCCGGTTCTGCAGTAGGCCTGGGGAACTTTCTCAGGTTTCCGGCCAAGGCGGCTTCCAACGGCGGCGGCGCCTTTATGATTCCCTATCTGGTGTCGCTGTTGCTACTGGGCCTGCCGCTGATGTGGATCGAATGGACCCTCGGCCGCTACGGCGGGGGATATGAGCACGGGACTGCGCCGGGCATATTCCACAGTATTTGGCGGAAAAACCGGTTCATTAAGTACTTCGGCGTCATCGGCATATTCGGGCCGATCGTTATCTTTATCTATTACACCTACATTGAATCATGGACCCTGGCGTACAGTTTTTTCTCATTGGTGGGGAAAAGCACACACCTGTTTGACCAGGCATCCATGCAGAGTTTCCTGCGGGGATTTCAAGGGTTAGAGAAGAATCAATATTTTACCGGCATCGGGACCGCGTATCTATTTTTTCTCGTCACATTTCTGCTCAATGTCGGCGTCCTCTATTACGGGATCAAAGGCGGGATCGAACGATTATGCAAGGTTGCCATGCCGCTCTTGTTTATCTCGGCGGTGGTCCTATGTATTCGCGTGTTGACACTGGGCACGCCCGATCTAACCAGGCCAACCTGGAATATCAACAACGGATTTGGTTTTTTTTGGAACCCGGATTTCAGCGCCCTGCTTTCAGCCAAGGTCTGGCTGGAGGCAGCCGGCCAGATATTTTTTACCTTGAGCGTGGGCATCGGCGTCATCCTCACCTACGCCAGCTATCTATCCAAAGGGGATGACGTGGTGCTTTCCGGTTTGACTGCCACGGGCATCAATGAAGTGGCCGAGGTTATCTTGGGAGGCAGCATCGTGATTCCCGCGGCATTCATATTTTTCGGACCGGTGGATATCAAGGCGATTGCCCAGTCAGGCGTGTTCAATCTGGGATTTGTCACCATGCCGCTGGTTTTAAATAAACTTCCCCTGGCAGAGCTGCTGGGATTTTTTTGGTTTTTCTTATTATTCTTGGCCGGCATCACCTCTTCCGTCTCTCTCGCGCAGCCGGCCATCACCTTTCTCGAAGACGAATTTAATATCGATCGCAAAAAAGCAGTCGGCATTTTCGGTGTTGTAACATTTATCTTGTGCCAGTTCCCGATTTTCTTTTTAAAGAACGGCGTGGTTGATGAGCTCGATTTTTGGGGAGGGACATTCTTCCTGGTTATCTTTGCTACGGTTGAAGTAATACTTTTCGCCTGGATCTTCGGCATGGAAAACGCCTGGGATGAGATACACAAGGGTGCGGATATGACGATCCCGCGAATCTACAAATACATCATCAAATATATCACGCCGCTCTTTTTGTTTTTTATACTAGGTATGTGGTTATGGCAGCAATGGTTTGCGGTCATAGTGATGAAAAATGTTTCGGAAGAAAACCGCCTCTATGTGTTGGGAACCAGAGTGGGTTTGCTCGTGATGTTCCTGGTGCTCGCCATCATGGTGAAAATAGCCTGGGGGCGCAAAAGGGCGAGGAGATGATATGACCATCGGCGGCTGGATATTAGCGATCTTCTTCTGGGGGCTGATCTTAAGTGTTGCGATCTTTTGTTTTAAAAAGGTCTTTGCCAAGAAACAATTGAAGTAACCCCTTTTATCTTGGCGACTTCATCGCCAATCAAGTATCCTTTACCTCATGCAGAAAGTAACATGGTGTTACAGAAGAAAAGATGAAGGTCATCGGAGCTGTCGGGCAGAATGGTTCGGGCAAGGACGAGGTGCTGAAATATCTCAGGGCCCGTTATGGCGTGCCCTTTTTCTCAACCGGCGATATGGTGAGGGAGATCGCCGCGCGAGAAGGGGTTGAGCCGACCAGGGATAACCTGCGCGCCATCTCCGAGAGGTATTTCCGCGAGCAGGGAGAGGGCTGCTTTGTCAGGCTCCTCGCAGAACGGATACGGCATGACGCGGAGCCTGTTGTCGGGATCAGCGGCATCAGGTCGCTCGTGGATGTCCAGATCCTGCGGGAAGTTTTTGGGGATGCGTTTGTCTTGATAAATGTCTCTGTCAGCGATCCTCGCCAACGCTATAAACGCATGGTCAAAAGGGGCGAAGAGCGTGACCCGCAACGGTATGAGCAATTCCTGATGCAGGATAAAGCCGAGGAGGCCCTGTTTCATATTACCGAGGCAGGTGAGCAGGCGGACTATACAGTCGGCAACGACGGGACGCTATCCGATTTGCATGAGGCTGTTGATAGGTTAGTAAGCAATAAGGGCATCTTGCAGCAATAAAAAGACTGAGAGTAATTGCTTATGAAAACACGGCTATATGTTTATACGGGCACCGGTAATTCGTTGTGGGTTGCACGTCAGCTGGCCCCAGACTTAAAAAAGGCCACCATTGAGTTTATGCCCTACCCCCAAAAAGCTTTTAAGTCGCAGGCCGATGTGGTGGGCATCATCTTTCCGGTTCACATCTGGGGATTGCCGAGCCGCGTCATCCGGTTTGTCAACCATCTGAAGGTCAAACCGGAGACATTCCTTTTCGCCGTGGCTGTCAATGCGGGTCAGCCTGCAGCTACCTTGCTTCAGCTGCAAAGGCTCATGGCAACCCGCAAATTGCTGCTCTCGCTCGGCTATTCCATTGCTCTGCCCTCCAATTACATACCCTGGGGCGGTCCTGGGCCGATGGATGTGCAGCAGAAACGGTTTAAGGAGGCCCGAGAAAAGATACGGGCTATTGCCGGCCCTGTGCTCCGGCGCGAGAGAAAGAAGGTGGAGAGAGGATCTCTGTGGCAGAACATCCTCTTTTCACTATTCTATAAGCTGTCTTTCCGGCAGGTTCCTCAAATGGACAAGAAGTTCTGGGCCGACGATAAATGCAACAGCTGCGGGATCTGCTCCAAGGTATGTCCGGCGGCAAACATCGAGATGATCAAGGGGAAGCCCGCGTGGCTGCATTGCTGCGAGCAATGCCTTGCCTGCCTGCAGTGGTGCCCGCAGGAGGCGATCCAGTATGGGGAGAAGACCGTCCGCTACCAGCGCTATCACCACCCCGAAATCATACTGAAGGACATGCTTAAACAGGCGCGGGTGTGATTATTTCAAGCTAAAAGCCCGGCACATTAGTGAGCCGGCTTTTTACTGTTTCTCGATTTGACCGCCGCAACGAGATCAGCCTTAAATTCAGCCATGGATGCTTCCAAGGATTTTCCTGCCACTGTTGCTTTCGTAGTCGGAGTGTCACAGTTGAATAATATTTCCCTTTCAGCGAAATGACCAACATATTCTTTATCAATTAATAAATCGGTTGACTTTAGATCTGTCACACTTATTTTTAAGACCGTGTCCCCACTGACATCCGTAGGAAAAAATCCATATATTACGCCACCTATAACACCGCAACAAAAGACAACAGGGGCAATCACGCCAATTTTAATATCATAATTGGGGACCAACCACTTAAAGTCCTTTAAGATAGGGGTTGTCAATAGAGCGACATTATTTTCTTTTAGAAAAGTTTCGCTATTGACTAGATCTTCGGGGATTAATAAAACCTTTGCAAATAGGCCGGTGCTTTTGATTTCTTCTTCGATAACCTTGGCGATATCTTGAATGGGTTGTTTGCTTTCATAGATTTTATCAATTGTTTGATCGGCCCTTTGATCTTCTATCATTTTATAAGCCAGGACTATGCCGGGTGACTCCGGGGGTTTTGCGACGGGATGCTTATAAATAAATTGCGTGGAACAACCGCCCAAAAAAAGGATGACAACCCCAAATTGGATTAAAAACATCAATCTTTTTTTCATAGTCCCCTCCCTAAATACTTATTTCTTACCTTTTCCTTCTCACCTTGTTCTCCTTTGCTTCATTTTTAATGACGTTTAGTTTGCACGGTGAAATTAATTGCATGATTTAAGGATGTTGTCAAGCTCCACAATGGTTCCGTCGGGAGGGTTTGAACAAGAATTAAACCCGGAACTTACTTTCTTGCCAATATCCGCGTTACTAATGCCGCCGCCCGCGAACACCCTCTCTTCTGGCTACCGAGCCACTGGCCAAAGGGCCACCTTCGGCTGTGGCAGTTACCTCTTCAGCCGGGTCGCCGCCGGCCATCTGCAGTGCAACGATCATCTGCCGGGCCTCGCGTCTAAAAACCGGTAACCGTAAACCAAACACTGCTGCAGCTACAATACACACGGCGCCGCCGAGCGCTACCGCGATCGGTGCACTCAGTTGATGGGCGAGGGTGCCTGCGAGCAGCCCGCCCATAGGGGCCATGCCCATGAGCATCATCCCGTAGACCGCCATCACCCGGCCGCGCAGGTCGTCGGGCACCAAGGTTTGTATGAGGGTATTTGATGCGGCCATTTCGACAATCATGAAAAAGCCGACAGGCAGGAGCAGGGCGGCAGAGAGCCAGAACGAGCGCGACAACGAAAAGAGGATGAGGCTTGCGCCAAAACCTGCAGCAGACACGGCGACCAAGCGTCCCAGGCCGCGCGCACCGCTGCGTGCAGCCAGACTCAAGGCGCCGATGAGGGCGCCGATCCCTGATGCACCCACAAGGAGCCCGAGCCCCCTGGCACCGCCATGCAGTATCTGATCGGCGAAGATCGGCATGAGCACCATATAGGGCAGGCCCAAGAGGCTGACCAACCCGAGCAGGGACAATAATGATCGCACAGGTCCTGTTCGTCCGACATAGCGGAAACCTTCGATGATGCTGACAACCGTCGATCCCGGCAAATGGAGACGCTCTTGAGCCTTGATCTTCATCAGCAGCAAGCCAACAATCACGGCGATATAGCTGACACCATTGGCGAAAAAGCACCACCCTTCGCCGACCGCCGCCACTAGTACGCCTGCAATAGCAGGGCCGATTATGCGTGCGCCATTAAACATCGAGGAGTTCAAGGCGATAGCGTTGATAAGATCCTCTCTGCCGACCATCTTTACCACAAACGCTTGTCGCGTCGGGATGTCAAAGGCATTCACGAGGCCGAGTAGGGCGGCGAGCGCAAACACATGCCACACCTGTATCACTTGGGTGAGTGTCAGGCCAGCCAGAACAAAGGCTAAGAGCATCGAAATGGTTTGCGTGGCAACGAGGATGCGATGGCGATTATGCCTATCAGCAAAAACACCGCCGACGGTCGCGAACAAAAAAACAGGAAATTGTCCAGCGAAGGCAACGACGCCGAGCAAGACGGCCGAGCCGGTCAAGCGATAGATCAGCCACGACTGCGCCAATGACTGCATCCAGGTGCCGGAGAGCGAAATGAGCTGCCCGCCGAAGAAGAGCCGGTAATTCCTATGCTTGAAGGCGCGGAGGGTCCGTGACAATGTCGCTCCAGTTGATGCCTGCCTAGGGCGAGCATCCTTTGTATCGCGAGACCATGCCGAAGAACCTCTTCCTATTGTCTGTCGCCCACTGGTTCTAACACTCACGACTGATCATCCTTTTTCTGGCCATAATCAACCGATGACTACTCAAATATCCTTCTGATTTCTTCCCGCTTTTGCACCACCGGCGCCGGGGGGAGGCTCTGGAGGAAGAGCTTGCCGTATTCCTTGGTGAGAATGCGGCTGTCCAGGATGGAGAGGACCCCCCGGTCCTCCGTGCTCCTGATCAGCCTTCCCAGACCCTGCTTCAGGGTGATGATGGCCGCCGGGATCTGATAGTGATAAAAGGGGTTTTCCCCCTGGTCGGCGATGCGCTCGATACGCGCCTGTGTCACCGGCTCCGTAGGCGGATCAAAGGGGAGCTTGTCGATGATGACGCAGCTTAAGGCCTCTCCGGGTACATCCACCCCTTCCCAAAAGCTCGCGGTACCCAAGAGCACCGACGAGACATCCTGCTTAAACTCTTCCAGAAGGAGGTGCTTGGGCCCCTCCCCCTGGATCAGGAGCCTGTAGGGGAGCCTGCCTTTGAGCATACCGTGGATCTCCCGCATGTTCTTATAGCTGGTGAAGAGGATAAAGGCCCTCCCCTTGGTGATTGCCAGGATGGCCTCGATCTCTTTGGCAGCTGCCTTGGGAAAGGCAGGGGCATTGGGCTCCGGCAGCCCAGGGGGAAGATAGATCACCACCTGGTGCTGCATGTCAAAGGGGGAGGGTAGGATGAGTTCTTCGGCATCGTTGATGCCGAGCCTTTCCTTGAAATAATCGAACCCCCCCTGCGTGGAGAGGGTAGCGGAGGTAAAGACGGCGGCCTCGAGGCGGGGATAGAGCCTCCTGCCCAGTTCGGGCCAGACATCGACGGGCGAGGCCCGGAGGAAGACACCCCTGCCCCTGTTCTCGCACCAGTAGACGTACTGCGGATCACCCTGGGAGAGGATGAACTCGAGATCTTCCCCCAATTCCTGCGTGCGGTGGATCAGGGCGGCGATCTCCTCCTCTTCGGATCGCTTCAGCATGATACCGCGCAGCGAGCCGAGGCACCTCTTGATGTCCGTAAGGAGGGAAAAGACGAGGGGATCAAACTCCCGCAGCCGATACCGCTCCTCCCCCATAAAGAGGGTGAAGAACTGCGCCCCCTTTTCCCGAAGATCATCAACGATCCCCAAGGAATCGGTCGATGGCCTACGTCCAATCAGCAACCCCCTCTGCGTGTCCCGCGCCAATTCCTCCACCCGATAGTTGCTGACGGCAAGGCCGAAATAGGAGGTGATCACCTCCTCCAATTGATGGGCCTCATCGAAGATCACGCGCTTGTACCGTGGGATCACCTCTCCCCCTGCATCCCTGATGGCGAGATCGGCAAAAAAGAGGTGGTGATTGACCACGAGTACCTGGGCCTGGGCAGCTGTCTGGCGCATGTGCGTCAGGAAACAGCGCTTGTGGTCAGGGCATTCCGCCCCGAGACAGTGATCGCGGCTGCAGCATATCTCGGCCCATGCCGAGTAGTCCTCCGGTATTCCGCCGAGCTCAGCGCGATCCCCGGTCTCGGTCCGAGAGGCCCAAGCGCTCACCTCCTTGAAGAAAGAGGCCTCCTCAAATACCTTGAATAGGGGCTGCTGATTGAATATCCGGAACCGGCGCCGGCAGAGGTAGTTTTCCCTCCCCTTCATATAGGCAGCCGTGAATTTGATGGGGAGTATTTCCTTGAGCAGCGGTATATCCTTGAAGAAAAGCTGTTCCTGCAGGTTTTTGGTTCCGGTGGAGACCACCACCTTGTGGCCGCTGTAGATGGCGGGGATCAGATAGGCAAAGGTCTTCCCTGTTCCCGGTCCCGCCTCCACGATCAAATCCCCCCCCTCATGCAGCGCCCTCCACACTGCTTCGGCCATCTCTACCTGCTGTGGTCGGTATTCATAGGCATCGAGCCCGTTGGCCAGTATCCCCTCGGCGCCCAGGACTTCCGCCATGATAGGTTGTTTCAAAGTAATTCCTCCGGGAGTGAACGTCCGGAATTAGAAGGGTGTCCGTATACGTTTATAGGCACGGAATACCGCACTGCTTTTCATCCTCCTGCGAGCAGATGCCGGTGTTAAGAACGATAACGCCAGCGGATTGAATAGGATCAGCTCCTGTCTTCGGATACGTGCCATGTCGAGGGGGAGCAAGGGGAGGTGCTCACTTATTGGCCTTCATCGTCATCTTTCAGGTCGAGCATCATCACACACTCAATATCTCTCGGCCCCAAGACGCAAAAACCAACCTTTTCATAGACATGGATGGCCTTGAGGTTTAGCGTCCCCACCGTAAGCCAGATCTTGCTATATCCCATCTCGTGAGCAAACTCTCTCATCGTTTGGGTGAGCGCCGTCCCGATGCCTCTATCCTGATAGTGGTGATGGACAAAGACCAGGTACTCGCACGTTTGGCCGCGCTCCATCTCAAAGAGGGCGGCATGTCCTACGACCTTCTCTTCCATGACGGCGATGATGTTGACCCCCTCGCCCACCATATATCGCAGCCACTCCTCTCTCTTGTATTCTGATTGAGAAGGGAGACCTTGGCTCCACTCCTTGGGTTCAAAGTCGCGGTACATCTCCGCCAGGGAAGAATAGTCCTCATTCTGATAGAGTCGAATAACCAAGGGGGTACCCCCTTTGTCCTTAAAGAGACGAAGTCTCTGCGCGATATGGGGGGGAAGAGATGAGATCATTTTTTTGAGACTTCAATCTAACAGAACAAGAGCGGCAAAGTCAAGACGGCACCCTTGCTACGTGCGACGACGCAGAACTCTCAGGTTAAAGAACTAGCCTTAGCCTTCCTGCCGGAAGACTAAGGATCAGCCCGGAGCTTTCGTATTCAGAGTCGAAGGGTTGACTTTTTGTCCTTACATAGTTATTGTGATCGCTCACCTCATCCACTATGGCGAGCGAGATGGATTACCTGCTGACATTGGACAGGGCGGTTTTTTTGTGGATCAACAATCGATGGGCCAACCCCTATTTGGATGCCTTCTTTTCCGCCATAACATGGCTGGGCAACGGCTGGATCATCTTCGCGGTGGTTGCCATTTTTTTCGCTGTGAAGAGGCCGGACTACCTGCATCAGCACCTACCCTGGATCATCGGCGTCATGCTCCTGAGCGGGCTTTGCGTCTTCGCGTTGAAAAAGACGATCCCCAGACCCCGCCCCTTAACCGACTTTGCTCCCCTCATCGAGGCGGGAAAGGTCCACATCCATGTCTTGGGTGAGCAGCTGCGGTATCGCTCCTTTCCCTCGGGTCACACGCAGACCGCCTTTGCGGCAGGGGTCTACCTCTCCCTCCTGCTGCCCAGGTGGACCCCTCTCTTTATCGCCTTGGCTATTGCGGTGGGATTGTCCCGCATCTACGTGGGGTCGCACTTTCCCCTCGATGTCATCGGCGGGTGCGCGGTAGGTGTTGCCCTTGCCTTTGGGACGTGGCGGTTGCGAAAAAAGCTGCTCAAACCCCATCTTACTCCTCAATCATAGAAGGGTTACCATGAAGGTGAGGAAAAAAAAACGAGGATGGAAACGGCTATCGAGAGAGATTCGCTACTGGTTTGCCAGTGTCGGCTTACGAGGTGTTCCGTATGCCCTTCGCGTCATTCCTATGTTGTGGGCCTTTTCTTTCATAGACGGCATCGGGCTGAAGATCGGTTGGCGTTTTGCTACGAAGTATAAAAAGAAGATGCGGGATAACCTTACCGCCACCTATCACAATACCCTGACAGATGAAGAAAAAGAGCGTATAGCCCGAGAGAGTTTAGGCACGATGCTGAGGGGTTTTATCGAGACCTTCTATTGCGTCAGCTTTTATGATAAAAAATTCGACCCGTGGATTGAGCTGGAAGGGAGAGAACACCTCGAGCAGGCCTTGGCTTTAGGCAAGGGCGTCATCGGCGTCAGTGCCCACCTCGGCACCTTTACCCTCATCGGGGCGAAATTACACGTCAGCGGATTTCACATGACGTGGATCATGGGCGCTCAGACCCATCTCCGACTCGCACGGGTATGGAAATCGATGGCCCAAAAAGTGGGCTCCGGCTCCATTGTCGTCGATACGCCCATTAGTTTTCACCGAGAGATCCTCCGCTGCCTGCGTAAAGGGGATATCGTAGGTTTTATCTGCGATGAAAACCAAAAACAGGGAGGGGTCCTGGTAGAGTTTCTCGGGCGCCCCATGGCCCTGCCCATAGGGCCGGCTGTCTATCACCTGAAGACCAAGGCACCTATCCTCCCCCTCTTCATCATCCGTCAGAGAGATAGACAGCACAAGGTCATCATTGCCCCTCCCGTAAGGGTTCAGCTCAGCGGCGACGAGGAGCGGGATATATTTACCATTACCAGCCAGATTGCCCGCGTCATGGAATCCTATATAAAGAAATACCCCGGCCAGTGGTCATGGATCAGTAAGCGGCGCATCCGTACCAGGACGAGACGGCAGACCTTCCTCGAGCAAAAGGCAAGCCCCCTTTCCTGATTTTCCCTCCTGCCTCAAGGTAAAGGCGTAAAGATTCCCGGACAAATTATAATTGATTAAAGATTAGATTAATTCTTGACAAAGCCCTTCTTTCGTGTTATGAGGTTCGCATGAGCACCATGACCCTCGAGGAGAAGAAGGCAGGTCTCAAGGAGAAGGGAATACTCTTGACCATTCAGAGGTCTGCGATCCTAGAGTTTCTGCAAGGCAATACGCACCATCCCACCGCTGATGAGATCTACCAATCCTTGAGGGGGATCTATCCCGCCCTGTCTCGAGCCACGGTCTATAACACCCTCGATCTCTTTAAACAATACGGCCTCGTTCATGAGGTAACCATCGAACGCACCAAGTCCCACTATGACTATAACACCGAGCCTCACCACCACTTCCTTTGTCGTCACTGCGGCGGGATATATGACGTCGGTGTGAAGGGGGTCTCTCTTGAGCGGGGTGGGTGGCTTGATGGCCATAAGATAGAAGAAGCGCAGCTCTACATCAGCGGTACCTGTTCCACATGCCTCAGGGGGGAAGGTAATGCCGGAACTCCCTGAGGTAGAGACCCTCTGCCGCCAGCTGCGTCACGTAATCGTAGGGAGCGAGATCGCGGAGATACGCATCATCGATTCCAAGCTGGGGGCCATAGAAGGCCTTGAGGGGAAGACTGTGAAAGGGGTAAGCCGTGACGGCAAGACCTTATCCATAGAGTTAGAAGAGAATCTTACACTTGTGCTTCACCTGCGCATGACGGGAAGGCTCCTGTGGCACAATGGGAACGGGCTGCAACCTCATACCCGCCTGGTGATCTCCTTTGGCCCGGGAAGGATCTCTCTTATCGACCCGCGGCGCTTCGCAACCGCAACAATCCGCCAGACGGCGGATCGCATCTCTTTAGGAAGCGACCCTCTTGACGCATTCGATCCATCTCACCTGTGGAAGATCGCTCAGCAGTGCACCATACCGATAAAATCATTCCTGATGGATCAACGCCGCATTGCCGGCATCGGGAATATCTATGCCTGTGAGATCCTACACCAGGCTCGGCTGGATCCGTGGCGGAAGGCCAATGGTCTTTCCCGTGATGAATGGGTCACGCTCGGGGCGGCCGCACAGGGGATCCTCCCAAAGGCCATTGCCAACCGGGGTACCTCGATCTCTGACTGGCGTGATCTATTCGGCAAGAAAGGGAAACATCAGGATTGTCTCTTGGTCTACGGCCGGGAGGACGCGGCGTGTCGCAGCTGTGGAGGAAAAATTCAGCGACGGAAACTAAATGGCAGGGGGACCTATTTTTGTCCTACCTGCCAACAAAGGAAAGGAGGAGCATACGATGGCACGATGGAGCTATAAGACAAGTACGCACAACCTGGCTGATCTGCCCTCGGGGCCTGAAAGGGTTATTGAGTGTGACGAAAAAGGTCATTGCCTTGTCCACGATCTCCCCGAGAAGCTGGGGGCCCTCGAGAAGGTATTGAATGAGGAAGGAAACAAGGGGTGGGAGTTGATCCAATGCCACTACCATGTCGGCGAATTGCTCTGCCTCTGGAAGAGGGAAGAAGAAGGAAGAAAAAAGAGTTGATTTAACCTTACCCTAGAGGGGCTACGTTTCTTATTGGGCTAAGGTCCAATTCACCTCACCTGGTGACAAGAATATAATTATTCCCACTAGAGTTCCTAGTCGCTCAAAGGGTTATATCTGTTGGTGGCGAATAGATATTATAGCAGGAGGGAGACCATCATGAAAGACGAACAGGATAGACCCTTGAAGGGGTGTGCGGTAGAGGGCAGAAATGTGACCCCGGTTGCATGTCGGTGTCCTGAATGCGGCCATGAACTGGAGTTGTTCTCCGATGAACGGGATATTACCTGCCCCCAATGCGGCAAGGAGGTGACCATGGAGGTGTGCGAGCTCGGAAGGAGTTGACGCCCACAACATAATGCGGGATGAAAGTGGGTTCTCTTCCCTTGAAATGTGTGATGTCATGTATTATTAAGATATAGATAGTCACATCAGCAGGAAGCGATAGGTTCAATATATGTTTCACGACAACCTAAGGTAAGGAAATAGTATGGACACTAAAGTATTCCGCAAGATCAGCTATGGCGTTTATATCGTGACGTCTCGGGAGGGAGATCGTATCAATGGACAGGCTGCCAATGCCGTGATGCAGGTGTGCGCAAGCCCCCCACTCGTCGCCATCGCCATCAATAAAGAGAATCTTACCCATGAGTTCATCAAAAAGAGCGGCATCTTCGCCATCTCGATCCTTTCCCAGGACACCCCGCCGCGACTCATCGGGGGGTTCGGCTTCAAATCGGGAAGGGAGGTTGATAAATTCGCCGGCCTGAAGTACCGTCTGGGGACGAATGGTTGCCCCATTCTTCAGGAGCACACCGTTGGTTATCTGGAGGGCACGGTGACAGAACAACTGGATGCCGGGACCCACACGATCTTTGTGGGAGAGATAAAGGAGGGGCAACTCCTCAAGGAAGAGGAGCCGATGACCTACGCCTATTACCATGAGGTGAAAGGAGGGACCACTCCCAAGACAGCCCCTACCTATATAGAAACGCGAAAAGAAGAGAAGGAGGGAGAGAAAATGAAAAAGTATAAGTGCACGGTCTGCGGCTATATCTACGATCCTGCAAAGGGAGATCCGGACGGTGGCATTGCCCCCGGCACCCCCTTTGAAAAGCTACCCGACGACTGGACCTGCCCGGTGTGCGGGGCGACCAAGGACAAGTTCGAGCTTGAGAAATAAGACATGAGAGACCGAAGAGAGAGACAGGGATGAAGGTCGAGCTGAAAAAGGGGATCTACTGGGTCGGTGCCGTAGACTGGAATATCAGGGATTTCCACGGCTATAGCACGAACAAGGGATCGAGCTACAATGCCTATCTCGTCGTCGGGAAAAAGATCGCCCTGGTGGACACCGTCAAGGCCTCCTTCTTCCCGGAGATGATGGCAAGGATAAGGGAGGTGTTGCCGCCTGAAAAGATCGATTATCTCATCGTCAACCATGTGGAGATGGACCATTCGGGATCATTGCCCCTGTTCAAGGAGGCCCTGCCCAAGGTGGAGGTATTGTGCAGCCCCAGGGCTGAGGGGGAATTGAAGCTCCACTATGGGGGCGGGATTCCTCTCACGGTAGTCAAGACCGGGGATGCTCTGGAACTGGGGGGAAAGACCCTGACCTTTGTAGAGGTGCCGATGGTCCACTGGCCGGACTCGATGGTAACGTACGTGAAGGAAGACAAGGTCCTCCTGCCCAATGACGCCTTCGGCCAACACATAGCCTGTACCGAGCGGTTTGACGACGAGCTGGGCTGGGAGGCGATCCTGCCGGAGGCTGAGAAGTACTATGCCAACATCGTCATGCCCTATGGCCAGCAGGTACTCAAGGCCCTGGATGTCTTACAGGGGATCGAGATCGAGGTCATCGGGCCAAGCCACGGGATTATCTGGAGGAGGCATATCC
>Ga0256868_10000900_pt1 | contig 16871 bp, 19 predicted proteins | sample RVTome_13_FD_187341 | JGI IMG/M metagenome (GOLD analysis project Ga0256868, IMG submission 187341) | Soil microbial communities from uranium-contaminated site in the Upper Colorado River Basin, Wyoming, United States - RVT92D227 HiSeq ...
CGTACTCCCTTAGGACGAAGACCTCCCGCTGCCTCCAGGGCAGACGGCGGACCGCGTCCTTGAGCCGTCGCAGGCCGTCGCTTATCTCGGACAGCAATTCGGGGGTGGGAAGTTCCGCGGCGGGTTCGGGAAGGGTTTCGATGGGCACCGTCGGGATCCGCTGTCTCCGGCGGTGGTGGTCCAGGCAGGTTGTCCGGGCGATCCAGAGAAGCTAGATCCTCATCCCTCTGGGGTCGCGGAGGTCCTCAGACTTGGCAAATGCCTTCAGAAAGACGTCCTGGCACCAGTCCTCGGCATCCGCGGCGTTCCGGGAAAAGCCCAGGCAGATCCGGAAGACGTCCTCCCGGTAGGCCGTGAGCTTCCCGAACAGCCCGTTGCTCGACGCGGTCACGTGATCGGCTCCTTTATTCCAACCAGAAGACGATCGGGAGCCTAGAATATTCCATTTCCGGGGCGGATACAACCGGAGGGAAACGTTCGGGAACTCCCCCCCGCCCGGGATACGGGAGATTTTCAGGAGTCTATCGCCCGGATCACATCCCAGATCCTGGGCGAAGGGTAGGTGATCGAAGAGGCCGCCGCGACGCACCCTATTTTTTCCGGAACCAGTTCTCCGTCGTGCCGAACTTCGTCCGGATGACGACGCCCCTTCCGACGATGTTCAAGACCAGGGTGAAGAGGAATCCGATGAACGGGATAAAGTCGATGAGACTGACGAGGACGAGTCCGGTCAGGGACTCGCCGATCGCCGATACGCTCTTCGCTCCGAAGGCCTTGAGGAGGCTCGGCATCCTTCATCTGTTTGAGTTGGGCGATGGCATATTGATGATGATAGCCTGTTATGGTGCAGAGTTCGTCCAAGATTTGGGTCTTCATTTTCTTGGGGGCTTTCCGATAGCGTTTCCACATCGCTTCCTTGAGGGCTTTTCGCATTTGTAAATCCATGCTCCAACCTCCTTCCCAAAGAAGGTCAGAGTCAATAGAGCTCCTCGACCGCGTCCAGCGATAGTAAGATTTTAGATGGCGCGATTCGGTCTCTTCGTGAAATGGCCTTTATGGTGTTATAATTAATGTCAGGAGGAACTGAGCATGAAGTTCAATATAATTTTGACTCCCGCGGAAGAAGGCGGCTTTATCGTAACAGTTCCTGCCCTGGACGGCTGTTTCACGCAGGGCGAAACAGAAAAAGAAGCGCTCAAGAACGCCAAGGAAGCCATCATTTGCTATTTGGAAGGCCTCGAAAAGGTCAATCAAATCAAATCAAAACCGAAATCCCTCATCAAGGAGATCGAGGTTCACGTTTGAGCCGAACATTTTCTGGAAAAGAGGTCGTCAAGGCCCTCCGGCGGATCGGATATGTTGTCGATCACCAGCGCGGAAGCCATATTTTCATGCATAACTTGGATAAGAATGCGTCGCTAGTGATTCCCTTGCACAAAGAGCTAAAAAAAGGGACTCTACACGGCATCCTGAAAAGGGCCGGCTTGTCCGTTGAGGATTTCAAGGAGCTCATTTAGAGGACAGAGAAGGGTCAGTATCGGTCCTGACGAACTCGTGCTTTAGGTGGTCCCGCGCGGCCGCGCGCTGTGTTGTGCCGATGAACGATCCGCCGGGACCGAGCAGGACCTCGAGGACGCTTTCGCGGCGTTCGGCGAGGTTTCCCGCGCGTCGATCATCAAGGACAAGTTTTCCGGCGAGTCCCGCGGTTTTGGCTTCGTTGAGATGCCGAACAAGGATATACTTGAAGCTGACGTTCGTGGCGGCGAAGCCTCCGCCGTCCCATGTTTTTACCGCGGTCGCCCTGATGGAGGCCGAGGAGAGCGGGAGACTATCGTTATTTAGCCGCGGCGGAGGGATTTCTTGTCCGGATATTATCTGCGGGAGCGGTTTTCGCGGTTATTGACAGTGCCGCCCGGCCGACGAGAAACTTCCGTTATGGATAGGAGGGGGGATTCAGCACTAAGGGCGGGAATTCGCCGCGTCGCAGAAAAAGGAAACTCTTATTTTTAGCAACCCCTGACTTAATTTGACATCTCATAAGCCGCGTTTTAGAGATAGCCGGAGGGGAAAATTGTCACGAAGACGTTCGCTCGGCGGGCACAGTCAAAAAGGAGATTTTTATCTTCCTGTAGGGTGGAAATCATTTGACATGGAAAAAACGGGAAATATATGATATTTACGCTTTCAGTCGGTATCTCCGATGTTTGCAAAGACGTTGCTGTGGCTCTTCATCGGATTTTCCGCCCTGCTCTGGCTTCTCACATTCGGTTATCTCCTGATTCTCAGGGGGCTGGCCGTTATCAAGCGTCATGTCAATCATGAGAAGACGGATCTCACTAAAATAGCGGTCATCATTCCCACTCTTAACGAAGAAGCCGGGATTTTGCATAAGATCGAAGATATGACCCGGAGTGATTATCCAAAGGAACTGATAAACCTGGTGATCGTGGACGGCGGCTCTCAGGACAGAACGGTTGATCTGGTCAAAGAGAAGATCTCTTCCGGGATGAAAATCAACCTAATCCGTCTCAACGATCACAACAACAAGGTCGACCAGATCAATCACATCCTTACCAATCGGGGCGAGGACATCATCGTATTTACGGATGCCGATTCCAGTCTCGATCCTTCCTGTATCAAGGAGCTGGTGCATGCCCTGACTTCCGATCCTCGGACGGCCTTGATCGGGGCCAATGTCAAACCCAGGACCCGCTTTTTTGAGGAGAGGATTCACTGGTTGCTGCTCAATTACTTCTGGTGGCTCGAGGGAGAGGTGTTTTCCAGTTCCGGAATATCCGGTGTTTGTTACGCTGTCAATCGGAGCATTTTCTTCATGATCGCGAAAGATGCCGTCGCAGAGGACATCCACCTGGGCCTCGATGTCAGTGCCCGCGGCCGCCGTGTGCGCATTTGCCGCAGAGCCGTTGCCTATGAGTTGCGAGTGCCCCGGGGCGCCCTGGAATTCATCCGATACCGTCGGAGGAGAGGGGCCAGCTATGTCAGGGAGCTCAGCCGTTCTTCCTCTCATCCCCACACTCCGTTGGGCTGGAAGCTAGCACGCGGGATGCGGCTGTGTCAGTTCACCTGGGTTTCATGGATCGGTTTGGCCGCTGCTGTTACGGGTTGTTTTCTTCTTCTCAACACCGTCTGGCCGCCGGTCCTCGCCGTTGGAACGGTTTTCCTGTTTTCTCTGATCGTTCTGCTCCGAATGCTGGCCAATCATGAACAGGACAAGCCGGGTTTGCTCACCATTGTCCCCGCGGCTTTGCGCTATGCCGTTCTTCTCCTGTACTCCCTTTTTTCGATCAAAACGAAGCCGACCCACCTTGGTCCCCTTGGAGGAAAGTAAGCCCATTTTGGTAAATGCTAGACAAATTTAAAGTGGCAAGATGTGGAGAGATGGATGTGAAGAGAACCATCCATGTGTCCTCGCCTCAGGGCATACGCTGGAAGGACCGGTTCTTTTGTTATGTCAACGTCAGGGAAAACACCGGTTTCATACCCAGTGAACGCACGGCGTCCAGCCGGGACAAGCGTCCGCTCGGTGTTTTTGTTGAGATAGGAGTGAACACAAAATCGCCGTCATCTCCCTGACCTTCCGGACGGGGGTTTGTTCCGGATTTGTCGGAGCAGTATAAGGAGGGCTTCGGGCAGAAATCTTCTGTTCGGATGGCGGATAAGGATCCGGGAAGCGCGCCAAGGATTCATGTAAAACCTCAGATAGGCCTTCTGCCTGATCGACATCAAACGCCGGTCGGGGAGGCTGCTCAAATTAACGTAGCCGCCTTGAAAACTGAACCAATCATCCGTCACGCTGTCCCGCCAATTCTCAGGCACATAATCCCAAAGTTCGGTCGCTTTAAAGGGTGTCACGATGAAGAAGCTGGCCGTATGCAGATTCGAGCGCAGGGCGAAATCCAAAGTCAGCTTCATTTCCTCCTCGGTTTCATCGGGGAACCCCAACATGAAAAAGGCATGGGTGAAAATGCCCTGTCTCACGGTCTCTTTGATCGTCCGGCTGATTTTATCAAGAACCATGTTTTTTTTAATCAGGGTTTGTATTCTGGGACTGGCGCTTTCCACGGCATAGGAAATCATGACCGTACCCGCCCTTTTTAGAGCGGCGATCATTTCACCGTCCATCCGGTCGCCTCGCAGTCCCGTGGGGAAGGAAAGTCTGATGTCCAGGTTCTCTTTGACGACACGGTCGCAAATGGCCATCAACCTGTCTCTGTCGAAGTTGAAGATATCATCACAGATCTCGAAATGCTGGATCTTGTACGTCCTGGCCAGGAGACTCCATTCCTCGATGACTTTATCGACGCTTTTGGCCCGGAATCTTTTTCCGAAAATGTTGTGGCAGTAGATGCAGCGATAGGGGCATCCTCGGGCCGTCATGACCGTCATGTTGCGCCGGCGGCCTATCGGACTGGCCGTGACATGTTTCGTGTAGAGATCCATATCCAGCAGATCGTAGGCCGGAATTGGGAGGGCATCCAGGTCTTCGATCAACGGTTGGGCGGGAGAATAAGCAATGACTCCATTTTCCCGATAAGCAAGGCCACGGACCTTATGGGGGGAGCCGTCCTTTGATAGGGATTCAAGGAGATCCAAGAACGTCCGCTCCCCTTCGCCGAGCACCAGATAGTCGAAGGGGGTCCTTTGCAGAATTTCCTTGGGAAATGACGTGGCGTAGGGCCCTCCGCCGACGAGAATCACTTTCGGCATTTTTTGTTTAGATAAGCGGCCCAACTGTTCAAAGGATTCCCATTCATTGGTAAATCCGCTGATTCCCACAAGATCCGGCGCGAATCCTTCGGCCAGAGCGATGGTGGATTCACTCGATAATCCCTCCGACTTCGCGTCGATCAACTGAACCTTGTGACCTGCTTCCCGTGCAACCGCCGCCACGTACATTATGCCCAAAGGCTGTACGACAAAGGGAACGACGGATTTCACCGCTCCGGCTTTGATCAGGATGATCTTCATTTTTCCAAGCTTATCCGGTGCTCTGAGAAGCACATCGTATTGTGGGAGGCATTATATCCAAATTGTCGGAACAGGAAAAAGGTCCACCGTGTTGCGCTCGAGCATGTTGATCCGGCTACCAGCGTCCCCGGCCCGAGGCCCTCGCCCGTTATCGGGAATGGCTGAAGAAGGCGCTGGGGAAGTATGCTCCAGCGACAGGCCCGAAAAGACGGTACAACCGATCGTCCCGGGCCGATATCCAGCAATCGGTCCGGGGGCCTTTTCGTTTGCTTGCTTTGTGGAGGACATTGACCTACCCCCCCCTCAATGTACCACCTCTTCAGTGAGATTTTCAAGAAAGAAAACTCACATTATGTCTGGAACATATTTAGGGGATGAGGTCCGTTTTTAATGCGATTCACCAATAATAAGACGTCACGAAACTCATGAACCAAGCTGGGCAGAAACGATTTCACATAGCGGATTTTATCCTCGTAGCCCAACCGGTGAGCGGTAAGGGTGACAAGCAACACGGTTATATGGGCGATCGTGCAGTGATTTTTTGTTGCCGCCAAGCCGATCACCGTGGGTCGCTGCATTGAGATCGCGAGAAGGCGGGAAAAGATCCGCTCCACCGATGTCCTCTGATTATAGATCAGTTTGAATCGCCTCGTTCCGTAAGCGATCTGATCACGAACGTTGGGACTTAGGCGGATGAGATAGTTACAGCCCTTTTGGTTGAAGAACTTAGGATGAGCGGCCGGGCAGAGAAGATATTGCCCCCGATACTTTTTCCCCCTGACAATACCATTATCGTACAGCCAAAGGTGAACACGGATTGATCATCATAATGGCGACAAACCGGATACTCATCAGAATCGCGTGAGCTCAAGACAGATTTGATCTCTTCAATTTCGAGTTCTTCAGCTTGCTTGAGCCGCATCTCCAAAGATTTTGAAACGAATATACGAGTTGAAATTTGCCTTTCGATCCACCTTCAGGAAGCCCTTAAACTGTCCAAAGAATGGGGAGAGGGTCAAAAAGGGCCGGCGGAGTTTGCGAACCCAGGTATTTCCGGGTGGGCATGAGGTTTTATTTCTGACGCCCAATGCGGTGCGGGGGAGCTCGCCAAGCGGATCGGCAAGATGCTGGAAGAGGAGGCCAAGGAGTTCATCGAAAAATTCGCCGCGACGCGTCCTATTTTTTCCGGAACCAGTTCGTCGTCGTGCCGAACTTCGTCCGGATGACGACGCCCCATCCGACGATGTTCAGGACTAGGGTGAAGAGGAATCCGATGAACGGGATAAAGTCGATGAGACTGACGAGGACGAGTCCGGTCAGGGACGCGCCGATCGCCGATACGCTCTTCGCTCCAAAGGCCTTGAGGAGGCTCTCCCCGAAGAAGAAGAGGAGGACCACCCGGCCGAAGAGCTTGATGGCGATGCCCGCCCAGATCAGGGCGATCAGGATGGGGATGCCGATGAGGACGAGGCAGAGGATAGCGGAGAAGATCACCACCCCCGAGAAGATGACGATGGCCAGAAGGCCCGTCCCGAAGACGGGCCAAAAAGATGCGCGGACCTCGCCCGAGGCCCGGACGATCTGGCGGGGGAAGAGGCCCGCGACGACCAGGGTGACGAGCACCATGAGGAAGACGCCGATCAACTTGATGATGAAGAAGATCGGAAAGAGCGGGAGGCCGAAGATCCCCTTGAACAGTCCGCCCTTGAACAGGCGCCCGCCGATCTCGGACGGCTTGAAATAGACGGTATCGCCCCGGATGATGCACCCCGGCTCCTTCTCCAGGATGCCGCCGAGGGAGACGACGTCTCCGTTGACGATCGCGCCCGGCTGCAGGGTGATGCGTGAACCGATGCCGACGACGGCGTCGCCGACCTCGCCGCTGACGAGGATGGTCCCGCCGATGGCCACGACGCTCTCCTTGACCCGGCCTTCCACGACGACGTTCCCCCCGAAGGCGATGACGTTGTCCTGGACCTCGCCGGCGGCGACGGTGATGTCCTTTTGGACCGCGAAGCTCTTCTGGGCGCAAAGCGGGGCGATCATCCCCAGCGTCAGGAGGGTGAGGACCGTCAGGGACGCGAGATTTTTTTTCTGGGTCATGGTTTTTCTCCGTGGGGGGACATTTTTCGGAAGCCGGCGACGAGGAGCGCGGCCAGGGCCAGGAGGAGGAGGAGACAGGCGGCGTAGACCTCGGGCCTGATGAGGGCGCCGAAGCGCGCCAGCCCCTTCCCCATCTCGTCGATGAACTTGACGAGGAGGTCGAGGCCAAGGGCGGTCAGTTTGGCGAACTTGATGAAGGCCAGGGACGCGTCCCGCATGAATCCCCAGGCCGACCTGTTGGCGTTGACGAGGAACCCGGTCAGGCTTTGCCCGGTCAGGATGACGTAGGCCAGGCTGCCGAGGAAGAACGACGAAAGCCCGATGATGAAGGCGACGAGTCCGCCGAAGAGGGAAGACCTGCCGGAAGGGATCCGGGCCAGGATCTTTCCAGCGAGGTCGGGCGGGACTTCAAGGTCCGGGATCCCGGCGACCGCGTCCATGAGGGCCCTCCGTTCCTCGAAAGCGCTCCGGCAGCCGGGGCAGAGCGCGAGGTGCTCATCCGCTTCACGGGCGGCGGCGGGGTCGAGCTCGTTCTCGAGGTAGAGGTAGATGTCGGCGGGACGGAGGCAGTTCATGAACTCCCCTCCAAAAGGCCCCGGAGCATTTCCTTGGTCTGAAAGACGCGGTTCTTGACCGTCCCCACGGGAAGGCCTTTGATCTCGGCGATCTCCTCGTAGGAGAATTCATTGATGTGCCTCAGGACGAACAGTTCCCTAAGCTCTTCCGGGACGTGTTCCAGGGCGCCTTCGATCCGCTTCTTGATCTGGGCCAGCTCATATTTTTTCGCGACCGGGGGCCCCGTGTCGGGGACCTGGAGAGAGCAGGGATTCTCTCCGTCGTCGCGGCTCCGGTCCAGGGAGACGGCGGCGATCTTTTTCTTCCTCCAGAAGTCGATCATGAAGTTGGAGGCGATCTTGAAAAGCCAGGTGCTGAACTTGAACCGGGGCTGGAACGAAGGCAGGGAAGCGTGAACCTTCAGGAAGACCTCTTGGGTGAAGTCCAGGGCCTGCTCCCTCTCTCCGGTCAAGCGGCCCAGGTAGTTGAGGAGGGGCTGCTGGTACTTGAGGATGATCATCTCGAACGCCTTCCTGTCTCCTTTGAGCGCCCGCCGGACGAGCGCGTTGTCTTCATCCCTGGATACGGAATCGGAAAGAAAAGGTTTAATTTGGGAGGGCGTCTTCATCCTCGATGACCTCGGTGTCCGGCGGGACCTTCAGGTCGAAGAGGTCCGGGGGGAAGCGCGGATCGACCTTGATCCGGCTGAACCGGAACTCCTGTTTGTTCCCGGCCCAGTCGAAGAAGATGGCTTTTCGGATGAGCCGGCTCTTGGGGTCCGCCTCGAGGAGGATATAGGTGAATTCCCCCTCCTTCCTGGGCGTCAGCTTGAGTTGGACCGCCCCGGCGCCGTCCGTCGGGAAGGAGCCGGCTTCGATGAGATAAGAGTCCCGGAAAACCATGGACCCGGAAAACAGGGCCAGGATCTCGGACTCGAACCGGTCCTTGGAACCCCGGCTCCTGATGAGCTGCTTCTCCCCGGGAACATAGAACAGGTAGGTCCCGTCCTTGGAGAGGAACGTCTGCTCCTCGGGCTCTCGGGAGTCCCAGCGCATCCGGTCCGGGCGCTGGAAATACAGTTTTCCTTTCTCGCTGAGGGGCTCCGAGGTGTTCATGGAATAATAGAGGTGCTCGTAGTCCGATTGGAGGGATCTTATTGAGCGCAGCTTGGCCTCGATCTTGAGCGCCGCTTCCTCGGGCGTATCCGCCGGGGCCGCCCAGGCGGCGACGGCGGCCGCGAAGCAGACGAGAAAGAGCGTCCGGGTTTTCATGAGGGACGATTATAACACACTCGATTCCGCTCAATATGTTAAACTACCGGCGTTATGAAGACGGGCTTGCTGATTGCGCTTGGGGCTTATCTCGTCCTGCTGGCCGGGGCGGGGATGCTTTTTTCCAGGAAGAGCCGGAACCTCGAGGACTTCTTCCTGGCGGCGCGGAGCCTCTCCCCGGGTGTCATGGCGCTCTCTTTGAGCGCGGCCTGGTTCGGGGCGAGCTCCATCCTGGTCTCGGCCGACGAAGCCTGCCGGGCCGGCGTGAGCGCGTTCATGATCATCGGACTTCCCGCCGTGCTGACCGTTCTCCTGTTCGCCTTTTTCTTTGCCGGCCGCATCCACGGCCTCCCGACGATCTCCCTGTCCGACCTCGTCGAGGCGCGCTACGGCCGGGCCGTCCGGCACCTGGCCACGGCCCTTATCGCCTGGTACATGGTGATGCTCGCGGCCTCGCAAATGGTTGCCGCGGGTCAATTCCTGAAAGGGTTCCTGGGGACGTCTTACCTGGTGAGCGTGGCTGCCGCGGCGGCCGTCGTTTTCCTCTATGCGACGATCGGCGGGCTCCTCTCCGTGGCCAGGGTGGACACCGTCCAATTCTTCCTTCTGGTCTCCGGGATCTGCGGCCTTTGCGTTTCGCTCGTGGGCCGTTCCTCGTTCCGGGAGGCCGGCGTCTTGGCGTCGCAAGCGGGAATCCAGGGCTTTTTCGACTTCTTTCACGGCGCCGGAAGGAACGCTCTCATCGCCCTCTCGTTCACCTTGGCCTGGACGGTCTCTCCCGTGGCCTGGCAGCGGATCCAGGCCGTCCGGACCGCGAAGCAAGCGAAAAGGGGACTCCTGGCTTCGGCCGGCCTTCTGGCCGCGCTCTACGCGCTGATCGTGGCCGCTGGGATTCTCTTCCGTCCCGTTCTCGGGGCCCCGGCGGACGGAAGTCCTCTTCTTGCCCGCTTCATCGCTTCGGCTTCCGGTCCCTGGCTCGGAGGGCTTCTCTTCGTGGCGGTCATGGCGGCCATCCTCTCAACCCTTGACGCCGCCGTCAACACCGGCGCCCTCTGCCTGGCCCGGGACGTCTATCAGCAGATCTTCCCTCGGAGTTCCGGGAGAAGGCTCGTCGCTGCGGGCCGATGGTCGACGCTCGTCGTGGGCGGGGCTGCCCTGGCCGTGGCCTTCCGCTTTCAGGACATTTTGAAGACCCTGGGCCTGGCCTCCCAGATCATGGCCGAGGGGCTCTTCATTCCCGGGATGGCCATGCTCTTTCTCAAGAAAAAGCTTCCCGCGGCCGGGCTCTTGAGCCTCCTCCTGGGCGGCGGTTTTTCGCTCTTGAGCTTCTTCGATGACGCGGGCATCGTTCATTTAAGCCTTCCGGATTGGCCCCGTTCCGTGCCCGTGGGAATGGCCTTAAGCGCGGCCGGATTCATCGTCGGGACCGGCATTTCGATCATTCGGGAAAAAAGGAGAAACCCATGGCCATCAGAGACCTGATCGATCATTCCCCGGGCCGGAGGTCGTTCCTCAAGGGCTTGGCCGCGGGAACGGCGGCAGCCTTGGCCTCCCGCCCCGTTCTTGCGGCTCCCCCGGGCCCAAGGAAACCCATAAAACCGGCGATGGGAACCAAAGGGGCGCGCTCCCAATCTGTTTTAAAGGACGGCATGGCTTACCGCCGATTGGGAAGGACCGGCCTTCTCATCTCCGAGATATCCCTAGGCGGGAGCCCGCTCCCTGACGAGAGGCTCTTCTTCCGGCTCATCGAGCGCGGCATCAACTACATCGATGCCTCCGAGAGCTACGAAAACGGAAACGTCGAACGGCTGATCGGCCGGGCCTTCAAGACCTTCGGACGGGACAAGCTCCACGTCCATACAAGGTTCCATCTCAGAAAATCCTTCACCGAGGCCGGCATCATCGCCTCGGCCGAAGCGAGCCTCCGCCGTCTCGATACGGACCACGTCGAGGTCCTGGGCATCCACGGCGTCGAGGACCCGGCCTACCTGACCGACGAGCGGGTCCAGGCCGCTTTCGACAAGCTCAAGGTCCAGGGCAAGTGCCTCTTCCGGGGATTGACCAGTCACTCGAACCAACACGTCATCATTCCCAAGGCTGTCGAGTGCGGCCTCTACGATATGGTCCAGATAGGCTACAACGTTTTCGACATCCTGGAGACCGAGAAGGACGTCCGGACATACGGGGATTATCTCGGCGAGAGCGGCATCCGCAAGCTCATCGATCTCGCCCATGGAAAGGACGTCGGGGTCATAGCCATGAAGGTTCTCAAGGTCGGCGGCCGGCGCCAGGACCTGGCGGCCCGAAAGGATGGAGGGGCCGCGCTCTTTCAGGCCATGCTGAAATGGGCGCTGGAGAACGCAAAGCTCGCCGCCGTCGTGACCGAGATCCTGAACGAAAGCCAGATGGAGCAGGACCTGGCCGTTGTCGGCCGCCCCCTCACGTCCGGGGACCGGCGGACCCTCTACGCCCATGTCGCCGCCCACGCCCGCGAAACCTGCCATTTCTGCGGGCTGTGTCAGGCCGCCTGCCCGCGGAGCATCCGGACGGCGGACCTGTCCCGGGGCCTGGCATACTTCGACAGCTACGAAAAGGCGGATCGTGCCCGCGCCCAGGTCCGGGAGACCCTGGCGGACGGTGCTGTTACGGCCTGCGGAGACTGCGGCGCCTGCGAACGGGCCTGCCCTTACGGTCTTTCGGTCCGCAAGCGGACGCGCCGCGCCGCCGCCCTTTTCGCCTGATGAGACCAATATTGCCGATAGGACGTGCGTGGGATTCGGTAATTTCGGGATGCGACTTGCCCGGCCGTTCTTAATCCGCTATGATTTGGACAAATGCCGTTCCTGAAGAATCTGAAATGGAGCCTGACCGGAAGCCTTGGTAAATCCCTCCTGTGGCTCTGGGCCAAATCCGCCAGGATCGGAGTCGAGGGCGGAGAGGGATACGCCGATCTTCGCCGGGCCGGGAAGCCCGTCATCCTCCTCATCTGGCACGCCCGGATTTTCCTGGCCCCTTATTTCTTCCGGAAGCGGGGGATCATGCCGCTCATCAGCCCGAGCCAGGACGGCGAGATCCTGGCCCGGATCGTCCGGCGTTGGGGTTATAAGGTGTCGCGGGGATCGAGCTCTCATTCCATCATCCGGGCCTGGTTCGAAATGAAGAGAGAGCTCGAAGCGGGCGGAGAGGTCATCATCGTCCCCGACGGTCCCCGCGGACCGGCGCGTGAGCTCAAGCTCGGTTGCCTCAAGCTCGCCCAGGAGACAGGGGCGCCCCTCGTGCCGTTCACCTACTCGGCCTCCAGGAAAAAAGTCTTCCGGAGCTGGGACGGCTTCGTCGTCTTCCACCCGTTCGCGAAAGTCCGGGCCGTCATCGGCGAACCGATACCGGTCGATCCTTCGCTCAAGGGAGAAGTCCTCGAGGACGAAAGACAGCGCGTCGAGCGGACCCTCACCGAATTGGACGCGAAAGCCGACGCTTTTTTCCATCGCCGCCCCCGCCTCAAAATTGCCGATAGGGCGTGAGCCGGAAATCATTTTGGGCCGCGCCTTGACTTTTTCGCGTGAAGCCTATAAAAGTTTAAGACGACCGGAGGGAAAAATGAAAAGAACGATCATTCTGACGGGATTCGCCGTTGCTCTCTTGGCCCTGGCCGGGACGAGCTTCGGTCAGACCGCCGCCGAGCACATCCAGGCGGGAGACGGGTATTACGCCGGATTCGACGACCAGAAGGCGCTCGAAGAGTACCTCGCGGCCGTCCAGCTGGAAGCCTCCAACTACGAGGCCCTCTGGAAGACGGCCCGGGCCTACGTGGACACCGCCGATCTCGTCGACCCCGCGGGGAAGGACGCCAAAGAGTCGAGGAAAAAGATGTACGCGACCGCAGTGACCTATGCCCGCAAGGCCATCGCCGTCAATCCCAATGATACCTGGGGCCACTTCTGCCTCTCGGCCGCGATGGGCAAGAAGGTCCTCCTCCAGGGGAAGAAGGAGCAGATCGACGCGTCAAAGGTCATCAAGGTCGAGATCGATAAGGCCATCGAGTTCGACGCGTCAAACGATCTGGCCTATCACGCCCTCGGCCGCTGGCACCGGCGCATGGCCGAGATCGGGGGGGCCAAGCGAGCCCTGGGCAGTCTGTTCTATGGGTCCATTCCCAAGGGTTCGTTCGCGGAGTCCGAGAAGCTCTTCCTCAAGGCCATCGAGCTTCGGCCCGACTACGTCAACCATCATTACGAACTCGGCCTGACCTACGAGGCCCTTGAGAAATTCGATCCGGCGGCCGCGGAATTTCAGAAGGCGATCGATCTGCCTGTGAGCTCCTCCAAGGACAAAGGCATTAAGGAAAACGCCAGGATCGAACTCGAGAAGGCGCTGAAGAAAAAGAAGTCCTGAGGGTCCTTCCCGCTCAACCCCGGGGCTCGCCGGCAGCCGAAGGGAGACGTAGCCTTTCCTGTCGCTTCTTCAAGCGAACCGGGTCCCGGTTCCGCCTCGGCTCGACGAGCGCCGCCGAGGTTGCATCAATGATCCCCCAGCCGTAGTTGTTGTCCGGGCGGAGGTTGCGTCCGGCGGTGCCGAGCAGGGCCGACCGGACCCGGCCCGGCGTCCAATCCCGGTGCGCCTCGAGAATCAGGGCCACGGCTCCGGCCACGAGCGGCGTCGCAAACGAGGTCCCGCTCCCCCGTCGATACGTATCGCTTCCGTCAGCGCCGTTGGCGGCCATCCAGTCATCGACCCCCAGAGCGCAGACCTCGGGCTTGGTCCGGCCGTCGAAGGTCGGGCCGGGCGAGCTGAACGGGGCGATCCGTCCTCCTGCGTTCACGGCCCCGACGGCGACGACGCCGAAACCGTCGGCCGGAGCGATGATGTGGCCCCAAGGCTCATCCCTTTCGTTCCCGGCCGCGTTGACCACGACGACCCCCAAACTCGCCGCCCTGTTGGCGGCCCGGGTGGTCACGGCCGTCCTCCCGTCCATGTCTGCGAAAGTGTACCAATCCGTGTAGCCGAGAGAGGAAGAGACGACCTCGGCGCCGAGGGATTCCGCCCACTCGATCCCCGCGACCCAGTAGTCCTCCTCGATGGGGCGCTCGAAACTTACCGTCTCTGTCTTGGCCAGGAGGAAGTCGGCGCCGTAGGCCGGACCGAACAGCTGCCCCGGGCTGAAACCCCCGAGGACGGACCAGGTGCCCGTGCCGTGGGCGTCCGAATAATCGTTCGGATCGGAGAGGTCCTGCTGGACGTCGCCGTCGCCGTTCACGAAGTCCCACTCGGCCAGAAGCCTGGCATTCCGGAAAGCTTGGTGGCTTTTCCGGAACCCGGTGTCCAGCATGCCGACGATGACGCCGCTGCCGCTGTAGCCGAGATCATGGAGCGTGGGGACGCCGATCTGTTCGAGTTGGGCAAGGGAGGGGCCGTAATCGGTGCGGATGTCCTGTTTGGAGGCCCGGGCCGGTGACGTCGCCGCCGCAGGTAACGGCAGGGATTCATCCCGTTTGAAGGATGCGACGAGATCGATGGAGCGGATGAAGGCATTTTGTTCCAGGGCCTTGAGCTGGCGACCGGTGGCCTCGACACTTGCCGCGTTGAGCCATCGGGAGACCGCGCGGACTTTCGTGACCTGACCTCCCACCTTCTCCAGGTAGGCGGGGGACAAAGCGAGATCGGCTTCATCCACAAGACGGGCCTGATCGCGGACCTTCCCCCGCCTCCAGGCGCACCGTGCGTTGAGGTCCCGGCGTGCCAAGGTCAGCGCCTCGTCTCTTTCGGACGCCGAGGCTGGACCCTTGTCCTTGAAATAGATCCAGAGTCGGGCGCTGGCGGCGTCTCCGGCGGAAGCGAAAAGGGCCCGAACCCCGGGGCTGATCACGGTCTGGCGGAAGGCGGACAGGGCGATTGCTGCCAGCAGGGGGAGGGCCAGGAAGACCGTAAACCGGCGCCCGGTCTCAGCTCTCCTCGGAGAAGACCCTGGCTTCGAAAACCTCAATGCGGGCTCCTTTCTTCCATTCGTCCCCGGGAAGGCCTGCCTTGAGGCAGCCGTGGCGGAGGAACGTCTCCCGGTCCCAGCTGTATTCGAGAGGGACCTGGGGGAGGAGGAGGCCCCGGTGGACGCCCTTGGAGACGATGATCCCGTGCCGGCCGACCTCCACGTCACCCGCGTCCTTGACCCGCTTGGGCAGGGAGAGGACCGATATCTCGATCCTTACCCGGCCGAACTCCTCGGGGGTCAAGGGAGCGAACCTATAGTCCTGACTGGCCGCGGCAACGGCCATCTCGACGATGGTTTCGTCGAGGGGCTTGACCGGAAGGGGATAGCCGACGCACCCCCGGAGTTCGCCGTCCATCTTGAGGGTCACGAAGGCCCCCCGCTTTTCCTTCATCACGGGATCGCCGGGTCCGGGCTTGAGGTCTCCGCCGGCGCCGAAATGGTTTTCTATGGCCCGGCGGGCAAGGTTAAGAAGGGAAAGTTCCTGTTCGCGGGTCAGCTCGGCGCTCATACTTTTCTCCTTTTTGGAGAAGATGCCAGCGGGACGGGCGAAAGGGTGAACCCGCCGTCATATTCGACACTGAAGGCCTTTAGGGCCGGCGCCCTCCGGCCGCCCGGCCGGACTTCCAGGACGATCTTTCCATATGCGAAAGGCTGAAGGACGCGGCTCTCCGCTCGTCGTCCGCCCCCAAAAAAGAAGAATCCCACGGTCCGCCCATCGTAGACGTCATCGAGGAGATGGAACTGCTCGATGGTGAACGTGTGACCCTTGCCCGCCGGGACGATGGCCTCCACATAGACGCGAGAACCCCGTCTGTGTCCGATGAGATAGCCGCATTGCCCGGATTCGGAAAGGAGAGACAAGGCCTTGAGGAAACGCTCGGCATCGTCCGTCAGAAAAACATCCATGATGTTATTATATCAGGTTGAGAAAAAAGAATCCTATCGGCTATTCCGGGATTCTTTCCTTGCCCAGATCATGATGCTGTATCCCTTGAGAAAAAAGAGGAGGAGGTCGAGGCGGGAGATGAGCCGGACCAGAGGATAGATGACGGCATAGACGCGCAGCTTTCCGGCCTGGGCCCTGTATTCCTCGCCGGTGGACGGCTTGATGCGCCCGTCACGCAAGGCTCCGCCCGGGGCCTTCCCCGAGGACACCTTGATATAGGCGAAGTTCAGAAGAAGCTCGATGAGCTCGGAGACAAACTTGGAATATGTCCTGGTCCTCGCGACCTCGAATCCCGCCTTCCGAAGCTTATCGCAAAGGTCCTTCCGGCCATAGCCTTCCCGTTTGTGACCATAGAAGTCAAGCTTCATGCCGAGGGCCGACCTCAGCCGGTGGAGGAGGAAGAACCGCCCTGTGTGAGGAGTGACGACGATGAGCTCTCCGCCGTTCTTGAGGACCCGATAAATCTCTGCAAGGCACTCGTCGTCGTTATCGATGTGCTCGAGGTAGTCCAGGCAGGTCGCAAGATCGAAGACACCGGATCGGAACGGGAGAATGCCGGCCGGCATTTGGACGAGGCCCTTGCCGAGAAGCTCCCGGGAGGCGACAAGGTTGGCCATGTCCTGGTCCGTGCTCGTCCAATGGCCGCCCTTCCGGCGGAGGAACCAGCTCAAGGTCCCTTGGGCGCAGCCAATGTCCAAGGCGGTCCTGTGGGCGTCGAACTCCAGGCTTTTATCCAGGAGTCGGAGCTTGTCCCTCTTCTTGATGGACCGGTTGGCTATCCGGATCTGCCAGGGAACGTTCTCCATGAGCATTATTATATTTTCCGGCGCGGGAAATGACAAGACAGGGGCCCGTATTGACTATTTCGTTCGATTGGAATTAAGATGGTCTAAAGGCAGAAGCGATGAAATACGAACTCGTCATCGTCGGCACCTTTGAGACGAACTGCTACTTGGTCTATGACGAGGGATCGCTCGAATGCGCCGTCATCGACCCCGGTGCCGAACCGGAAAAGATCTTTCCG
>Ga0256868_10000901_pt1 | contig 16869 bp, 14 predicted proteins | sample RVTome_13_FD_187341 | JGI IMG/M metagenome (GOLD analysis project Ga0256868, IMG submission 187341) | Soil microbial communities from uranium-contaminated site in the Upper Colorado River Basin, Wyoming, United States - RVT92D227 HiSeq ...
CCCCCTCCACCCTTCGCGGATTCCAACTACTTGAAAGGTGCCTTTTCTTTCTTTGCTGAGCCTGCTGTCCAGGGCTGTCTTTACCACCCACTTGATGGCGGGATTCAGGCCGGGGCAGTCACCACCACCAGTCAAGACACCGACTGTGATACTCATCGTTTTCCTCCCGGTATGATTATCATCGGCGTTATCGCGTTCTGTGGGTTCCCATACCACATGCACAAGGACCCTGATGAAGCTAGCGTAACGTCACAGGGGACCGTGACATCGTCTTTGGTAATGGCCATGGGCATATCCTCCTTCTCTCACATACTATATGGCAGGCAGTGCGCTCCCGCAAGTATGTATCCCGCCTCCGAGACGGCCGCGAGGTGTTTTCTTATCTCTGCGGTTTACATGCCTTGACGCACACCCCGCAGATATATTGCCCGACCTTGTATTGGGTGCGAAACTCCTTGAGCTTCTCGAAACAGCCCCGGTAATCGAATTCCTCAACTTTTTCCTTAATAGCCCCGGCAGGACAGGCGGCAATGCAGCGGCGGCACTGATCGCAGGAGCTATCCAGCGGGCTATCAATCAGCAGGGGGAGATCGGTGAGAATGGAGACCAGCCTGACCCGCGCACCAAATTGAGGAGTGACGAGGAGGTTGTTTCTTCCCCGCCATCCCAATCCCGCCGCGTGCGCCAAGGCCTTATGAGAAAGGTGTCCTCGCTGACCCTCCCAATCCACGATCTGCGACGCAGCGATGGGGATGGCATTTCCCCCGGCGCGCTGGATCAGGGCCGTCATATCAAAGGCGATCCGGTCCAGGCGATAGTTGGCCTGCCGGTAATGGTGCAGATAGAGCAACGTCGGGTGGTCTTCAATCTCCTCCAGCACGGCGTCTGCCAGCCGTACCCCGATGGCAATACCGAAGGGGAGGTTTCCCACGAGATCCTCGTCGAGATCGTAGGTTGCCAGTGGCGTCTGCGCAAGGCCAGCCACCCCGAAGAGGTCTGCCCCCAAGCGGCGGCTCTCTTCCTGGAGCATACGATAGTGAATCTCTTCTATCTCCATGGCTATATAGCCCCCATCCTCTTGAGCTGGACCATCAGGATGGATATCGCAGCCGGGGTGACGCCTGATATCCTGGTGGCCTGCCCCAGGGTCATAGGCCTGATCCGTGCGAGCTTCTCCTTGATCTCATTAGAGAGGCCGGGGGTTGTGTCGTATCGCATATCCTCAGGTATCGGCACCCGCTCCATGCTGCGGAACCGCTCCACCAACTCTTCCTGCTTTTTGATGTAGCCTGCATATTTGACCTCCAGCTCCACCTGCTCAACCACCTCCAGGGGCAGGGAATTGGATGAGGGGTCGAAGACCGCGAGATCATGGTAGGTGATCTCGGGCCTGCGCAAAAGCTCCTCCAAGGTGGCGACGTTCTTGATCGGGGTGCTCCCGAGTTCGCGTAATTTCTCGTTGATGCCTGCCATGGGCTTGATCCTGATCTGTCCCAGACGTTCGCGCTCGCGGCAGATGGCCTCCTTTTTCCGCTCGAGCTGCCGGTATGCTTCATCTGCGACGAGGCCGAGGCGATACCCCTTATCCATGAGGCGCAGATCGGCGTTGTCCTCACGCAGGATAAGCCGGTATTCGGCACGCGAGGTGAACATCCGGTAGGGCTCCTGAGTCCCCTTGGTGACCAGATCATCGATAAGCACCCCGATATAGGCCTCGGAGCGGTCGAGGGTAAAAGTAGCCTCACCCTTGACCTTCAAGGCGGCATTGATCCCCGCCATAATTCCCTGGGCAGCAGCTTCTTCATATCCGGAGGTACCATTGATCTGCCCCACGTGGTAGAGACCTTCCACTAGCTTGGTCTCCAGGGTGGGCTTGAGCTGGATGGGATTGCAGTAGTCGTATTCGATCCCATAGCCCGGGCGCATGATCTCCACCTGCTCCAATCCCTCAATGCTTCTGAGCATCTTTTGTTGGATATCCAACGGGAGGCTGGTAGCCAGGCCGTTAGGATAGTACTCGTGCGTGTGCAGCCCTTCGGGCTCCAGAAATACCTGATGTCTCTCCCTGTCAGGGAACTTGACCACCTTGTCCTCTACCGAGGGACAGTATCTTGCCCCGATCCCCTCGATGACGCCGGTAAAGAGGGGAGAGCGATCGAACCCGCTGCGAATGATCTCGTGCGTCCGGGCATTAGTATAGGTGATGTAGCAGGGCAGGAACTCATGAGGAAGCTCCCTGGTGGAAAAAGAAAAGGGGCGAGGGGGATCGTCGCCCTCCTGCTTGCCGAGGCGGGAGAAGGCGATGGTCTTGCCGTCCAGCCGGGGGGTCGTGCCGGTCTTGAGCCGACCCATCTCAAAGCCGATCTCCCTGAGGCTCTCCGAGAGCTTTACCGAGGGAAGCTCCCCCATCCTGCCTGCTGGGAAGTGGGTGAGGCCGATATGAATCAGGCCGTTGAGAAAGGTCCCCGGCGCAATGATCACCGCCTGACTTTGGAATACCTCGTTGATGGTTGTTGCCACCCCCTCCACACGTCCGTCTTTGACAAGGATGCGGGCGACCTCACCCTGCTTCATCTCGAGGCAGGGCTGGTTCTCCAGGATATACTTCATCCGTAGCCGGTAGGCCTGGCGGTCGGACTGGGCCCGCGAGGACTGCACCGCAGGACCCTTTTTTGTGTTCAGTCTCCTGAACTGTATGGCCGTGGCATCGGTGTTCCGCGCCATCTCACCGCCCAGGGCATCGATCTCCCTGACCAACTGCCCTTTAGCCAGCCCTCCGATGGCGGGGTTGCACGACATGAGGCCGATAGTGTCGATGTTGATGCTGAGCAGCAGGGTCTGGCAGCCGAGCCTGGCAGATGCCAAGGCTGCCTCGCAACCGGCATGCCCTCCACCGACAACGATGACATCATATTTCTTGGGATGAATGACCATCTTTTATCCGTTAGTGTTTGATAGTATAGCATCTTTGATTTCATGTCGAAACTGGCAAAAAATCGTGAAACGAATATAATGCCTTTTAGGCTATCAAAGGACATAGGATGTATCATCTGCTAGCTGATTTGGTCTTTGTGCTTCACCTCTGCTTTATTATCTTCGTGATCGGGGGAGGCTTTTTGGTATGGCGATGGCGCTGGCTGGCCTTCTTGCACATCCCTGCCGCCATCTGGGGCCTGGCCATCGAGTTCCTTGACGCCCCCTGCCCCCTCACCCCCTTGGAGCAGCTGCTGTTGCACAAGGCAGGAGAGGCGGCATTCCAGGGCGGGTTTATAGATCACTACATCGTCCCCCTGATCTATCCGGAGGCAAATCCTCGCTTCTTCCTCGAGGCCGGCCTTTTTGTCTTGCTCATAAATTTCGCAATCTACGCCTGGCTCATAATCCGCATCAGGGCTAAAAAGACCAAGCAGTGAGATGGAGAACCGCGAATATTATGCTAGAGTTGCCGAGGAAATAAACCTTCATTCTGAGAATGTAATATTAAGAGGAGACTTTGACTCATGATCTAATAACTATTATTGGGTATAGTAACCTTGATTCTTCCAATAGTGGTATTATTTTTATAAATGGTTTTTAAAACTAGAAAAGTATGGCACACTATTAAAGGGGTAGATGAGACAAAGGAGGGTGTTTACAATGAGGAATCGTAAATGGATGGTAGTGATTGGATTTTTTATCCTGATGGTTTGTTCTCTGCTGCTCACTATTGAAGTGGCCCACGCGGCTGTCTTTTATGGGGAGGTTGTCGCTACAGAAGGGAAGTCGATCCAGGTTCGAGGAGATAACGGTAGAGTCTCAGTATTCTGGCTCGGTCGCCATACCCGTCTGACTTCTAGGCATCCCTTTGTTGGAGATAGGGTGAAAATTACATATGTTAAGGATCGCCTAAAAAGAAATGCGGCCACCCGCATCACTATAGTAGGGAGGTGATGCTGCACTAGAACCTTCGCATCCTTTATCGGTCTTAAAGTATATCAGACCGTCTTATTTTAGGTAATGATAGTCTCATCGGAGTAGAAGATACGATCAAATCTCGATTGCCCCTTGACCTTTAGTCCCTTCCATACGTCTCCGTCATATCTTGAATTTTTTCAGCCACCTCTCAAGATAGGAAATCAGCCGGCCTTTAAAAGGTCTCAAGAGAAGAGCTTTTAAAGGTCACATAGACAGGGGAGCCGAGATTCAACTGCATCTCCTGGAAAGACCTCTTGGTGATCTTTACCCTTAGTTTTTCACCGACATCAACGATCAAGCTCACGAGATCCCCCTCATCGGTTACCTGGGCAATGGCTCCGGCAAAGGAGTTGCGGGCGCTGGTTGAGATAGGCTTATGGGAGACGATGATGTCTTCAGGCGGGATGGCGATGCGGCTTACGCTATCTCTCTGAGGGAGCATGGCGATTTGTATTTTCCCGGTATCGAAGAGGAACAGGTCTTTGCCCTTTTTCACGATTCGGCCCTGAAACAGATTTTCCAAGGGGGATGCGGATATCATCCCATCGAAGAGATAGATCACCTCATCGGAGAGACGATGGACTTGGTTTACGTCGTGGGTAGCCACGACGATGGTGATGCCGAGTTTCTCATTCAATTCCCTCAAAATGATCTCGATTTGTTCAACCCCATGCCGATCGACATTGGCAGTCGGCTCATCGAGGAGCAAGACCTGGGGATCAAGTGCCAGGGCCCGGGCTATGGCCACGCGCTGGGCCTCGCCGCCGGATAGTTCCCGCACCATTCTCTTGGCAAACCCCGGCAATCCCACCAGATCGAGACACGCCTTCACCCTCTCTCTCCTTTGCTCCCTTTTTATCCCCCGCATCTTCAGCCCATAGGCGACATTCCTCCCCACCGTCGTGTGGAAGAGATAAGGATTTTGGGTGATGAGGGTTATCTTTTTCCTGAGCTGATTTCTATCCACGGTAGCGATGTTTGCCCCCTCCCAGTACATCGTACCAGATGTCGGAGGGAGGAGCAGGGCCACGATGGAAAGCAGGGTGGTCTTGCCGGCCCCGTTCGGCCCCATGATCCCATACACACCCCCCTGCTTGATCACGAGATGCGAGATCGCGAGGACCCGGCTGCCATTATACGATTTGGTGATATCGCGAAACTCAAGCAGAGGAGCCATCTCTATCCCCTTTTCCCCTGAAAATAGTGAAAGAGAATATTGACGGAAAAGGCGACGATGAGGAGGATAAACCCGAGGGACAAGGCAAAGGCAAACTCCCCCTTGGCGGTCTCCAGGGCAATGGCTGTGGTCATGATCCTTGTGTAGCCCTTGATATTTCCGCCCACCATCATGGCCGCGCCCACTTCGGCAATAACCCGGCCGAAGCCCGCGATCACCGCGCCGGTCAGGGCAAACCTTGCCTCCGAGAGGACGGCCAGCATCGTCCGCAAGGGTCCCGCCCCCAACGTCATGGCAGTGATTTTCACCCGGGGATCCACCATCTGGATGGCCGATATGGCGAGGGCCACGATGATGGGAGAGGCGAGGATGAACTGGCCGAGCACCATGGCCGAAGGTGTAAAGAGGAGGTCGAGCAAGCCCAGAGGTCCCCGCTTCGAAAGCAGGGAGTACAAGAAAAGCCCCACTACCACCGTAGGAAGTGAAAGGAGTGTGTTGAAAAAGGTGATGACGGGCCTCTTGAGGAAGAACTCTCGGGTGCCGATCAGAAACCCCAGGGGAATACCGACAAGGGAGGCGAGAAGGGTCGCCGTAAGGGAGATCCTGAGGGAGAGCAGGACCGTGCGGCTCACTTCATTATCCAAGCTGATGATGAGGCGGATCGCCTCTTTGATTCCCTCCCAGAGGTAGTCCATTTTTATCTTGGGCTTTTAATGGCGTCGGGAAAGAAGAGGGGAGAGCCATATTTTTCCTTCCCGAAGTCGGCAATAATCCTCTGCCCTTCTTGGGAGGTCACCCACCCGATCAGGGCCATGGCCATGACATAGTTCACAGAGGGATGGCGAGCCGGGTTTACCGCGATGATGCCGTAGGGGTTAAAAAGGGTAGGGTCGCCCTCGAAAAGTATGGGGAGGTTGATCTTCCCTTCCTTCTGGAAGACGAGATAGGTCCCCCTGTCGGTAAGGGTATAGGCCCCCTTTTCATAGGCCATGATGAGCACCTCCCCCATGCCCATGCCCGATTCCATGTACCAACTCCCCGCGGGCTTGGCCCCTGCCTTCCTCCACAGGGAGAGCTCTTTGGTGTGGGTCCCTGATTTGTCCCCCCGCGATACAAAAGTGGCTCTCTTTTTCGCTATCAGCTTGAAGGCCTCGGCCGCTGTCTTGGCCTTGCTTACCCCGGCAGGGTCGGCCGTGGGGCCGATAACGACAAAATCGTTGTGCATCACATCGCGGCGGTTAACTCCATACCCGTCGGCGACAAATTTGTCCTCGAAATCCCTCTCGTGCACCAGCACGACGTCGGCGTCACCATTTTCACCAAGCTTGATGGCCTTGCCCGACCCCACCGCGATAATATCCACCTTGACGTTGAACCGCTTTTCAAAAGGCGGGAGCAGGTCATAGAGGAGACCGGAATTCTCGGTACTGGTCGTGGTGGAGAGCTTCAGCCTCCCCTCTGCCGCGAAAAGCGGGGCGGATAGCAACAGAATACAAAGAAAAATCAGCATCCCCCTTACCATCGTGCCTATCTTCATGACCCACCTCCCAAGATATTGAAAAAAGTTTACTTCGTTACACCAAACGTCCCGGTATAGACCGTAGCAGCATACTGAGAGAAGATGCAAAATACAAGGACGGATATCTCAGAAGCCACTATTTCGGAGCTGAAAGGTAATCCCAATGTTTACCCAGGCAAGGATGGGAAACCTGCCCCTCCTGGCAGGAATAAACCTCCATTTTTTCACCGCGGCAAGGGCGGATTGATCGAGTATCTGATGGCCGGAAGACCTTGCTACCTTGACCTCGCCCACACGGCCGGTCTGAAGGACCTCCACCTTCAACAGGACCTTTCCCTCGTATCCCTGCTGCCGCGCCTCCAAGGGATACCCCGGTTTTGGATTGTCGAGATATCGGGGAGCGGACGCGTTGGATCTACCAAAACCTTTCCAACCAAAAATATTCCAGCCTGCCCCTGTCCCGTCTCCTGTCCCCGATCCATCACCTTGACCTCCCCCTCCCGTCCCCTCTTGTCTGACGTCATCTCCAAGCCCTGGTACAGGCTCGTCTCGTGAAATGAGCTCGACAGTTGAAGCCAACGGCATGGGGGCTGGCTGTTGCTCCTTTTTATCATGAGCCTTTGCGAAAACGGTCTGCGCGGGTATCAGCCCTCGGACAAGAGGGGAATTCGCCTTGTTCTGAGAAGAAAGCGGCCGGATGGTAACACGATAAACAGAGGAACCACCACCATTGCCTCCGCCGCCACCTGGACTGCCTGCCATCAGATAAAAAATCATGAAGGTGATCAGGATGATGTGGAAAAGGAACGATATCCCTCCCGACCTCAGCAGTACGCGCATATCCGATGAAGGCATATCCGCAAGAAGACGGAGTTGTTCCCTCACCGTACGCCCTCTCTTCATCTCCCGAGTTCTTTTCCCGAACCGGAATCTCTCACGCCCCACTGTCCGAGGCAGCCATCGCCTGCCTGAATCTCGCAACCCGAACATCACCTGTTGCCACCACGGCTTCAAGACCTTCTCCCACCCCCTGCCTACTCTTTTTAAAATTTGTTTATTGTACTCCATATCAAGAAGAAAGGTAACCCCGAAATCACCATGGCGAGGTCTCTGAAGGAGGTCAGCGGCTTGACAGAAGATCTGCGAACGGCAATCCAAATATAAAAACAGATAAACACGAAGGAAATAGCAGGATACCCCCAGGCGCCGTAAGGTTGCGGCAGCTGTGATTTTCGGAAGCGTAACATAGCATATGCCAACCCCACATTCCCGTAACGAAGCAGGGTAGCGTCAAAAAGGGTGAACCTTTGCTTCAGGTGCATCCTTAGCTTTTAATCCACGCACGGACCGATATAAATCAATACTAAGTGCTGCTCCTTCTCCTTTTCTGCTACTTCTACGACCTCTTTGAGAGAGGTCTTAAGGATATATTCGCTATCCGAGTAGCCCGCCCTATACACGAGGTGAATCGGGGTTTTATTTGCGTAGTACTTTTGCAAAAGGGGCCTGAGGCCTTTTAACTCCCTCATCCCAATGAAGATCACAAGCGTATCCCCATTGTCGGCCGCTGCCTTGAGCATGGCCTCATTAGCCTGCAGGCCCTGCGGCACGGTAATGACGATAGAGCCCTTGCAGCCAATATGTTTTCCCATCATGGCATTGGCGGCATTAAAGGCGCTGATGCCCGGAATGACCTGGGTTTTATCTTTAAACTCATCGAGCCAGAACATCCAGCCCCCATAGACGGTGGGGTCACCGTATTCCAACAGCGCTACGTTTTTACCGGCGGTGAGGGCATCCTTTATCCTCTGGATATCCGCCGCGCGCTGTGCCTCCAATAATTTTTTGCTTTCCTGTGGAGATAAACCAGGGTGTTCCTTCTTAAACATGAATTCCGTATTTCTCAGGGGATCGAAGAGTATCGGCTTATTTCCCATATATTTGGCAAACCGCTTTTGTATGTCCTCCGGGCAGACGAAGACATCCGCTTTCCCCATATACGAGATGGCCTCCAACGTGACCAAGCTGGTGTCTGCACAGCCCATCCCGATAATGTACAAACGGGGCTTCTGCTTGAGGGTCAAGACTTCAATGTTGCTCACTGCCTTGATCGTCCTGTCGGCGGAAAGATCATCAGGCAGGATTAGTTTAAATTTACCTCCCTTTGTAAGAGACTTATCAGCCATCTTATCGGCAACCATGATGCCCTTCCCCCGTGAAGACAGGAACACTTCCCCGCAGGAAAGAAAGGTACGATATCCATCTGGTGCGGAGACGATAATGCCCTGGTTGATATCGGGAGTGACACCCGCCTTATTGAGGAGCTCTGAAAGCAGGACCCCGCCATAGGACTCCAGGCCGTGGTATCCGGCTCCGTCCCCTACCATCTTGGCCAGCGCCTCGACGCGCTGATACGAATGGAGGTCAGCAATGGTTAATTTCTTCTTGACCTCCCCTGTTACCGTGAAGCTGGGCGAAAAGAGATTCTCCATCTTCTTGATTTCCATCTTAAGATGGAAATCAACCACCTCGATGTTGGTCACATCCTCAAGGCAACGGTCCGTATAAAAGTCATTGGCAACTACCAGCTTGGAATACCCCACCTTGCGTGAGAGCACGTCCAGCCGTTTCTGAAACACCTCGGGTCCATGACATCTATTGCAGTCGCCATGCGGCATAATGGGGCTCGAGGAGAAGGCGAGGACCACCTCGGCAGGGTTGCTGTAAAAGACCTCCCCCCATGACAGGACGGCCTGTTTCCCATCTTTGTTGCGCACCAGGATGGCCAGATCAACCTGCTTGGAAAAGCCCGTTTCTTCTTTTTGGACGGCAGCAAGCTCCAGCAGGGTCTTTAAGGGGACACCGCGGAGATAAAAGGCGCCGTGATACTGCCGGTCCATGGTTACTTCATTCAGGCGGACGGTAACGGTTTCCAATCTTTGCAGGTCTTCCAGGGTCAGGTTCAAGGGCTGCCTGACTGCGCCGGTGATGCTGATGGCCGGGGAGGACCCTGCCCAGATGTTCACGGCATAAAAGAATGAAAGGACAATAGTCAGAAACAGACCAACCAACGTCATCTTCTTGAGCATGGGCTCCTCCCCGCGGAATTAGTATTTGGCTTCCAATCCGAAATAATAGTTTATTCCAGGACCGGGAAAGCCGTATTCCGACTCATAATTCCTGTCAAAGATATTATTGATCGCCACGTAGGCCTCAAAATGCTTGAAGAAGGTCTTGGAGAGCCTCAGATTCATGGTAAAGTAGTCATCGACCTTCTGTATTGCCAGGGTTGAGGCTGAAGGCGTAGGCAGCTGGCTGTAGATATCCCCCATATAAACGCCCACCACATCCAGGCCGGTCTTGATATACGGGATCGTGAGGTGGAGCCCCATGTCCACTTTATGGGCGGGGACATTGCGCACCTTCTCGGTCACCCTTCCTACGCTTTTATCCCTGGCATAATTATAGGTATAGCTGGTCCACAGGGTCAGATCCTTCCACAGGGAGAAGTCTTTCAGCGGATAAAATTCCCCCGTAATCTCAACGCCGGTTAGCCCGATCTTGGCGAAGTTTTCATAAGGATCAGCACTACTCGGGCGGTCGATGAAGTTATCGAGGTCATGATAAAACCATGCCACCTCCCCCCATGCGTACTTGGTCAAGGGGCGCGATACGCCCAGGGTATAGTTGATGGCTGTTTCCGCCATCAGGTTTAAATTGCCGCTGGTGCTTGAATAGAGTTGCGACAGGGTCGGGAAACGGACCTTGCGGGCAATGGAGCCGTAGAGCCTGGTGGCATCGGGGAAGAGATAGGTGGCGCCGACCATAGGGCACCACCCGTCCATGATATCCGGCTTACCTATAGTATCATCTGGAGTGCCGTCGTTGTTAAACGCCTTGGCCTTTGACAAATCAAACCAGTCGTAGCTTAAACCAACGACCACGGATAGATTCTTTATCAAGTTGAATTCATTTTCCAGGGCGACTGAGCCGGTGGTGGAAAAGTAGTCGTCAAAGGGCAAAGATTCGTCGTCGCGTTGTTTATGCGAATCGCCCTTGTAGTGGAAGGCAAACCTGATGGCATCCCACTCTACCGGCCAATAATCACCAAGCAGGTACCCGCCGACGATATAATCTTTGAATCTGCTTACCGAAAGTTCATTGTCATAACTTATATCCGAATAGGACGTGTAGTCGTCGATGTGGTTGTGGTAGAAGACCTTGCCCTTGAGGGTTAGATTATCGAAGACCTTTTGCTGGCCGCTGAAATCCAGGCCCCAATCCTGATATTTGGTGATGCGGTCAAAGACCTGTGAAAATTCAGGGAATTGCCAGAAATGCCTTCCACCGTATATATTAGGTGGGTCTCCTTTTTCTTTGTGGATGAAGTGGGCATTCACGTAGTATTCCGAGTCTCGGTTGGGATCAATCCCTATCTTGGCCCACACGCTGTGCTGCTCGAAATCTGAATTGGTGCGGACACCACCGTCTTCCAAGTATGCAGAATAATCTCCTGGATTTGGCCTATAATCTACCAATCCCAACTTAGGGTTAAAGTCGTCAGACACATTCCAACCTTGGGTCCCGTAGTGGCTGTAGTTCAACCAGTAATTGAGCATCCCGACCTTCCAGCCGTGGGACACGGATTCCCGATTGGTATAATTAGGGCCTACCTCCACCGTTGCCTGGGCAGCCAGCTTTCCCGTACCCTTCTTCGTGATGATGTTGACCACCCCCATCAAGGCATTCGGCCCATAGATCACCGAGGGCGCCCCCTTAATGACCTCGATCTTCGCGATGTTGTCGACAGGGATCTGGTTCATATCAAGCTTTCCGTAATTGGTCTCGTAATAGGGGACCCCGTCGATAAGGACCAACACCTTTTCTTGAGGCATGCCGTGGATTTGAATGGCCGGCTCGTTCTTGCGCCCGGTCGAGACCCGAATCCCGGGGACATGCGCCAAGGCCTCGGCAACGGTATGGCTGTTTGTCGCCTTGATCTCCTCCTCGGTCACTTCATTCCTAATGGCCATCTCTCGCACTGCCGGCGGTTTGTCCGACGTCACATAGACCTCACCGAGATCGAATACCTGGTAGTCTTTCTTTCCCTCGCTGGGAGCGGCTTCTTTCCCAGCTTCTTTCCCAGCTTCCTTCCCGGCTTCCTGCCCCCATGCAGCGCCGAAACCTATGGGGACAACAAAACAGATTCCTAGAAGAAAAACTACTCTGGCTAAACCTAAGCCGAAGCCGTAGGTGGCCCTGACCAAAGGATCACCGTAGGTTTGGCCAGTGACCCTTTGGCCAGAGCCTTCTGCGCCCTTTTTCATAACCTTGTCCTCCTTATTGAAGAAGTAATAATCTCTCCAGAGTGGTATTTGATTACTATTTTTGTAATAAAAAGTCAATATTAGAAATTATAAGTAATTTACTGTTAATTATGATCCATTGTGCGTTAATATTGACTTGGGGTAATGGCTTGTGTAAGGTAATTAGTTATGGAAGAGATGCTCACCACCAAGGAGCTGGCCGAGCTCTTGCGCCTCAACGAGAAAAAGGTCTATCAGCTCATCAAAGAGGGGGGTATCCCCCATGTGCGGATTTCAGGCAAATGGCTCTTTCCCAAGGGGCATATCATGCGCTGGATCGATGAGCGCGTGCAGAGGGAACGGGATATCTACATGGTGGGGAGTGACGATATCCTCCTGGCGCGTCTCTTGGCCCTTTATTCCCGGGAGCGATTCCCCGAGTCCCTAACCTTTTATTCCTCTGTAGGAAGCATGAGGGGTATCGAGGCCCTCGCGCACAAGAAGGGGCATGCCTGCTGTGTCCATCTCCTGGATGTGGAGACGGGGGAGTATAATCTCCCCTTTCTCAATAGGCACCTCGCCTCGCAGAAATACATCGTCGTCAATCTCTGTTACCGAAGACAAGGACTCCTTGTCCAGAAAGGCAACCCTTTGGGGATAAAGGGCCTAGAGGATGTGGTTAAAAAGGGCCTGCGGTTCATCAATAGGAATGAAGGCTCCGGCACCAGGCTCCTCCTCGAATATCTTTTAAATGAAAAGGGTTTGACAGGAAAAGAGATGGTCGGTTTTGCCGATGCGGTTGATTCGCATCTGGAAGTGGCCTTAAAGGTCTTGTTCGGCGAGGCGGATGCGGGCCTGGGTATCGAGTATGTAGCGCACCTCCTCCCCCTCGACTTCATCCCCCTGCGCGAGGAGCGGTTCGACCTGGTTATACCGAAGGAGCTACGGCCCACACAGATTATGCAGGGGTTTCTCTCCTACGTAGACCCCGTGGTGATTCAGAGGCTTGCACGTACCCTGCCCGGCTACAATCTCCGGGATACCGGAAAGGTCGTCTTTGAAACCTAAAAGGAGTGGAGCCATGCAGACCAAGATCCGCAAGGGGGTAATCCCCGCAGCCGGGGTGGGAACGAGGTTTCTCCCGGCAACCAAGGCCGTACCCAAAGAACTCTTGCCCATCGTGGATAAGCCCACCATCCAATATGTCGTCGAGGAGGCCGCAGCCTCCGGCATTGAACAGGTCATCCTCATTACCGCCCGGGGAAAGGGGGCTGTGGAAGAGCACTTTGCTGTCTCTGCAGAGTTGGAAGAGATCCTCGAGAGGCAGAAGAAAGAAGATCTGCTGCAGATGGTAAAGGAGCTCACCGAGATGGTGAAAATAGTAGCGGTACGCCAACATGAGCCCAGGGGGCTTGGACATGCCGTCCTCTGCGCGCGCGAGGCAGTGGGGGATGAATCCTTTGCCGTCCTCCTCGGGGACGATCTCGTTGATGCCGAGCCTCCTTGTCTTGCTCAGATGGTGGAGGTCTCCCGTCAAAAGGGAGGGGCCGTGATTGCCCTGTTGCGCGTCCCCGCGACGGAGACACACCTCTATGGCATTATCCGGGGAGAGCAGGTGGATGAGCGCATCTATAAGATCGAAGAACTGGTGGAAAAGCCCGCTCCTGATCAGGCACCTTCGAATCTCGCCGTTATCGGGAGATATCTCCTCCCGCCGGAGATCTTTTCGATCCTGGAGAAGACCCCTCCTGGCAAGGGCGGGGAGATCCAGTTGACTGACGCCTTGCAGACCTTGGCCCGCAGGATGCCTGTGTACGGCTATGAGTTCACGGGAGATCGGTATGATGCCGGGGATAAGTTCGGCTATCTCCAGGCCAACATCGCCTCCGCCCTGAAGCGCCCCGAGATAGCCGAGAGGTTGAAGGAGTTTATCAAAAAGATTTTATGATTAAGCGCTACCTCTCTGGTATGCACGTGCCGCCTGTGGCAGGATACTCGGCTCTAGACTATGAGGAGGCGTCTTTCCCCATCCCCGGCGAGATCTCGCCCTGGTAATTTCCCTCTTTGAAAAACACCAATGCCCACTGATCATCGGCCTCGCTGTACCTCAGGATGTAGCTGTTCGCATCCTCGGCCAGGACCTTGAAATAGACATGATCCGGCCCATACCACTGGTCGACTATCCGTTTAATCTGTAACCTTTTTTTGCCTAACGAGAATGCCAGGGGCCTTTGATTGGCCTTGTAACCGGCGTAGGCATCCACCTTTAATTGCGCAGACATCTTCCCCTCATCCTGTTTTAGGATGCCCCTCTCGTGCCCTTGTGTCAATATGGTAGCAGCGGTTTAGTTTACAAGGGGGTTGTGGCGGATGATGGTCTGGTCCCGTTGCGCCCCTACTGATACGATGTGGATGGGGGTTTGAGTCAATTGCTCTATCTTCTCGAGATAGCGTTGGGCAGCAGGGGGGAGCTGGGAGAGCTCTCTTATACCGCTGATATCCTCTGTCCATCCTTCGCATTCTTCGTATAGGGGTTGACAGCGGGCCACGCGTTCGGCACTGGCGGGAAATTCGGTTATGGTATCCTTACCCAGCCGGTAGGCGGTACAGACTTTGATGGTCTTAATCCCGGTGAGGGTATCCAACTTGGTGATGGCCAGCCCTCCGAGGCCGTTCACCCTGACCGCATGCCTCACCACCACGGCATCGAACCAACCGCACCTTCGCGGCCTGCCGGTTGTCGCCCCGTACTCCCCCCCTTTTTCCCTGAGCATGGCGCCGATATCATCGGTGAGTTCGGTGGGGAAGGGCCCGCCCCCTACCCTGGTGGTATATGCCTTCGTTATTCCCAAGACAAGGTTGATCTGGGTAGGCCCGATACCGGAACCGGAACAGGCGTTGCCGGCCACGGTGCTGGAGGAGGTAACATAGGGGTAGGTGCCGTGATCCACATCGAGGAGGGTGCCCTGGGCGCCTTCAAAGAGGATCCGCTTCCCCTCCTTGATCTGCCGGGCGAGAAACAAGGAGGTGTTCGCAACATACCTGCGCAGCCTCTCCCCATACCGCATGTATTCTCGATACAGGGGTTCCAGCTCCACCCCTTCTTCCTGCAGGACACGGGTGAGGTAGTAATTTTTCTGGGCCAGGGTCTCCTCCAGTTTCCTGCGAAAGATCTCTTCCTCGGTAAGGTCGATGACCCGGATCCCATCTCGGGAGGCCCTGTCCTCATACGCTGGCCCGATACCCCTGCCCGTAGTCCCGATCTCCCCGGAACGGATGCGCTCCCGGCCTTTGTCTATCTGCTTGTGGTAGGGAAAGATGAGGTGGGCCTCCTCGCTGAGCAGGAACTGGGAGTCGTCCTGCAGGTACCCCTTTGCCTTTAAGCTATCAATCTCCTCGATGAGGACCTGCGGGTCCACCACCACACCGCTGCCGATGACACATCGCTTCCCTTTATGGAGGATGCCTGAGGGGATGAGGTGGAAGACGAATTTCTCCCCTTCTACCACGAGGGTGTGGCCGGCATTGCTCCCCCCTTGGAAGCGGACAACCACGTCGGTGGATTTCGCCAAGAGGTCGATGATCTTCCCTTTACCTTCATCGCCCCATTGGGCCCCTACCACAACAATGACCTGCGCCATTTCCTCCCTTTGTCTAGAGCTGGATCAGCTTAACAGAATTCACGTGGGGGAGACGGCCGAGTTCATCGAGGACGTCTTCGGAGGGGATACCATCCAGGTGGAGGATGCAGAGGGATTTTCCCCCCAACTTATCTCTGCCGAACTGCATGTTGCCGATATTGATCTCCTTTTTCCCCAGGGTGGCCCCTATGTTCCCGATGACCCCTGGTTTGTCGAGGGTGTCTATCAGGAGGATAGTCCCCGCCGGTATCGCTTCTACTATATAATCATTCACCGACACCAATCTCGGTTCTTTCTTGCCGAAGAGGGTGCCAGCCACCTGATGCGCCTTGCCGCCGAACTTCGCCCTGAGGGTGATGAGGCTGGTGAAGTCGGCCGTCTCCGTTATCTTGGATTCACGGAAGGTGATGCCTCGTTCCTTGGCGATAAAGGGGGCATTGACGTCGTTCACTTGATCTTCCATGTGAGATTTGAGGATACCCACCAGGACAGCCGAGGTGATAGGAGCTACATTATAAGCAGTCACCTCCCCCTGATATTCAATGATAAGTTCCTTGAGGGGGAAGGGGCATGTCTGGGCAAAGAACCCTCCCATCTTCTGGCCGAGGTTGAGAAAGGGGCCCAAGGTAGCCAGGACCTGAGCGTCCACAGAAGGAACGTTGACGGCATTTCTGACGGTCCCTTCGGTCAGATAGGCAACGATCTGATGGGCGATGTCGACGGCCACGTTCTCCTGCGCCTCGCTGGTGGCGGCGCCGAGGTGGGGGGTGCAGACGATGTTCTCCACCCCCAACAGGGGGTTGTCCGGCAGGGCTGGCTCTTTGGTAAATACATCGACCGCCGCCGCCCTGACCTTGCCGCTGCGGCAGGCATCTGCCAGGTCCTTCTCGTCGACGATCCCGCCCCGGGCGCAGTTGATCAAGATCACCCCGTCCTTCATCTTGCCGATGGCCTTGGCATCTATTAAATTCTCCGTCTCCTTGTTCTTGGGGACATGGACGGTGACGACGTCGGAGCGGGCGAAGAGCTCATCGAGTGAGACCGTCTCGATCCCCTTTTGGGCGGCAAGATCAGGAGAGACAAAGGGATCGTAGGCGATGACTTTCATCTTGAGCCCGAGCCCGCGATCGGCCACGATGCGGCCGATGTTTCCGAGGCCGATGACCCCCAAGGTCTTGCCGAAGAGCTCCATCCCCATGAAGCGCTTCTTCTCCCACTTCTTCTCCCACATGGTGCCGGCGGCCTGGGGGATGCTTCTCGCGACGGCGAACA